>OJIO01000976.1_pt1 | contig 14426 bp, 8 predicted proteins | sample 1595621 | NCBI WGS metagenome assembly OJIO01 (sample SAMN05416776, study PRJEB24817) | seawater metagenome | isolation source: Sea water | place: Canada:Atlantic | collected 2013-07
ACCCTAAATATGAAACCGATAATCGACCTATTCCTTTCTCACCCATAATAGGACGTGGTTCTTTCCATAGAGTATCTGGGCCCTCATTGGGTTTTTTATTCCTACTTTTTGAATCTGTTCCTAAAATTAACCACTTGTCTTGGATATCATCTTTACTCATGCCCTTACCATCATCTGATAAAACGACAAGAGGAATCTCAACATCTTCATACCCTTTGGTATAAAAAGTAAGTTTGAGATTATCTGCGTAAGCATCATATCCGTTTTTCCATAACTCACTAATAGCAGTAGGTAAATCTGCAATCTGACCTTTTCCAAGTAAATCAACAGCTCTGGCTTTCGTTCTAAATTGCATTCATATGATTGTTAATTATAGATTTTCCAATTCGCTTGGCATATTCTGGGGGCACTGCATTTCCAATTAATCTAGCAATTTTGGCATGACTTTTTCCGTGAAATATATAATCCAAAGGAAAGGACTGTAGCGTAGCACCCTCTCTTAAAGACAAAGCACGATTTTCCTCTGGATGTACGAATCTACCATTAGAGACACTAAAAAACTTAGTTGTAATTGTTGGAGCTGGTCTATCCCACCAAAGTCTTCCGAAAGTATCCTTGAAAGAATTGTCCTTTCCAACAAAGCATTTCAATTGTAAATCAGGATCATCTTTAAAATCTAATCTGTTTCCGCCGTCTTTTGATATTTTTTTTAATCTTCTTTCTGTTAACTCAGAAATATTTGAAACTGAATGCATAAAGTCAGTTTTATCTTTATGCCCAGCTTCTATTTCCTTAAATCCGTTTGAAATGCCTATAACATCCCTTACTGTTAGTTTGCTTTCTCCAACTTTTTCAGGGAAAATTGATTTAGAACCAATACGGTTGGCTAAAAGCGTAAATCGTTTTCTATTTTGAGGAACTCCATAATCATTAGTATTATGAACTTTAAAGTTAACAGCAAACCCATTTCCTTCTAACCATTCTATAAATGCTTGTAAGCCACTCTCTTCCTTTTTTCTTAACACTCCAGGTACGTTTTCTACAACTACATAACCAGGATTAAAATATTTAACGAACCTTTCAAATTCAACTAATAGGTTTTTAGACTTTTTTGACTTTGATTTATCGGTATTAATTATACTCCAAAATTGGCAAGGACTACAACCAATTAGTAATAAATTGTCGTCATCTTGTTTAAGGTTTAGTTTTTCTTGAAGTTGGCTCGCTTGTAGCTCAAAAACATCAGCTTGTATGAATTGAGCTCCCTTAATATTTTCTTCATATGTATCCTTACAAGCTGGCTCATAATCTATACCCGCTAAAACTTCTATTCCAGCCTGCTGCATTCCGCAGCTCATTCCGCCGCCGCCGCAGAAAAAATCTATTGCTTTTATATTGTTTTTCTTTAATTTCTTCATTTAATCAGATAAGTGTTCTCGAACTGCAACATCAAGTGGGTGATCATTATTTTAGGTAATGACTCAATTGGTGATTGATCTTTATTGGGTCTACGACCATTTAAATTGTGGTGTTAGCAAATTTATTAACTATATTCCAAAAAGAGCTATAGTTTTAAATTTATTTATGTAATAAAACATTATTATTAATAGAATCTACTAATTCAAAGAGCAGTTATGCATTAGGAACATACCCATTAAATGAATAAGATGGTGTTATAGAATTATCTCTTTCCAGTCTATTATTCAAAAATATCAATAATGGAATTTAGCCTTTCCACCACTCTCCTTTATTTCCTTACCTTCACACATAGAAAAATATATAATATATTATTACCTAGCAAGTAATACCAACCAACCCATAAATGATAAAACTCTCATTTAAAAACCCCTATCTGGTTTTTGTATTTGTATTGATCGTCATTCTCCTTTCTTCTGTATTGATTCCGCGGATGGCTGTGGATATCTTACCACAGTTCAAGAAGTCGGCTATGCAGATCTTGACCTTATATCCAGGAATGCCAGCTAAGGTCGTCGAAAAAGACATCACCAGTCGGATGGAACGATGGACAGGGCAGTCGCCAGGCATCGAAAAACAACTCTCCAAAAGTATAATGGGGGTCAGTGTGGTCACCAACTTCTATAGTGAAGATGTAGATCCAGCGGAAGCGATGGCGAACACTTCAGCCTATGCCATGTCAGATATGTATTATCAACCACCGGGTACCTTGCCTCCGATGGTGCAGCCGTTTGATCCTACAGCATCTAAGCCGTTGATGTTATTGACGGTAAGTAGCGATGAGAAATCTGGAAAAGAACTGTATGATGTAGCGTATTATTCTCTACGTCAGATGTTGAGTGGGGTGCGTGGTATTATCGCTCCAGCGGCATATGGTGGATCGAAACGTAGGATATACATCTATGTCGATCCTGATAAGTTAGAAGCACTCGGTATCTCGATGACCGATATCAATAAAGCCATCCAAGAGAATACAACCATGATTCCTTCTGGTGTGGCCAAGATTGGCAATATCAATTACGGGATCGATGCCAAAGGAATGATCGTCCATGTAGAAGATTTCAACGATATCGTGGTCACCTACAAAAACGGGAAACCGATCTATATAAAAGATATAGGAAGTGCAGAAGATGCAGGAGCCATACAAACCAATATTGCACGGGTGGATGGTAAAGAGCAAGTCTATCTACCGATTTTCAAACGACCCAATGCGAATACAATCGCAGCGGTAAATGAAGTCAGAGCTGCGATCCCAAGACTGGCAGAAAGGATGCCCGATGATGTGAAATTGAATGTCATTTTTGATCAATCATCTTATGTAAGAAACTCTATCGCAGGTCTGCGAAATGCAGGACTGGGCGGATTGTTGCTCGTGGTCTTGGTCCTTATTCTCTTTTTGGGAAATATCCGAACTGCGTTTATAGTAGCAATCAGTTTACCACTTTCGGTATTGTTTACATTCATCGTATTGTACTTCACTGGGCAAGCGATTAATAGCATCACTCTGGGAGGTATTGCGCTGGTACTAGGATTATTGGTGGATAATTCCATTGTCGTATTAGAAAGCATAGAAAAGAAGAAGTCACAAGGTCAGGCAATATTAGCTGCGGCGAAAGAAGCGGCGATGGAGGTATCGATGCCTGTATTGGCTTCGACATTGGTTATTGTGGCGGTATTTATTCCGGTTATGTTCCTTTCGGGAATAGCGAAGTTCTTGTTTTCTCCATTGGCCATAACAGTGGCTGCGGCGATGATGGGTTCATATATTTTCTCATTGACATTGATACCTGTATTGGCGTCTCTATTGCTGAAAGAAGATCAGAAAGGAGACAAGCGACTCTTCAAAGGTTTCCATAGGTTTATTGAGAACATGGGAGGCAGATATGAAAGACTACTGAAGCGTGCACTCGACAGTCGAGCGTTGATATTGATATGTACAGTTCTGTTATTTGCAGGTTCTTTATTCTTAATGTCCAATAGTGGATATGAGTTATTTCCCGAATCTGATGTAGGACAGATGGAAATCCAAGTGCGTACAGAATCGGGCACTCCGCTTGAGCTGACTCAGGAGGTAATCATAGAAATGGAGCAAGTCGTCAGAGAAGAAACACAAGGAGACTTAGAGCAAGTAATCTCAAATATCGGCGTTTTCTACGATCTGCCAGCTGCCTATACTCCGAACTCGGGAGTGCAAGATGCCTTCATCGGTGTCCAACTCAAAGAAGATCATATAGTCTCTACCAAAGAATATGCACGTAGAATCAGACGAAGATTCACAGAAATGTTCCCAGGAGTAGAAACCAGTTTTAATACGGGTGGATTGATCACTGCGGCATTGAATGAAGGGAAACCTTCACCGATAGATGTCCAGATAAAAGGTAATAAATTGGATGTCCTTCGTCAACTGGCAGAGCAGATCAGAGATACGATTCGTACACTACCAACGACAAGGGATGTAAGAGTCTTGCAGCGTCTTGATGCACCTGCCAAGGATATTGATATTGATAGAATCAAAGCGGCGGAGTTGGGTGTAAAACCAGTAGATGCCATCAAGAATATGGTGTCCGCATTGAATTCTTCTACTACATTCGAAAAAGCATTTTGGATTGATGAAAACAATGGAAATCACTACTATGTCGGTGTCACTTATCCAGAAGATAGGATTGACGATATAGATGTGCTATCCAATGTCACCACAACGAGTGCGACGCATGACAAACCGATCCCTTTCCGATCATTTTCCAAGATTACGGATTCGTCCAACCCTGTAGAGATCAATCACCACAATCTATCCAGAGTGTTCAATGTATATGCGAATATCGATGGTTCTGATGTTGGTTCGGTTTCTGACAATATCAAGGATATCATCAAGTCAATTGATGTACCAAAGGGATACACCATCGAATTCGAAGGTGAGGTGAATGTAATCAGTAAGTCATTCAAAGAGTTGACGTTGGGGCTAGTTCTGGCAGCGATTTTAGCTTTCTTGATCCTAGTGCCCTTGTTTAGATCATTCCGACAGCCATTGATTATCATTTTGACGATACCATTAGGATTTATTGGAGTAGCATTGTTGATGTGGATCACAAATACGAATCTTAACATCCAATCGATGATGGGTATCATTATGATGATCGGTATAGCAGTATCGTATGGTAATATTCTGGTGGATCGGATCAATACATTGTTCAATGGATCAGCGAATTTAGATGATGCCATCGTACAAGGATCGAGTGATAGATTCCGTCCCGTATTGATGACAGCCATCACCACTATATTAGGATTGATGCCAACGGCAATCGGAATGGGGCAGGGTACAGAAGCCAATGTTCCACTAGCGATAGCGGTGATCGGGGGTACGTTCATGGCTACGTTACTTACCTTATTCATTATCCCAATTCTGTATTCATTATTTACAAAAAGTAAAACGTCAATAAGCAATGACTAACATCAAATATATATACCTATTGTCTTTCGTTTGTCTGCTTATAAGCTGCAAACAATCTGGTACGCCAGAACATGTCTATACGGCGGCAGATACGAATTCTATGCCTTCTGTGGAGGTGACCAATCCGTCTGTCAGATCATTCAGCTCTGATCAGATGATCACTGGTACAATCATAGCAGATCAATCTGTCTACCTTCACTCGATGGAACAAGGAATGCTGAAATCTATCAATGTAGATATCGGCGATCGAGTCTCCAAAGGACAAGTGATTGCTCGACTTAGCAATCCAGTATTGAGTTATGAATTGAAGACTGCTGAAGCAAAATTGATGCAATCACAATCCGCACTCAAATCTGCACAAGCATCGCTCACCGTTAAAGAGGCCAGCAGCAATGTTGCTAAAGGGATGTATGAAAAATTGATGTCGGTCTATGAGAAATCAAGTGGACTGACTACGATTACAGAACTAGAAAATGCGAATCGAGATGCTCAAATGTCTGCAGCTAATGTAGAATTAGGAAAAGCCCAGATCGGACAAGCTCAATCAGAAATCAGTAGCTCAGAAACGATGGTCAGTGCAATCAAAGATCGATTGTCTATGCTGAGTATAAGAGCACCGTTTTCAGGAGTAATCACAGGTCGATTTGCAGATCCTGGGACGATGATTCAAAATGCGTTATCAGATAATAATGCGAAGCCATTGGTTTCGTTGGCATCAATATCTCCAGTAAGATTGACCATTCCGATTCCAGAGTCAGATGTGTCTGGCATTAGTGTTGGCGATGATGTGAATGTTACATTTCCAAGTTTAGGTGGCTCAGATCAATCAGCCAAGATCAGTCGTATCTCAAACAACCTCGACCAAGCATCCAAGACGATGGAAGTCCAAGTTGATATTCCAAATAAAGATGGAAAGATCAGAGCAGGAATGTATGCAAAAGCTCAGATCAAAAGAGCCAGTTCTGGAGATATGCTCAGCCTTCCGCTTTCTTCTATTAGTATGAAAAAGGATGCTGCATTTGTCTATGTTGTAAATGATGGAGTCGTTCAAGAAATCAAACTAAAGAAAGGACTCTCAAGCAAGGATTATTTCGAAGTTTTGAATGACAATATCACTGCTAAATCGCAGGTCGTAACCAAAGGGAAGAGTATGATCAAAGCGGGTACTAAAGTAAAGGCAATCTTAAAGTAAAATAGTATGAATAGAACGTTTAGAAATATACTAATACTGTGGTGTTGCTTGTCTTCTACTTTGGTCAATGCTCAAGAGGGTATCTACCTTACTGCTGAGAAAGTAATCGCTCTAGCCAAGACGGATAACATTGACATCAAAAAGGAGATCTTAAAAGTCCAGATGGCTGATGCACAATTAAGTAAAGCCAAAGAATGGTGGTTACCAGATCTATTTGTTGGTACACAGTTGCACCAACTTGACGGATCAGGGTTGAATACAGATGGTAGAATCTTCACAGATGTTGATCGCCAAAGTAGATGGTACGGAGGGGAAGCAAGAGTAGATTGGAACATTGGTAAAGGAATCTATGATGCTAAGATCGCTAAGCTCAATGCTAAAAGTGCTTCTTTTCAATCTGAAGTATCAAAAAATCAAGTGACGCTAGACGTATTAGAAACATACTACAATTTACTATCCATCACAGCTAAGAAGGCACTTTATAAAGACATGATTACAAGCAAAACCAATCTGGTAGATCAATTAAAAATTCAAGTTGACGCTGGACTTAGGTTAAGCTCAGAATTATTGATCGCTAAGAGCAACAAATCAAGACTGATGTTAGAGCAAATGAAGCTAGAGCAAGAATATCAATCTGCCATGACCAATATGCTGATTGCTCTTAATATCAAAGAAAACCAAAATCTATACGTTGATATCGCAGATCTTAAAAAGGTGGAACTAGATGAAGCTACTTCCACGAGTAGCGCTATAGAGAATCATCCGATTATTACAGCGTCTGAACTTCAATCTAAAGCTGCAGCACAACAATCAAAGCAAGTATGGAATAGTATTATGATTCCTAATGTTGGAGTCAGTTATAATGTTGGTTCATTTGGCGAAGATTATAACTCTACTAGATCGACAGATGCATGGAATGGATACATAGGTTGGAAGTTACCATTAGGCCAATTGGTTTATGGAGGAGGTTCTAAAATCGCTAATCAATCCAAAGCTATCAGCGAATTAGAATTAGAACATAACAAAACCAGAATTACTTCTCAGATCACAGCTTTTCAAAATAAGTTAGCTATATATGATACGATGATTTCGCTAGCGGAAGAGGGTGGACAATTTGCAAAAGAAGCATTAGAACAATCTAAAACAAGACAAGAAGCTGGTCTAGGCACGATCTACGAGATTTTACTCGCTGAAGAGGCATACATGAGTGCTCAAATGCTATATCTTGAAGCTGTAGTTGATTATAATATGACAAGCTTTATGTTGGTGGATGCAATGGGTATGAAGCTCTAGTTTTGTTAACACTTGAGAGCACGAAACAGAACACCAAACACATGGTCTTAGTTTGCAATTACTGCGCAACATACGTTCATCTGGATGTTAACATAACATATCCACACATGATAAACATGCACATCAGTTGTAGTTGAAAATTTTGTCAATTTGTGCTGAAAGTTAAAATTTTGTTTTACATTAAGTATTTTGCAGTAAATAATTAAAAAAAATCATGACAGTAGGCCAAAAAATATTCAATCAAAATCACAAGCTATTATTTAGTAACGTTCTTTGTTAAAGAAAATAATACAAAAGCCATTTCATAATTAACACTATTTTTAAATGTTGTTGGTAATACCAGAATTTTCTTTGTGAAATATCAATTTCATTTCTAATTCAATTAAAAAATAAAAACAATGAAAAACCCCATTACACTATTGCTAAGCACAGTATTAGTATTAAGTTCAAATTTCATACATGCACAAGATTTACCTACTACCGCTATCGAACTGACTGTTGGATCGACTTCTGAAGATTTTCCAATAGTTGTATCAAATGAGGGTGCAACAAATTCATTCGACACAGACCCATCTATACCGAATCCAACTTGTGTATCTTACCTGGGTGGAGATTTATGGTATTTGGTAGAGGTTCCAGCCAATGGAGCTGTTCAATTGCTTACAACGATTACAGGCGGAGGAGTAACCGATACAGGAATGAGTGTCTATGAAGGGACGAGTGATGCACTATCTGAAGTTGCATGTAATGATGATATTGGTTTTTTTGATCTAAACTCTTATATATCTCTTACTGGCAGAAGTCCAGGTGAAATATTGTTTGTCAGAGTATTTGCTTATGATAATGCCAGTTTTGGAGAGTTTCAACTGTCTGCGTTTATATTAGAACCAATTGCAAATGATAATTTGGAAGGCGCAATTGAATTGAATGTTGGTGGCACCTTTGGTGATTTTTCATTGATCGCAAATAATTCGAATGCTACAAACTCCGAGGGAACAGACCCTACAATACCTAATCCATCTTGTTCTTTGTACGATGGTGGAGATGTGTGGTATTATATAGATGTTTCTAGCCAAGATGTAATTTATGTAGAGACTGCACTTGTATCAGGTGGTGTCGAGGATACTGGCATTGCTATATATCGAGGCGAAGTGGGTGCGTTGACTCAAATAGCATGTGATGATGATGCAGGGAGTAATGCTTTCTCCTTAGTATCACTTATGGACCTGGTTATAGGAGAAAGGTTGTATGTAAGAGCATTTGAGTTTGGCAATGACGATTTCGGAGAGTTCCAAATTTCGGCACATTTCAACATTTCAGAATCACCCTCTAACGATGATCCTGAAGGAGCAATTTCTTTAACAGTTGGAGGAACGTTTGAAGAGGCTGCAGAAATCGGCACAAATGTATTTGCAACAAACTCTGGGTTAGTTGATAAATCATTAGAAGATCCATCTTGTATACTCTTCTTTGAAGGTGGAGATGTTTGGTACACAGCAGAGGTACCCAGTTCGGGAAAATTAACAATAGAAACAGGACCTATTGACAAGTCTGGATTTGGGGATTCAGTTTTGAGTATTTATGAAGGAAATAAAGGTTCACTTTCAGAAATTGCATGTAATGATGATGATGCTTTCTCTTTATTCTCTAAAGTCGAACTAACTGAACGGACGCCTGGAGAAGTGATTTATATTAGAGCATTTCATTATAATAATACAAGCTTTGGTGAATTTGCAATCTCAGTATATGACGATATTGTAGATGGTGTAGAAGACCATAATTTTATAGAAGGGCTTAGTATTTTTCCTAACCCAGTACAAAGCAACCTAAATCTAAAGTCTGTATCACCAATAGGTAATGTGAAGGTTTTTAATCTATTAGGAGAACGAGTGCTTGATGCGAATGTATCGAGCTCTGATTACCAATTAGACGTTAGTGCTATCACTAACGGTACTTATCTGATACAGGTTAACGTTGGGCTGCAAATAGCGACTTACAAGTTTGTTAAAATATAGTAATACAGGATTCTAAAGAAAGAGTACCTAAATAAAGGATTAAGAATTAATGCAAGAAACATGTGAAATGTTTCTTGCATTTTTATGCTGGTCTTATTGGATTGAGGAGAAATACATCAGAATTCTGTGATATCTGGATTTGTTAATGAAGCTCAAGAGTGGGATCTATAGTAGTGCTCGTAACTATCTTGGTATGAAAGGCATAATTGATATTGAACTTGTTGAATATTAATAAATCTTCAAAACATCTAAAAACTACCAATTATGCGATCCATATTCTTCTTATATGCCCTCCCAATAGGAATGCGTTGTTTCTCTAACAACTCAACTTCTGTGGCTGTTATCTTAGTTATTTTATGCTCATTGACGAGGTATGACTTATGAACTCGTATGAATTTATATTCTGAGAGTGTATCCTCCCAATGTTTCAAGGAGTTGTTCGATAAGTACTTTCCGGATTCTGTGTGTATTTCTGTATAATCTCTATCTGAATTTATATAAATGATGCTCTCAATCAATACCTTATGATATTCATGACCTGATTTTATATAGATGGAATTCACATTGGTTTCCAGCGAAGATTCGACAGGTTTAGGTTGATCTAATTTTGAGACAGCCTTGATAAATCGAGCAAACGAGAATGGTTTGAGTAGATAATCGACTACGCTTAGTTCATAACTTTCTAGTGCGAAATCAGGAAACGCAGTAGTTAGAATTACTGCAGGTGGATTCTCTAGTGTTCTAAGAAAATCTATCCCTGACAACTTCGGTAGATGAATGTCAAGAAAAATGAGATCTACAGAATTGGTTTTCAAATAATCAAATGCTTGAAGTGCATCCGTAAAAGTTGCTAGTAATTCGATTGAACCAATGTCGGTTATGTACTTTTGTAAAATTCTTTGTGCTGGCGGTTGGTCTTCGACGATGATGCACTTCATATCTATTATTTAAAGATCAATATTAAGCAAAACATGGTAAATACCATTCTCAGCATTAGTCTTGAGGCTGTAGCGATCTTTATAAATCAATTCTAATCGTTTTTCTACATTGATGAGTCCAATACCATTGGCAATATTATCAATGTTGGTACTTTCAGAGTAACTGTTCTCGCACGTGAATTTCAGTTTGCCTTGACCGTCAACTTGAACATCAACATTGATTTTTATTTCATCTGAAAGACTACTTACGCTATGCTTGAATGCATTTTCCACAAATACAACCAATAACAACGGAGCTATTTTATGCTTGTCTAAATTATTAGAAGTAGTAAAAGTTACTGTACCCCGGTCTTCTATCTGCAATTCATTAAGAGAGATGAAATTACTGAGTTGATCTACATCTTTTCTAAGTGAAATATATTCTCCTTTGCACTCATAGAGCATGTACCTTAGTAAACCTGATAGTTGAAGTATTATTTCTGGGGTTTTATCAGATTTCTCTAATGCATAAGAATAGAGGTTGTTTAGATTGTTAAATAAGAAGTGAGGATTGATCTGAGATTGAAGGAATTGCAATTCACTTTGAGTTGCAAGATCTTTAAGTTTTTCATTTTCTTTTCTAATGGTCAATGAATCCCATCCCAACTTAAATCCAACCAACATCATAATTTTAGGGAATACTTGAAGGACAGTAAATATGATGTTCATCTGCTTTCCTCTATTATCGGGGAAGAAAATTCTTTCTAGAATCAGCTCTTCTATTAAGATAACACACAATACGACCAATGCGGAGTATATAACTAGCTCTGCTAATCTTTTATTAGTGTAGAATCTGGGTAGTAAAAGATAGCTTATTATAAAGGCTCCAATTGCGTAGTTTATAAATATACATACTTCAAAAAGGTTGATTTCTGGATCTCTCATCGAGACAGCAGTCACAAGAAAAAGCAGCAAGTGAGATACGGTGAGATAAAGTAATTCCTTCTTTGTAATGCTAAGCTTCATTGATTAAAAGTAGTGAATAAAAATGTTTTCAAATCAACCGATTCTATTTAGACACAATATTACTGGTTCTATGGAGCATAGAAGATAATAATCTGCAAACAACCGAGTTTAGTGCCTCAACAACGAAATATAAGAGAATAAGAAGAATAGATGCCGTTTAGCTAGCTTAATCTGTCGTTCAAAGATTAAATGAAATTGTAATTATATACCTACATATCTTTGGCCTTTATAAATCACAAATGATAATTATATAATCATATGAAGCAAGTATTTACAATAGGTATTTTACTATTATCCATAATTTGTACAGCGCAGAAACCAGATCGTGGCCCTCGACCAAATGATGTTAGTTTTGCAAAGTTCTTGATCGTCGGGCAGGTAGTAGAAGCATCTTCTAATCAATCTATAGACTATGCTACCGTTACTATTTTCGATAGTAAAACGGATAAGATGATTTCTGGAACTACTACTGAAAACGGTGGTGTATTCAGGTTGGAAAGTAAGTCAAAAGATATTTATGTCGAAATTAGTTTCATTGGTTACACTACTAAACGAATTGACGAGCTAATATGGAAAGGAAATAAGGCTGACATAGGTGTAATAACATTAGGTGAAGATTCTAAGACGTTAGATGAGGTAGTGGTAACAGCTACGAAATCAACAACAGAATTTAAACTTGATAAAAGAGTATTTAATGTAGGTACTGATCTGAGCACGACTGGAGCTAGTGCCCTTGAGGTATTAAACAATGTGCCATCTGTAAATGTGAGTATAGAAGGAGAAGTAACCCTGAGAGGTAGTGGTGGTGTACAGATATTAATCAACGGGAAACCATCAGTTTTGGCGGATGAGGCAAGTGGAGCGCTAGGAACAATTACTGCGGACATGCTCGAAAGTATAGAGGTGATCACTAATCCATCAGCCAAGTATGAAGCTGAGGGAACATCTGGTATTATAAACTTAATACTCAAGAAAAATGAAAAGACAGGCCTTAATGGATCTGTTACGCTTAACACTGGCTACCCACATAATCATAGCGTAGGTCTCAGTCTTAATAAGAGAACCGAGAAGCTCAATCTTTTTACTCAATTCGGTGTAGGGTATAAACAACAACCAAACAAAGTAGAAAATATTAACAGAGATCTAATCTCAGGGAGAACGATCAATAGTATTGGAGAAGAATTTAGGAATGAGAAATTCTATAATGTGATACTAGGATCAGATTATTATATCAATCCGCAAAATATAATTACACTTTCAGGAAGCTTCGCCTATGAGGTCGAAGAACAACCTTCGACCACTGATTTTAATTCTGTTGATGGCAATGAATTGGTAACTAGAGAATGGCAAAGAACAGAAGTCACAGAAGCAACTAATCCTAAACTGCAGTATGAACTTCAATATAAAAAAGACTTTACCGATCACAAAGATCACAAGCTACAGTTCAGTGCAATAGGAAACTACTTCGGAAAGGATCAGTCTTCTGTATTTAGTGAGACTACGATATCAGGTTCTGACGATCCTACCAATCAAACTACAGCGACTTCGTTCAATGAAGGTAAGTATACTTTTAACTTGGATTATACGAAACCATTTGCTGAGCATTGGCAGATAGAGACAGGTGCTCAATATGTTGATAATAGTGTGAGTAATGATTATACAGTAAGTGATATCATTGATGGGGAATCTGTTGTGAATGAAGGATTGACAAATTTATTCGAATATGATCAAAAAGTACTTGGTCTTTATACAACTGGATCGTATGAAGGTGATGTATGGGGAATCAAGTTAGGAATAAGAGCAGAAAACACAGATCTTTCCACTTTATTACAAAATACGAACACAGAGAATAGTCAGAATTTCACTAATCTTTTCCCATCTGCACATACATCGTATAAGGTTTCAAATAGAATATCGTTACAAGCGGGTTATAGTAGAAGAATCTATAGACCAAGATTATGGGATCTCAATCCATTCTTTAATATTAGAAACAACTTTACCATCCGAACTGGAAATCCAGAATTATTGCCAGAATATACAGATTCTTACGAAGTGGGAAGTATATTTATTTATGATAAAGTCTCATTTAATGTAAATGCATATCACAGATATACCACAGAAAAGATCGATAGGGTATCTACTTTTGAAGACAATGTAAATGTGTTTACACCAGAGAATATTGGTACAAATAAAACCACAGGACTTGAATTGAATTTCAAGTATTCTCCTATGAAAAAAATCACAATAAATGGGGATGCGAATTATAATATCTTCCAACGTGAAGGTAAGTTCAACGATCAAGATTTTGACTTCACATCTAATCGATGGTCATCTAAGTTAACTTCAAAGTTTAAAGTCAATAGAAGCTTTGATTTTGAAGTGACAGGAAGGTACCGTTCATCTGTTAAAACAATCCAAGGTGTAAGTTCAGCCAACCTATTTGGTGATTTTGGACTGAGATACAAAATATTAAATGGTAAAGCAGTCATCAATCTATCTGTTCGTGATGCATTCGCATCTAGAATAAGAGAAAATGTTGCTGAAGGTGATGATTTCTATGCTTACAGTTTCAGACAAAGAGGTAGATTCATGTCACTTGGATTCAGTTATGGATTTGGTAAAGGTGAGGCAATGACCTACGGTGGTGGCGGTAGAAGACATTAAAATAAATAGATGGTTTACATGTAAAAGGCTGCTTGGAATTTGAATAGACCAAGCTATTGTAAGCTCAATTATAGTGATTTAGTAAAGTGAGGTTGGCTATGATTTATTTCGTGTGGCACGAATTAAGTTATAGCCTTTTTTATTATCTGGTATTGGGATTGATTTAGTTTTGGACCTAACTTATTTCAAGATATTTAGATGAAGATCGCTTAGAACCAAAAGTGACCAAGCGATCTTCATTATTGTTTCATTCCTTATTTAAATATCAGGAAAATTCTCAGTCAAAAACTTTTCTGTTTTTGACTTTTCTACTTTGTTGATGAATTTTTCGGATTCGTGTTTGTCTCTGTCTCTTATACACATCTGACGCTGCCGACGAAGAGGATAGTGTAGAT
>OJIO01000978.1_pt1 | contig 14418 bp, 11 predicted proteins | sample 1595621 | NCBI WGS metagenome assembly OJIO01 (sample SAMN05416776, study PRJEB24817) | seawater metagenome | isolation source: Sea water | place: Canada:Atlantic | collected 2013-07
TCTACACTATCCTCTTCGTCGGCAGCGTCAGATGTGTATAAGAGACAGATATTATCTTTAATACTTAATAAACTAATAACCAATGCAAAAGTTAATTTCATTTTCCATTTTATTATTTATTTCTACGATAATCACAGCTCAAGTTACAAGTGTGAGCTATATGATAGACTTTGATTATCAAAATGGAGATACGCTGTATTATGACTGTAATCTTCGAATTAACTCTGGGAGTGCGACATCTATTCAGGACAGAATCCAGTTTAATTCAGTTTTTACTATAATCACTCCTTCGGAAGCAAACTTAGAGGTAACAGAGAGCTATATGCCACTAGTTTTTCAAGGTACAGAATCAACTGAGTGGCAAATATCTCTCTCAATACAATCACCTGCATCAGCTCCTGAAAACAATCTTTATTCTATACTTCCAGAAATAGATCCCGCTTCTGTATACAACATCCTAAACACCGGAGACATCATTACACTCTTCAGAGTAAAATTAATTGGCGAAAATTTATGTTCATATAAAACCAGAATTTTCGACAACGAACTAGATTATGGAATAGGATCGGAATATGGAGGTGATTATTCTAACGGCTTTACAATTGGCAGTCCAGAACAAAAATATAGTGATAATTTCTATTCAAATGACTATGCAGATGAGATAGAAATTACGCTAGATAATGCAGCAACATGCGTAGGTGGGCCTGCAACATTATCACCCAATCTAATCTGCGCGCCTAATAATTTATTATACTCTTGGAGTAATGGTGCAAACACTCCATTCATCACCGTGTACAATGAAGGCTCAGAAGAGTATTCAGTTACAATTACAGGCCCAAACAATTACACAAATATATTGTCAGCATCAGTTCATAATGTACAATCGATATTATCCAATACGAATGACAATATACTGTGCATAGGTGGACAACTTGACCTAAAACTTGATAATGGGACATGGGCTTCTTCGGATATTAGTGTCTTGACAGTTGATTCCGAAGGAAAAGTGACTGCTTTAGCATCTGGTATAGCGGTTCTAGCTTACATAGATGATGATAATGGTTGTTCTGGGGAAGCAACTTTTACAGTAATAGAAACAATACCTGTGTCTATTTCTGGAGAAGATGAAATTTGTATCGGAGAAACTACTACACTATCTTCTGGTGGTGAAATTGGTTCTTGGGTTTCAGCAGACCCAACAATTGCAACTATAACGAATGCTGGATTAGCTACTGGTGTTGGATCTGGTCAAACGACTTTTGTTTTCACATCTAATTCCACTCTTTGTCAGTCCTCACCATCAGAACCTTTGATTGTATATCCATCACCGATAGTCACACTTGCCGAAACTCAAATATGCCCATTACAAACTACAATTGCCACGTCTAATCAAATGTCAGGCACTTGGAGTTCTAATGATAATGCAGTAGCTGTCATCAATGTGAATACCGGATTAATTACAGCGATAGCTGAAGGAGAAGTAATATTTACTTTTACAAGTTCAGAATTGGGATGCTCCGCTGAATCCAACGCCCTAATTGTAAGTCCAGAAATTCAAGCAATCATTTTGGGTTCAGACCAAATATGTATAGACGGAACAACTCAACTTAGTCCATCATCTGGTGGCCTTTGGGTCAGTGCTGATAATGGTATTGCAACAGTGGATAATTCTGGATTGGTTACTGGTATTGCGCTTGGAGCTACTACTTTCTCTTTCCAAGACACAATAAACTATTGTGCAGAAGGAATAACTGGAATATTAACTGTCGGAAATTTACAAGGTATAGCTAATGTAGGGACAGATGAGATTTGCGTAGGAATGACTACTCAACTTAGCCCCAACACTGGAGGAAATTGGGTAAGTTCGAATGCAGCTGTAGCGGTCTCTAACAATTCAGGAGAAGTTACAGGAATCAACTCAGGAACTACACAATTTAATTTTACAACAGACTTGCCATATTGTGAAGTGATAGGAGAAGATATTGATATTTTGGTAAATGAATTGCCTACGATTGAGTTTACTGGTCCTTCGACAATTTGTGCATGGGGATTTACAACAATTTCTACAAATGGCACTTTGCATTATGTTGAATTTGTTAGTAGCACGTATGATAATAATGGAGGCATTACAGGTCTTATCCCTGGAGTAACTCAATATTATGCAACTAATGCAGAAGGCTGTTCATCAGACACTATAGAACTTACAGTTATTGGTACAGAAGAAGTTTCTTTTGGCGGACCAGATACAATATGCATTGGAGATGTAACACAAGTGTTTCCTAGTGTGGGTGGAACTTGGACATCCAATGATAATTCTGTTGTTACTATAACCGATGGTGGGTTAGTAACTGCCGTAGGGCCTGGCATGGCTATTCTTGATTTTACTGATAATAGTAATGGCTGTGTTGCTGGGAATGGTTTGAAAATTACCGTTAATAATGTTCCTAATGTCTCTATACTAGAAAATATAATTTGCCTCGGATCCGCAACACTAGCATCACCAACCTTTGGTGGTTCATGGACGAGCTCCGATCCTACTGTTGCAACAATTGATAATAACGGTCTTATTACCACTGGATCTAGCGGAATAGTATATTTTACTTTTACATCAAGTTCATCTCAATGTCCTTCAGAGCAACTACAACTTACTGTCCTAGACACTCCAATTTTAACAGTGGACAATACAGAAATATGTTTTGGTGAATTCATATTTATAGAACTAAGTGGAACAACTAATTTCTCATTTGAAGGTGGTCCTGGAGAAGTTATATTTCTACCAGATGAAAGTGCAATTAATTTTACAGAACCAGGCACATACTTTTTGTACCCATTAGATGATAACAGTACAGGATGTGAAGTAAATGTTACACAGGTTGATGTATACAATAATCCAACAATCGAACCCGCATCTAATCCCACGATTTTTGTAGGTGACACTTTGCATATTTTTTCACCTGACTTTATTGCATCTTTATATTCAGAAGATGAGTCTATTGTTACTCCAATCAGTAGTACCACTATAGTAGGGACTTCGGAAGGAATAACCCAAATTACCGCAACTAGCGAAGATGGATGTCCGTCAAATACAATCGAAATTACGGTGATATCTATGGATCCATGTCAGGGATTAGATACGACAAACCAATCATATATCTTAGGCACAGCTTATATAGATAATAATGCAAATGGTATTTACGATACAGATGATGCACCTTTGCGAAATGTAGTCGTATCAACAGATCCTGGCGACTTCTCTATATTGACAGATGATCTTGGCCAATATATATTACCAGTAGAGGAAGGATCATACACCCTCACTGCAAAAATCAATGAAGGATCATGGATACAAAACCTAATCACTATTGATAATGTGCAAATATCAGACCCTTGCAATGACGGATTCAAGTTTGGATTTGTACCCATGTCAACACCTGAAGAGTCGGCTTCTTTATCTATGGTCAATACGATAGCAAGATGTGATTTCGAAACAAGGTTTACCATAACAGTTGAAAATACTGGAGCAGAACCATTTGATGGAGTATTAGCATTTACTTACGATGGTGAGACTACATTGTTCACCACGGATTTAGTTGATTTTCAAGTTGATGGAAACACCATATCTGCAGAAATAGGATCTCTATCGCCATTTGCACCAAAAACTTATAGAGTAACCGTAAAAATGCCTAGTGGATCTTCGAATTTACCATTATTAGCATTTGAGGCTAAATTATACAATCTATCTGGCGGGTTATTAGAAGAATATGGCTACACAGATCAGCTTCGATGTTCTTACGATCCAAATGATAAAAGAGAATATCCAGACAGAGAAGGAATAGAAAACCTCACATTAATGGATGAAGATTTAGAATATACTATCCGATTCCAAAACAACGGTAACGATACTGCATTCCAAGTAAAGATAGTAGACCCTCTTGATTCGAATATTGATCCATCGACTATCCGTGTAATCAACTCTAGCCATGATGTAGAAACATGTATTGAAGGAACGGATTTGATCTTCTTGTTCGAAGATATATTATTGGTGGATAGCACAACTAATTATGCAGCAAGCCAAGGATTCGTAACATTCCGATGCAACACGAAAGATGGTCGACCAGAGATGACTCCTGTGCATAATCAGGCTGACATCATCTTTGACACCAATTCTCCTATTGTGACAAATCAAACAATTAATACACTTGTTAGTGTGCTTTGTACAGATAAAGAAACCTTGATAGAAACATCTATATGTGATGGAGAATCTTACCAAGGATATTCTGAATCAGGAATTTATACTAACAGTTTCAATCTACCATTTGGTTGTGATTCGATAGTCATAATTGACTTATTCGTACAAGGGATAACTATTGCTCAAAATACTGTAGACATCTGTGAGGGCGAAAGTATTCTATTCAACGAAACTAACTATACATTGACAGAATCGACCGAAATTATAGATTCAATATTCAATGAAAATGGATGTATAACAACCATTACTGCACTACAAGTTAATGTAACACCTACTCTCTATGAATCCATTGACACAACAATATGCGAAGGATTCGATTATGAAGGATTGACAGTTTCTGGAACCTACATTATAGATAGTGTGGATGTATTGACAGGTTGTTCATTACAATATACTATAAACCTAGACGTGTTGCCAGCGAGTGATCCTTTATGTACCAATAGTACTGAAGACTTGAATAATAATATGGTGAATATCTATCCAAGTCCAGCATCAGAGTCTTTGTTCTTTGAGACAGATTTAAATTGGGAGACTATACAAATTATGGACACCGGAGGAAAAATAATTAGCACTGTTTTTCAGTCTGATGATGGTAATAATATTGTTGATGTCTCTAAATATTCCTCAGGAGTATATTTGTTAGTGTTCCATAGCAAAGAAGGAAATTTGACGAAACGATTTGTGGTGAGATAAGAAAATCGATGCTATAGCATAACGCAATACAAACATAGGAATCCCTTTACAGTTGTAACAATATGTTAGATTTAAACTTCCTTTTAGCACAAGCGAATTAAAAACTATATATGCTCGACATTAATCAAATAAGAAAAGACACACCTCACTGCCAAAACAAACTATTCTTCAATAGTGCTGGAGCATCTTTGGTCCCATCAGTCGTTACAGAAAGGATGAAAACTTACCTTGATGAAGAAGCAGAGTTGGGTGGATATAAACTTGGGTTAGGCAGCAGGATTCAAACCGAATTACAAGTATTCTATACAGAAACTGCCAAAATGTTGAATTGTAATCCTCGCAACATAGCTTTCTCAATAAATGCTACCGATGCGTATGGTCAAGTTTTATCTGCAATTCCATTTGAAAAGGGAGATGTAATTATAACTACAGATGATGACTACACTTCTAACCATGCCCAGTTTTCTGTTTTGTATCAAAGATTCAGGGTAGCAACGGTAAGAGTACGTAATCATGGCAATGGAGATATTGATTTGACTCATATGGAAGAATTGATAAAAGAGCACCACCCGAAATTAGTATCCCTGTCTCATATTCCTACTAACTCTGGGAAGATCCAAGATGCACAGGCTGTTGGAGATTTATGTGCGAAAAATAATATAATGTACATAATTGATGCTTGCCAATCTGCGGGTCAAATGCCGTTAGATGTTCAAAAATTGAAATGTGATTTTCTTTGTTCATCTGGAAGAAAATTTCTAAGAGGCCCAAGGGCAACAGGTTTTCTTTATGTTTCCGACAAAGCACTTGATGCAAATCTCATTCCTATCAGAGTTGATGGTCGAGGGATGGAATGGATAGCAGCTTCAAAATTCAAACCAGTAGATAGCGCACTCCGATTTGAAACTTGGGAACAAAATGTAGCATGTGTTCTTGGTTTAAAAGAAGCAATTCTATATGCCAACAATATTGGATTGGAGAATATCTGGAACTACAATCAAGACATACTTTCACACTTAAGAAATCAACTTTATGAAGTGCCTGGTATGAATATATTGGACCAAGGTTCTAAGCTAGCCAATATTTTAACTTTTCAAATCAACGACAAAGACAAACAACTTACTATCAAAACACTAGAGCATAACGATGTGTACTTTTCAGTAGCCTTCAGAGGATCAGCTTTGATAGACTTTGATAAAAAAGGAACTGATTGGGCGATACGGTTAGCTCCACACTATTTTAACACACATGAAGAAATTGATCAATTAGTTGATATTATTCATAGTATCTGACAAAATAATTACCTTTGCCAACCAAATAAGAATTACAATCCATGGCAGACGTTTTTGATAAAGTAGGCGAAGTATTAGAAGAGATAAAATCAGCGATAATTGAGGACTCTGATGCACTTGAACAATTCAGAATAAAGTATCTAGGAACTAAGAATATCATTAAGCCTCTTTTCGGGGAGATTAGAAATGTTCCAAATGAGAGAAAGAAAGAATTCGGTCAACTTTTGAATTCTCTGAAACAAGAAGCTGAAACTAAATTCGAAGCTACAAAATTAGCATTATCATCTGTGGAAGGAAAGAAAGTCGCTAGTGAAATCGATCTTACTGCACCGAATGATCCTATTGCAAGAGGTAGCCGACATCCTGTCTCTATTGTAATGAATAGAATGATTGAGGTATTCGAACGTATTGGGTTTACTGTAGCTGAAGAAAGAGAAATAGAGGACGATTGGCATAATTTCACTGCCATGAATACTCCAGAAGATCATCCTGCGAGAGACATGCAGGACACCTTCTATCTTAAGAATAGTGTCACAAGACTACTTCGTACGCACACATCATCTGTACAAGCAAGGGTGATGACTACTGAGAAACCACCTATCAGAATAATAGCACCCGGACGTGTATATAGAAACGAGACGATTTCTGCTAGGTCACATTGCCAATTCCACCAAGTTGAGGGATTATACATAGATGAAAATGTATCGTTTGCTGATATGAGACAAACGCTTCTATATTTTGCAAAGGAGATGTATGGCCCACAGACTGACATCCGTCTAAGACCAAGCTACTTCCCTTTTACAGAACCTAGTGCTGAGATGGATGTATGGATGGGCACCGAAACTGAGACAGCTAGAAAACTTACTAAAGGAACAGGTTGGTTAGAAGTCCTGGGTTGCGGCATGGTAGACCCTAATGTCTTGGAAAACTGTGGTATCGATTCAGAGAAATATTCTGGATTTGCATTTGGAATTGGTATTGAAAGATCCGCCATGCAAAAGTATGACATCAGTGATATTCGTTTATTATTTGAAAATGATAGTAGATTTTTAAGGCAGTTTAGTAGTGTGATATAATTTCAATTCATCTTTTATAGTCTTAATAATAAGTAGACCCAAATCGTAATGTTATACTTGTTGGAACGACCATATTAATTAAATAACTAAATATTTAATCTCTCTTTTCAAATGCTATTATTAAGCAAAAAATAATATTTAATCTAAACAACTACGATTTTGAGGTTAAGAGGGGTATTTTCGTGACCTACGAATAAAGACTAAACACTATGCCTCGCACTATTCTACACGATATACATATTAATGCTGACATCTCATCAGTCTTTGAATCCATTTCAGAACCAAAACATCTTAATAATTGGTGGACAAATAAATGTTCTGGAATCGCTAACAAAGGATCAAAGTACAATCTCTATTTCACTGATGAATTTGATTGGTATGGAGAGGTTACCCATTGTATTGCTGATGAAGCATTCGCAATTACTATGACAAAAAGTGATGCTGATTGGGATTATACTACTTTCGGATTTGAAATTGAGTCTATTGACAATGAGGTTACAAGACTAAAATTTTATCATAAAGATTGGCAAGACACTAATCACCACTATAGAAGAACAAGTTACTGTTGGGCACTTTTGTTGTATAATTTGAAGGAATATTTGGAGGATGGGAGTATTGTTCCATTTGAAGCTAGGAGTGGGTATTAGGAACGGAAAATCAATATTCTATTCTACCTATGCATCACTATCCCTTGGTAATATATCAAATGCCATTCTCCCGCCAACTTACTATATCGTTTTTCTAAACTAAACATTCCTTCGTTTCCTGTTATAGTTTCAGAGATTATACCCCTAGTATTAATAAAAATTCGCTCAAATGTGCCATTATAATTATTAAATGGTTTATGGATTTTCCAATCTGCTTTTAGCCATTGCATTTCTACAAGTGCCAATATAGAGTCGCCTTCTTGTACTACACCAATAAGGGGAAAAACTATCCGACTCATCTGAAAAGTACTATCCTCATGAAAATTATCATAAAATGTAAGGAAGTCATGAGGTAATCTGTTTTTTGATTCGTTCACCTCTTCCACTATCTCAATTTTCGGTTGGTTAACCTTTATTTTATTATAAAACAAAAATACACTGCTGATTGCTGCTAACACCAATATTGCTCTAATTAGATTCTTTTGCATAAACTAAAATATATTCCTCAAATAAATAATAAAACAAATCAAACTCTTTTTCATAAGAGTCTTTTTCGACCTTGCCTTTAAATGTTCCCGAATTTTTAGAAGCATCTAAAGACCAAATACGCATATGAGATATAAATCCAAGACCTCGTAAGCCATATGCTTTGTACATCGACTCTTTGGCTCCCCAAATTATATGTAATGCTTTATTGGGGTCAGACTCTTCGATATATTGCTCTTCTTCCTCTGAAATGAACTTATGTCTTATTCGGCTGATCTTACTCACATAAGTCTGTATATCTATCCCAACAATATGCTTGGAAGCAATCACACTTATATGATTGTTACTATGACTAATCGATACGTGATAATCTGAATCATTAAGATGTGGTTTGCCGTGCTCATCTTTAACAAATTCTCCTCTCAATTTTCTACCAGACATTAGATGTAATAAATATCTTGAAGCCAACCATTCTAACTTCTTCCGAGAACTCAACTTTTCAATAATCTCTTCTTCAGGGTCATGAATGTCAAGTTTCAACTCAAAATAGGTCTCAGGCTCGATTACTTTCCATATAGAAAGCTCGATTTCCGGGTCATTACATATTCTTAATTCAATAGGCATCGATCAAAAGTATTAAAACTTTATCATCTGTAATCTGATACGTCAAATAACTTACTACTTTTGTAGCTGAATTTTTTCAAATTAGATTTCATTTTATGATTTTAACTGATAAGCGTATTCTAGAGGAGATAAATAATGGCAATATCGTCATCGAACCATTCGATCCTAAATGTCTTGGTACAAATAGTTATGATGTACACCTTGGTAAGCACCTTGCTACGTACAAAGATGAAGTCTTAGATGCTAAAAAGCACAATGAGATTGAACATTTCGAAATTGGAGAAGAAGGATTTGTGCTTCAACCAGGAACTCTTTATCTAGGAGTTACTGAGGAATATACAGAGACACACTCTACTGTCCCTTTTCTCGAAGGTAAATCTAGTATCGGTCGACTTGGTATCGACATTCATGCCACTGCTGGAAAAGGTGATGTAGGATTCTGTAATACTTGGACTTTAGAGATTTCATGTGTTCATCCCGTACGTGTATATGGTGGAATGCCAGTTGGTCAATTGATCTACTTTATGGTAGAAGGTGATATTGAAAACTACTATAATAAGAAGCAAAATGCTAAGTATAATACTCGAACTACTAAGCCAGTAGAGAGTATGATGTGGAAGAATAAATTTTAAAACTTGTTCCAAATAGCCATCTAATTATCCAAACTCATTTAACAATACATTCAAATCCTCTAATGAATTAATCTCACTCTTCGGCTTATCCTTCCTCCATTGCTTTATCCTTGGAAGTCGTAATGTTACACCAGACTTATGTCGAGCAGATTTAGCAATCCCTTCGAATGCCAATTCAAAAACTAATTCAGGATTAACACTTCTGACTGGACCAAAACGTTCTAAAGTGTTTTTCTTTACCCATTCGTTTATTTCTTTTAATTCTTCTTCTTTTAGACCATAAGATGCCTTAGTAAATGGCATCAAACGTTCTCCATCTTTGACTGCAAATGTGAATTCGGTATATAATTTTGTATTTCGACCATTCCCCCTTTGGGCATAAATCATCACTGCATTTATTGTCAAAGGATCAATTTGCCACTTCCTCCAGTCACCTTTTATAAGGCCAGCTTTGTAAGGAGAATAAAGGTGCTTGAGTATGATTCCTTCTGAATAGAACTCTCGTGATCGTTCTCTTTCATTCGCTAATTCTTCCCATGTCTCAAATGGAATTTCTTCGGATAATAACAATCGATCTGAATCAATTTCTTTTACGACTTCTTGGAGTAAGATTTTTCTTTCAATAAGAGGTTTTTCCCTTATGTCTTCGCCACCATATTCTAGTAGATCAAAAGCCACTATAATAATTGGTGTGTCTAGAAGATGTTTTTTTGTCACATTCTTTCTTCTAATTCTTGTTTGGAGCGTAATAAAATTAAGAGGCTTCCCTTCCCTAAAAGGAAGAATTTCACCATCAATGACTATATCTGTTTCAATTTTATTTTTTAGCTGTTCTAACTCAGGAAATTTATCATTGACCAGTTCTTCTCCATGTGACCATAAGTAATATTCACCACTCCTCAATATAAGTTGACCTCTAATACCATCCCACTTTCGCTCTGCTGACCAATTCGAAGGACTCCCCAATTGATCACAATCAATATCAAGTGCATTCACCAAACAAAATGGATATGGCTTCGATAGATCCTCTGTTGGATCAGCCATTAGCACCAATTCTTCGTAAGTGATATTTGTTGGATCCCATTTACCCATTAATCTATGAGTGACCTTACTCTGTTCTATTCCTGAAACCTTGGAAAGTGCATTTATTATAGATTTCTGAGATATTCCAACTTTGAAACCTCCAGTAATCAATTTATTGAATAGGAATCGTTCGTCTTGATCCTGTGATGTCCAAGCATCAAGGACCGTATCTTTTATCACAATTTTTTCTTTGTCTTTTAAGGCCAAGATTACGTCTATCCAATACGATAGTGAATTATCTGATTTTTTCGTTGGTTTGGGAACAATAAGCGATATCGTCTCATTTATATCACCTACCATTTGATAACTTTCTTCGAATAACCATAATGGAAGTTCAGACAGATCTGCGGACCACTCTTTAAGAAGAGCTGTTGTGACGATTCTTTTTGGCCTCTTTTGAGAAAATAATGCAATAGCCCAAACTTTATCTTTATCCTCAGTAGACGAGAAATATTCAACTAAAGCATTGATTATAGCTGTGCTCTTTGTTGTATAATCTAATAGTTTAAACAGTTGTGCGAATCGTTTCATTTGATTCCATTTGCTTCTTCTACATCTTCAGCAACTGTATTTAGCTCGTCGCTTGTATATTCAGTATTTACGACAGCTGAGTAATACCCTATGCTAGATAAGTATTTCGAAAAAACATCAGTATATCCATGAGTAACATATATACGCTCCGCTTCTGTAGCTTTCACTGTACCTACCAATTCATCCCAATCGGCATGATCACTCAAAATGAATCCTCTATCTGCTGATCTTCTTCGTCTAGTTCCTCTTACTGCCATCCAACCAGAAGCTATTCCAGAAGAAAAGTCTTTAAATTTATTGGACCACACTGAGTCTACAGCAGAAGGGGGAGCAATCACAAGACCCCCTGTATACATTGATTGTTTCTGGCCTTGCACTACTCGTATAGTCTCATGTAAATGAACACCCTGTCTACGAATCACTTCATTTACATTTTCTACTGCTCCATGAGTAAATATTTTTCCGATAGAATGATCCACATTATTGATTATCCGCTGAGCTTTACCTAATGAGTAGGCCGCTAAAACACTAACTCTTCCTTGCTCTTTATTGCTTCTCCACCAATCATTTATTTCATCCATGACAACTGATTGCGGTTTCCATTTGAATACTGGCATTCCAAAAGTAGATTCTGTAATAAAGGTATTGCATATTATAGGTTCGAAATCTTCTGATACACCATCAGGAGTTGTCTTATAGTCTCCCGATGCTACCCAAACTTCACCTTTGTATTCTACTCTGATCTGTGCTGATCCTATAATATGACCGGCGGGATAAAAAGAGAATTTTACACCATTTACTGACATCTCTTCGCCATATTCTATTCCTTTAGCATTGATATGGCTTCCAAGTCTATGCTTAATTACAGGAAGTGCAGAATGAGTGCAGACATATGATTTATTCCCAGATCGTGAATGATCAGAATGTCCATGTGTTATGAATGCTTTATTTACAGGTTTCCATGGATCAATATATACATCAGCTTGTGGTACAAACAAACCTTCTTCTCTAAATTCTATTAACTGCATTTCGCAAAGGTAAGATTATGATAATTAATATTTAATGAGATTACTTTCCTATCCAATTGAAATACATTTTGAATAGTAAAAGCCATACAATTTACTCTCCTCCTCAAACGTTTCTATATTTGCTTCTAAAAGGTATATCTCGGCTTGATAAGAACCCGATAACAAATAATAAAATAAAAATCAATACATGTTGAAAAAACTAATTCGGATATCATTTTTGCTTGTTGCTATAATATTAAGCAGTTGCGGAGACAATACCATAACAACAACACACGAAACTGGTGAAAAATATGAAGAATATCAATATACTGGTGACTCTTTGAAACATGGTTGGTACAAGAACTATTCTAAAGCTGGTGTGCTAAGAGAAGAAAGCTATTATGTAGAGGGCAAATTGGATGGAGAAAGAAAGATATATGCTTCCAATGGTGAACTTGAGGTTACTGAGCAATATACAATGGATGCTTTAAATGGTGTATTTAAAACATATCACTCAAACGGTAATATAAAACTAGAGGGATTATATACTGGGAATGTTCTAGCAGGAATTGTAAAAGGATACTACCCTACTGGAGAACTTATGGAGGAAGTCATGTTTGAAGAGAATATGGAACAAGGTCCATTCAAAGAATACCATACAAATGGAAAGCTCAAATGGGAAGGAACCTATAGAAATGGAGACAAGGAATTTGGACTTCTCAAAGAATACAACGAACAAGGTGAGCTGATAAAAAAGATGTTATGCGACAGCAATGCCATTTGTACTACAACTTGGAAAATTGATGGATCACATCTGAAAAAATAACTAAAGCCTATCTGAAGATAATTCCAATACTTAAACAACAAGCATGAATAAACTAGCTCTTTCCTTCATATTTTCTTTGACTTTCTTTTTTGTGGATGCACAAATTGGGGGAAGATATTCTTACGAATTCTTAGGAAATCCCCAATCAGCAAGATTATCAGCATTAGGAGGCAGTCTAATCACAATTCAAGATAATGATGTATCACTCGCTGCAAGCAATCCAGCATTGCTAAACGATAAGATGCATAATCAGATTACTTTCAATCACAACTTCGCATTCGCTGATGTAAGTAATGGTTATCTAGGTTATGGAAGAAAATTCGATAAATGGGGAGGAATCAATACACACATAGGGATTAGTTATGTGAGCTTCGGAGAATTTACAGCTGCAGATGAAATAGGTAATGCAAATGGTACTTTCTCAGGAGGTGAAACCGCTATCGCTTTAGGTGCAAGCAAAAGACTCAACGAAAGAATTGTGGTAGGTGCAAATCTAAAAGGAATATTCGGAAATTTAGAAACATACAGCTCTTCTGGAATAGGGGGCGATTTGGGATTATATTATTCTAAACCTGAGTCAAATTTTTCTGCAGCTTTTGTGATTAAGAACATTGGAACAGAATTATCAACATATGGAAATGAAAGAGGAAATCTTCCATTAGATATCCAACTAGGGGTCTCAAGAAAGCTAAATCATTTACCATTCAGATTTACCATTATCGCACATCAATTGCAACAATGGAGTGTTAGATATGATGATCCAAACAATATACAATCAGAAAGTATCTTCGAAGACGGACCGACAGAAACATCTTCATTTAATGAAGGGTTAGATAATTTCTTCAGACATTTTATTTTTAATGGAGAGTTCTTATTGGGAAAAACTCAAGGACTTAAAATCAGATTCGGATACAATCATCATAGAAGAAAAGAACTTTCTCTTTCTAACTTCCGAAGTCTAGCAGGTTTTTCTGGCGGGTTAGGAATTAGAGTCAAAGGATTTAATATCGACTATGGATTAGGCTATTATCACCTAGCTGGAGCTGCAAATCATTTGTCAATCAGAACAGATTTGGGTAGATTTTTTAAGAAATTTTGAAGTAAGGTCTCGGAATTGATGAATTGCGGAATTGATGAATTGCATTGACAAATTAATGCTAGGACTCGCAAGCCACTCCTTACGAGCGTTTACTGCGTAAGCCACTCTCTTCTTACGAGCGTTTACTGCGTAAGCCACTCTTACTTACGAGCGTTTACTGCGTAAGCCACTCT
>OJIO01000981.1_pt1 | contig 14395 bp, 6 predicted proteins | sample 1595621 | NCBI WGS metagenome assembly OJIO01 (sample SAMN05416776, study PRJEB24817) | seawater metagenome | isolation source: Sea water | place: Canada:Atlantic | collected 2013-07
AAGGTGGATCAAAATTAATGGCCAGAAGTGGGTCACTTTAAATGGCCGTTAACAGGCTGCCCCGGCCCAGAAAATTTAAAGCTTAAATTTGCCCGGTCATTGCGAATAAATTACCAGCAACTTGGCGATGCAAAATCAGCAAATAAAGCTATTAGCATTGAGTTGCAGGCAACGGAAGATCATCTTCATAAGGCTTGGAAGTCGAAAGAATCGTATTACCGAAAAAAGTATAAAGGTCTTGATAGATTAAAAGTCTACGGTGAATGGTTGGAGTTTAAGCTACTGGATTTAATATGGGGAAATGGCGAGTCTAGCTGGAAGTTGTTTCGCGCAGTTTTAGTGGTTTTGTTAATTATCACAGGTATTCATGTCATCGGTTTTGGCAATCCAAGCTTAGTTGAATCATACGTTGATGCCTTGTTTCTGTCGCCGCAAGTATTCCTTGGAGTCGTCAAGCCGACGGCATACCCAGCATCCTATATAACTGCAATCTTCCTGATTAGACTAATCATGTTCGGCTTCTTTATGTCTATTATCATCAAGCGTTTTAATAGGCGGTAAAAGTGCATATTTACGCTTTTGGATCTGTTTGTCGTGGTGAAGTTGATAATTCATCCGATATTGACATGCTTGCCATTGTTAATGGTTATGACTCTAGATTTAATCCAAGCGACTACTCGATTTACTCATACGAGAGAATACATGATCTTTGGGAGCAAGGAAATCCATTTTCTTGGCATTTATTTCTAGAATCGAAATTAGTTTATTCACAAAATGATATCGATCACATTAAAAGTATGGGTGAACCAAGCGTCTACAAGTCAGGAATAGCCGACTGTGAAAAGTTTCGTGAAATATTTTTATCCGCCAAGGATTCGATAGAAAGTTCGGATCTTACAGAGATATTTGATCTATCATCTGTGTTTTTGGCGGTCAGGAACTTTGCAACATGTTACTCGCTACACAGCGAGATAATTCCCGATTTTTCTCGCAACTCAGCTCGTAACTTGGGTGCCAAAAGCATCCCCATTGATGCGCCTACATATACATTGCTAGAAAGAGCTAGAGTGCTTTCCACCAGAGGTCTAGGTGAAATTCTAAGCCGAACCGAGATAGATAAAGCAAAAAATACTTTTGGCGAAATAGACTCTTGGATGATGGGAATACTAAAAATTATGAAGAGTGGTATTTATGAGCGAGTTTAATAACAGAATTAGCGCACAAAGAAATGCGCTTAAAATTGTTAATGGAACTGGACTTTTTCCTGAGTCTTTAATGAGCTTGACTGAGAAAGCTATTGAACGATGGGCTAGAGGCAATCAACTCGACACTCACGACCCCATAGTTAAATTGCTTAAGTCAATATCTGGGACTTTATTTTTTTTAGCTAATAAGAGTCAAGAGCAAGTCACTGAAGACTACAAAGTATTATCTGATAAGGTAAGCAAGCAAGTATATGATTTAGAGCTGGAAGTGGCTAACAAAGCATTGCAGCGGACAAGCCGCTGAATGCGGCGTTAGAGTGCGCCCCTACGGATAACGTCGGCTCAGAGATGCCTTCTTCTCGGGAGACTTCCGGCACCGAGCGATTATGAGGTGGCAAAAGTTTCTTCAGAACGGCTTCACGACGTTCAATGGAATAACGGGCCATGGTCAGTTCCTGGCCGCCCACTGTTGGTTTTAACGTGAAAAATTCATCGGACAACTAGGGTGACAGAGCGGGCATCAGGCTGAACTTCTCTCTGACATATCACCCGCTGAACATGAGTTAGTCAATACTTTGCAATCAGGGTCAGGCTGCAGACCCTCTACCGGGTTTTCTCTAAAACCGGACCCAGTTCATATACCGGGACTGACATTTCCCCCACACAGGCCATATACCCTGCCATTAATTGACACGTCTTTGCTGAGGGATATGCTGGCCAGCTCGTGAATGCCATGTTGTAGATTTGCAGTCATGGTGGATTAGCCCATGCCAAATGGCTGAACACATAGATAATTCCATGACACATTCCGCTTCGAACAACGTCCCTCTGAGTGATTGCTTCCACAAAGACAGCAGCCAGAGACATCGGCCTCAAGACCCGCAGGCATTGAACGATAACAGCGATTATCTGAACACTGCGGAAAACCCTTTATCCCTGATCATCACAAACGATACCCACTTCCGTGACCTGCAACTTGCCGATGCTTCCGAGCAGGCGTCGGCTCAGGACTGGTTGCCAGTAACCATAGATCAGATCAGCAGTGGCAGTTATTCCGGTCACTATCAAGAGCTGAATCTGCCAGGCATCAAGATGGTGATCGAACGCCAGAACTGTACGGTTCACAAGCGCGGCATTATGGATGAAAAGTCCTGCACTCTGTCTTATGTCAGGGGTTCGACGGATTCCGCCAGGGTTTCTGAACATCAGGCCAGCCATCAGGCTCTGTTTTTGATTCCGGCCGGAACCGAAGTGGATGTGCAGGTGGGCGGTGAGGCCGAGACGGTGTATTTCCGTCTGGATCAGGAATATTTCCAGCAGCAGACCCTGTTGCTTGACCCTCAGCGCTGGGACAGACATTACAACCCAGAGTTGCTGTGTTTTGAAACACTCGGGCAGAATCTTCTTGATCAGCATATCAACCAGCTTCTGACGCAGCTGTCGTCTGGCAACCATCACCTGACCCATAACGGTGTGGAACGTTATATAACCGAAACCCTGCTGATGATGTTGCAGTCATCGCAGCCCCCTACGGCGATTCCCTTCTCAGCCATTGATACCCGCCGCCGGGCAGCACACCTGGTTCATCATGTCAGTACCTACCTTGAATCCGTCCCCAATGCCCGCTCCTGCCCCGGTATTATTGATCTCTGCCGTGAAACCGGCGTCAGTGAACGCACTCTGCAATACAGCTTCAAAGCCCAGCTGGGGCTTTCGCCCAATACTTATCTGCGCATATTCCGGCTCAACCGGGTACGCAACCTGCTGCGCAATCCATCCCATGCTGGTATCACGGTGACCGAGGCCGCCATGCACTGGCATTTCTGGCATCTTGGCCGCTTTTCCCGCGACTACGCCGCCCTGTTTGGTGAATCTCCGTCCTCGACCTTGCGCTGCGCACTGGGCTGATTCGGCCTCGAATACGTGCTTTGCGGAAATGGGATAGTTCGTACCAGAGCCTCTTGATAGTTTCCTCCACCAATCGACAAACACTTCTCTTTATGCGTTGCGGCGCTGCTGCTGGCGTCTGGCTGCCCTTTGTATGGCCAGCCGGAACGCGCTTCCAGTCAGTATCTGTCAGTCGGATAACAGCGGTACAGCCTATTGCCGGTACTGCTATACAGATATACGGACACTCTTATGAATACTGTCTTTCGCATTATTTGGTCTCATGCCCGGCAATCCACCGTAGTGGTCAGTGAGTTGGCCAGTGCCTCGGGCAAACGCTCGCCGGGTAAAGGCAGCAGCCGGGGAATTGCCCTGTCAGCCGCCGCCAGCGTTCTGTTACTGCCACTGCAAGTGTTTGCCGATGTATTGCCCGGCGGGGGTGTTATTACCAACGGTACTGGCAACATTTCCAGCAGTGGCAATACCCTGACGGTGGAGCAGCTGACGGACCGTATGGTCACCAACTGGGACAGTTTCAGCATTGGTGCCGATGCCACGGTAATTTTTGACCAGCTCAGCAGCAACAGCGTGGCGCTGAACCGGGTCAGCGGTGCCAATCCATCGGAATTACTGGGGCAGCTGCAGGCCAACGGCCGGGTCTACCTGATCAATCCCAACGGCGTCCTGGTGGGAGCCGGTGCCCATATCAACACTGCCGAGTTTCTGGCTTCGGCACTGGATATCAGTGATACCAACTTTATGGAAGGTGGTGATCAGGAGTTTTCCGGAGACTCGCTGGCCAGCGTGGTCAATCTGGGGGAGATCACCGCTGCTAATGGCGATGTGATCCTGATTGCCTATCAGGTGCGTAACGAGGGCACACTCTCGGCACCAGAGGGTGTCGCCGCGCTGGCTGCCGGTAACAACGTAGTATTCCGCCCCGATGAAGACAGCCATATTTTGATCCGGGCTTCCGTCGTCGCCGACAGCAACCTCACCGGCGTTGAAAACACCGGAGTGATTGAGGCGGCCCAGGCTGAACTGAAAGCAGCCGGTGGCAGTGTCTATGACCTGGCGATTAACCAGACCGGCGTGGTGCGCGCCAGTGGCTCTGCCACCCTTAATGGCCGGGTATTGCTGACTTCGGAAGACGGCGATCTGCAACACAGCGGCACGATTTCAGCCCGCAATACTGATGGCAGTGGTGGTGAGGTGCTGATTGGTGACGATAACAGCGGTTATGCCATCGCCAGCACAACTACAGTTGCAGCCACTGCCGTGATTGATGTTGCCGCAACAGCAGACAGCGGCAACGGTGGTTCAGTACAGATTACGGCACGGGACAACACCGTTTTTGACGGCCAGATCAGTGCCAGCGCCGGTACTGTTGGCGGCAATGGTGGCTCGGCCAGTGTCACCGGTAAAATGGCGCTGCAATTTGGCGGCAGTGCCGATCTCAGTGCAACAGCCGGTGATACTGGCACCCTGACCATAACAAGCGCTGACCAGGCCATTGGCAGCAACGCCGGAGACCTTATGGCAGGCGCGGATCTGGCCAACCTGCTGACCACCAGCAATGTGGTGCTGGACACCTCTTATGTCTATGACTCCGGCACGCTGGTCACCGACAGCTCGATTGAAATCAATGACGATGTCAGCTGGAGTTCCGGCAATAACCTGACACTCAACTCGGGTAATGAAATCCGGATTAACGGCTCGCTGGAGGGGGATGGCAGCGACCTGACATTGGGCCTGGGGGTGGTTAAAGAAGCCGACCCCTTGGGTAGCGACCTCGGTAACAGTGCCGACCTCACCGTTGACAGCAGCGCTACGATCACCGCCGCTTCGGTGGTGATCAAACGTAACACCGACGTTGAAATAGAAAGATCCAACAGCAGTCTCGGTCCGATGGGCAACATCCGGATTGATGGCACCCTGGTCACCGATACCCTCGATATCCAAACCGATAACCGCCAGCAGTACGGCTATACTTTCGATGAAGGCATTGCCGGTTCGGTACATATCGACAACAGCAATAACCGCATCGGCACCCTGACAGCCACGGTTGCAAACGGTGTGATTGAGGGGGATTTTTCGCTGACAGAGGGCGGAGATGGCCTGATCGTTGACGGCGATTTTTCGAATATCAGCGGAGCCATCAGCCTGGTGACAACGGGTGACCTGACCCTGGCTGCTGGCACCGTCATTGCCAGCGGCGCAGACCAGAATATTGTACTGGCAGCGCAGTCCGGCTCCTTTATCAACCAGGCCGGAGCCAATGCCGTCACCACCACCGGCAGCGGGCGTTTTCTGATCTATTCCGATGACCCGGCCAATACCGTCACCGGTGGTTTGATCGGCACCCCGGTGTATAACAAAACCTGGGCCAACAACTCACCAAACAGCATTACCCAGACCGGTAACCGCTTCCTCTACAGTCTGGCTCCGGTATTAACCATTACCGCCAATGAGACCAGCCGCAGTTACGGTGATAACAACCCGACCTTTACTTATACCGTCAGTGGTCTGGTGGATGGCGACCTTGTGGCCGATGTGTTCACGGGTACGGCCAGCCTCACCACCAGCCTGAACACCAGCAGCAATGCCGGTGTTTATAGCGATGCCATTACGGTATCGCTGGGCAGTATCCTGTTGTCAGACTATGACTACCAGTTTGCCGGTATAGCCGCCGATTTGACCATCGATCAGGCGTTACTAACCGTGACCCCAACCGCCGCTAGCCGTATCTATGGGGATGCAGATCCGGCACTGACCGGATTGATCACTGGTTTTAAAAATGGTGAAACAGAGGCCGTGTTAACCACCGGGCCGAGTTACACCACTACCGCCGTTCTCGGCTCCAATGTTGGCAGTTATGACATCATTGCCAGCGGCGCTGTTGCCGATAACTATGCCTTTGATTACCAGACCGGCACCGGGCTGCTGACCGTCACCGCCGCACCTCTGACCATTACCGCCAGCGATGCCAGTCGCCTTTACGGCGACAGCAATCCAACCTTCAGTGCCACGTTCAGCGGCCTGAAAGCTGACGACAGCGCCGAGGACTTCCTGACACTGGGCTTTGCCACACCAGATTCGGGGGTGACATCGGATGTTGGCACCTACGCCATCCGTCCGCAAGGCGCGACCAATGCCAACTACACCTGCACTTATGTTGATGGCGCGCTCAGCATTACCCCGGCCGAACTGACCGTCACGGCGGCTAACCTCGCCCATGTTTACGACGGCCTGACACCGGACAGCACCGAATACTCCGCCACCCTGTCAGGACTGGTCGCCGGTGATTTGGCCAGCAGTTACAGCAGCCAGTTGCTGTTCAGCACAACAGCCGATGGCAGCAGCACCGGCAGCTTCAATATCAATGTCGCCGGTATTACCGATGGCAATTACAACGTCAGTTACGAACCAGGCACACTGACCATCAGTAACCAGATTTTGTCGGTGACGGCCAATGATCTAAGCCGTTTGTATGGCGAGGACAACCCGGATTTTACTGCCATCATCAGCGGCTTTGTTGATGATGACGATGAGTCCGTGCTGTTAACCTCGATCAGTTACTCAACCGTCGCCACTTCCAATTCCAACGTGGGCACCTATACCATCACCCCTTACGGTGCCAGCGCCGATAACTACGACTTCAGCTTTACCAGCGGCACTCTGACTATTGATCCAGCCCTGTTGACCATCCAAGCCAATGACGCTACACGTATTTATGGCGCATCAGACCCGCTGTTCAGTGCGACCTATGTCGGCCTCACCGCCGGTGACGACGCCAGTGATATTAATGGCCTGTCGTTCACCACCAATGCGGTGGTCACCTCCTCTGTTAACGGTTCCTACAGCATTACCCCGGCCAATGCTTCCAATGCCAATTACAGTATCCGTTACGAAAGTGGCAGCCTGGAGATCACACCAGCAACCCTGACCATTACCACCAACGACCAGTCACGCATCTATGGTGCCAGCGATCCGCAATTCAGTGTTTTGTACTCGGGTCTGGTGGCCGGAGACGACAGCACCGACATTAGTGGCCTGACCATCACCAGCAGCGCCAGCACTGGCTCCGATGTTGGCAGTTATGCCATCAACGCCAGTGGTGCCAGCAATAGCAACTACAGCATTCACTACGTCAGTGGCTGGTTGAACATTACTCCGGCCAGCCTCACCATTAGCGCCAATAATGTCAGCCGCAGCTACGGGGATGACAATCCGGATTTCACCGCCCTGCTGGACGGGCTGGTAGCGGGTGATACCGCCGACGATATTGACGGGCTTGATTTCCTCACCAGTGCCACAGTGCAGTCTAATGTTGGCAGCTACGGTATTACCCCAACCGGGGCAGTGAACAGTAACTACAATATCAGTTACCAATCAGGCACCCTGACCATTGATCCGCGCCAGCTGACCATCAGCGCGGATAACCAAAGCAGTATTTTTGGTGATGAGCTGTCCGCTTACACTCTGAGTTATGACAACCTCGCCAGCTTTGATACTGCCGCCGCTATCGGCACCGTCACGGCCAGCGGTGTCAGTGGTATTTACAATAATGTTGGCAGTTATGCCATCAGCGTCAGTGGTGGCAATAACAGCAACTACAGCATTACCCGTGTCAACGGGTTGCTGACCATTACCCCGCGCGCCGCGACCGTCACCGTGGTAAACAGCAGCCGTGAATACGGCGATGACAATGCCGATTTCAGCATCCAGATCAGTAATCAGGTCTCTGGTGCAGCCGTCGGCACCGATGGACTGAATGTCACCACACTGGCTTCGGCCAGCTCGGATGTTGGCAGTTACGCCGTCAGTGCCAATGGCATCATGAATAACAATTACGACCTCACCTATGTTGACGGCACCCTGTCGATTACCCCGGCCACGCTGGTTTTTAATGCTAATAATCAAAGCCGCGAATACGGTCTCGACAACGCCGAACTGACCCTCAACGATGCCAGTAGCTACAAACTGGATGACAGCCTTGCGGATGTCTTGAGCAATCTGAGCCTGTCCACCAGCGCCACCACGGGTTCAAACGCAGGCAGTTATGCCATCACCGCCACAGCCGATGTGATCAACTCTAACTATAACGTCACCCTTAATAACGGCACCCTGACCATTACCCGCGCCAACCTGCTGATACTGCCAGAACTGTCTTCCCGTTATTACGGTGATGATGATCCGGACTTTGTGCTCACCGCCGTTGGTCTGCGTAACGGCGATAGCGCAGCGGTGGTCACCGGTGAACAGTTTGTCAGCAGCGCCTCAACCCAGGCCGGGGTTGGCAGTTATAACGTCAGTGTTGTGGCCGGCAGCGCCAGTAACTACAACCTGACCTTTGGCACCGGCACCCTGAATGTGCTGCCACGCCTGTTAACCATTAGCGCCGACAATGTCAGCCGTGAATACGGCGAAGACAACCCGGTGTTTACCGTCAGCATGGACGGCTTGGCCAGTTTTGATAGCGAGGACGATATTGCCGGTGTTGTCGTCAACACCACCGCAACCGCCTCTTCCGGTGTATTGGAAAGTGGTTATGGCCTGACGGCTAGCTCGTCAGCGGCCTCATCAGCGGCCAATGCCAATTACGCCATCACCTATAACAGCGGCCTGCTGACCATTACCCCGGCAGCGATTTCGCTGATTGTGGATAACGCCACCCGCCAATATGCCACGGCCAATCCGGAGTTCAGCACGACCCTCAACAGTGATCTGAAACTCGACGACAGCCTCGACGATCTGTTCCTGTTCTACAACACTGCGGCTGACCCGACGTCTGACGTCGGCAACTATGCCATCAGCGTCAGCTCGGCCAACCCCAACTACAACCTGAACGTCAGTAACGGCAACCTGGCGATTACCCCGGCAGCGCTGGTACTGCTGCTTGATTCTGACTTTGATCTGACTCGCACCTACGGTGATGACAGCATCGACTTCAGCAGCGCCCTGAATGTGGCAGGCTTGCAGTTTGGAGCCTTGGCCGCCGATGTCGTCAGTGTTTATGACCCTACCGATGCCACGACCGATACAGGCAGTTATTCCTTGCAGGCGACGGTGCTGGATGGCAACTACCAGTTGCAGTCATTTGCCAATAACAGCTTTGTGATTCAACAGAAATCGGTGGATTTAACCTTCTCCAATGTCAGCCGGGTCTACGGTGAAGAAGACTCCGACTGGCGCTTTTATCTCGATACCACCGATCTGCTGGCACCGGGAGATACCCTGGACAGCGTTTTCACAACCGCCAGCACCGGCACCAATATCGCCAGTGATGTCGGCAGTTATGCCATCAATATCAGCAGCATCAACTCCAACTACCGGGTTAACAGTGTGACCGGTGAACTGACCATTACAGCACGGCCACTGGCCATTACCCTGACCGAACTGGAGCGTATTTACGGAGAAAGTGATGCGCTGAACCTCGGCAGTTATATCGACAGCGACCTGTCTTATGGATTGACCGCGTTTGACCCGCTCAATACCGTATTGGACATCACCATGCCAGACACAACCGCCAGCGTTGGCAGCTATAACCTCAGCGCCAGCCTGATCTCTGACAATTACACTTTTATGGGTTTCAGCGGCAATCTGACGGTCACACCCCGTGCACTGGTACTGGGAATATCCGACGGTTACAGCCGTGTTTATGGTGAAGAGAACCCGGATGGATCACTGATCACCGTCTACAGCGGCGACGTCGCTGGCACCGGTTTGGCATCCTTCGACAGCATTGATGACCTGCTCACCTACAGCCTGCCAGACATAGAAGCTGACGCTGGCAGCTATACCATCACCTTCAATCGCGGCAGCCGTTACAACAACTACGCTATTGATTACGGCAGCAGTCTTTCGACCACGGTGGAAATCACGCCACGCACCATCGGCCTGACCTTCTTCAATCTCGACCGCTTGTATGGTGATGCCAACAGCACACTGGGCGACCTTTACCGCATTGACGAGGTAACCAGCGTTAGCGAAGCACAGGGAGTGGCCAGTTTTGACAGCATTGATGACCTGCTGGTATTCAGCCTGCCCGACCAGTCGGCCGGTGTCGGCCTGTATTCCGGTTATTACACATTGCAGAACAGCAACTACAACATTGTGACTCTGGATCCAGGCAGCCTGAACATTCAGACACGTCCGATGACCCTGACGCTGACCAACGCCGTCGAACGCCTGTACGGTGATGCCAACCCCGACTCAAGCAATGAGATAACCATCAGTGGCGTTGGCCTGTCTGATTTCGACTCACTCGAAAGCGTCATCCAGATCGCGGCGCTGCCGGATCAATATGCCGATGCTGGCACCTATAAACTGGTCACCCAGATCAACCCCAACTACAACATCAGCTACACCAGCGGCAGTGAAATGGTGATCACACCACGTACCCTTTCCGTTGGTGGCAACACCCTGTATTCCTGGTACGGCGACAGTGATATCAATGCCATCAGTATCGGTGGTGACGGCCTCGCCGAAGACGATTCCCTGACCAGCCTGCTGGTGCTGGATTTCCTCGAATCGCCAGACAATGCCGGTTATTACAGTATTTGGGGATACCATCTGAGTGACAGCACCAACTATATTCTCGACGGTAGCATCCCCGGTGTTTTCACCATTCTGCCACGTGCTATCACGCTGGATATCAGCGATCAGGATCTCGGTTTTGATTATGTTGAAGAACTGAACAGCTTCCTCAATAACGAGGATCTGGTACTGGATGCCACCGTCGGCAACCTGCCCGACGGCGAAGATATCGACGATGCCTTCCCGATTATTCGCTACCAGATTGTCAGCAGTAACCAGGTGCCGACCCTGCCCACCGTCCCGACGCTGGATAATATCTATATTCCAACCGCCGCCGAGCTGTTTGAAAACCCGACACTGGTTGGCAGTGGTGTGATCCTCAATACCAGCAGTAGCGAATCGTCCAGCATCAGCCGGGTGCCTGGCACCTACACCTCGACCGACGTTGGCACGGACGGCCTGACACTGCAGCTCTACATTACGGTATTTGATGGTTACAACACCGAATCCAACTATGTACTGACCGACGTCAGCAACGGCAATATCACACTGAATGTCGCGGCGGCCAGCTATCCGCCGAGTCTGGACGAAACCAACAACAGCATCGACCTGTCAGGCTTTCGTTTAACAGAGAGCGATGATCCCACTGTATCCCGTGATCCCCTGGTGGTGAGTGGCAGTGATGGCAGCTCGTCTTCCAGTGAACCCAGTGGCATTCAGGCCCTGATCGCCGATGGCAACAGCCAGCTCGGTATCGACATCATCAGCAGTTTCCTGCAAAGCATCATGGAATCCGGTGAAACCTACACCTATGAATCCGGCAGCCTGCTGGCAGAAATCACCCGAACCAGTGGTGGCAGTATTGAAGATGTCACGCCCTTTATGATCCAGCGCTGGCTGGAACGCAACGCCGACAATCCGGAAGCCATGACCCTGCTGGCAGAACCCCTGGCGTATTACAGCACTGAATTTCTGAGCAAGGATCCGGCGACCTATACCGAATCGGAAACCGTATTTTCCGATTTCCTCGCCGAACACCTGGAAAGTGCCCGCGATGATATCGTTGACAATGCCCAGCAGAACTATGACGACTGGCTCACAGCCAAACAAACCAATGGCAGCAATATGGCCGACACCCTGGGAGCCGATGTTCCCTGGGATACCTTTATGAGCGAGGCCGCCGGTGACTACCTGGTAGATGACGTGGGAGAGCGCATTGCCACCACCACCGCCATTGCCGGAGGTGCAGGGGCAACCACTGCTCTGGTTGTTGGCGGACTGACGTCCTTTATCATGCCGTTTGCATCCGGTGCCGCCGGTATGGTCAGTACCGCAAGCGTTTCTGTTTTTGCCGGAGTTAACGCCGCAGTCTCTGTCGGGGGAGTAGTAGAAGGTGGCGCTGCTATTGCTGCCGAAGCGTCAATCTTTACCGGAGCCACCGGTGCCGGTCTGGTAGCGATACCCGTCACCATCGTGGTGACCGCCGTAGTTGGTAGCATCGCCCGTGGTATTGAAGTGTTTGACAACCTCGAGCAAGAAAAACAATTCGACACACTCCTCGCCAGCAAGGGTGACAGCATCACGACTAGCCAGTTCAGCGTGACAGACAGCGAAGGTGAAGAAGATGTTCTCAACAGCACCATCATGGTGGGCGCACTCGCCTCCATGCTGTTTCCGGGATAAGGCAGACACATGAAATATCTGAATATGACCAACAGACTGCTGAATTCCGTGCGCGCTCACCAGCACCAGGATCACCGGATATCGACCAGAGCGCTGTTACTACTGCCATTGTTATCAACGCTGGGCATCAATCTTCCGGCAGCAGCCCAGGATCTCGACCGCATCATGCCGGAACCGGTGCCACCCCAAGTAGAAGCAGAAGCAGAATCACTAGCTGATGGGCAGCCACCAGAGTCACCAGCCGCAGCCATAGAACGCTTTCGTAACGAGGCCCTTGGGGCATTGCCGGATGAACAGCAGTTACTGGATAAACTGGTCGATGTAGTGTTACTGGAAGATGAGACAGAATTGGACAACCACAGCCCTGCTCACCGCTGGGATACTCCCGCCTTAAACGCCATTACTCACGTTTTTATCGGCTTGCCAGTGTCCCGGCAATCGCTCGACCGCATGATGATGGCCATCCGTTTGCAACTGAGCAGTGAAGGCAAACCCTTCTCACTGGTCTACACCCCACCCCAGGATATTACCGACGGGGTTGTGCGTATTGTGATCAAGCCCAGTCTGGCCGGACACATCCGCGTCGAAGGAGCCCATTATTTCTCCGACGACAGCTACCTGTCGCGTCTGCGCCAGCAACCGGGTACAGAGATTAATACCCAGGCTCTGAATGAAGATATTGAGCGCATTAACCGCAACCCCTTTCGGGCAACGGCACTCCAGGTAGAAAAAGGCAGCGAACCGGCCACCACCGACATCGTCATCAAAGCCAAAGAGAAATACCCGCTACGGCTGTTTACCGGTTACAGCAACAACGGCTCAGCCACCACCACCATGGATCGCCTCAACGCAGGAGCCAACTGGGGTAATGCCTTCGGGCTAGGCCATCAGGCATCGCTGCAATGGACCACCGATTTTGATATTCATCACTCGCGCTCAGTCTCGGGGAATTATCAGATCGACCTGCCATGGCGGCATTACCTCACCCTGTTCGGGGCCTACTCACGCATTAATGCCATCACAGACCCGCTGTTTAATCAGGAAGGCAAAAGCTGGCAACTGGGCCTGAACTACGAAATCCCGCTGCAAAAAATCGGCACAGACTACACCCAGAGCCTGATTCTCGGCCTCGACAGCAAAGCCAGCGACAACACCCTAGAACTGTCTTTACCGCCGATCATTATCCCCATCAGTGACAACCTGACACGCATCGTCCAGTTTCGCAGCCGCTACCAAGGCAATTGGAAACAACTGCTCAGCACCAGCCGCCTGGGTCTCCAACTGACAGCGTCGCCCGGCGGGCTCGGCAGCGATAACAACGACGCCACCTTCCAGCAAACCCGCGCCGACGCTACCGCAGACTACGTTTACGCCAACCTCGACCTGTCACGAGACACCACCCTGACAGGATTGTTTGAAGGCTGGAACTGGATGATACGAGTAGCCGCCCAAAAATCCTGGGCCAACCTGCTCAGCAGCGAACAGTACAGCACTGGCGGAGCCAACTCGGTACGCGGCTATGAAGAAAGTGAAGTGGTTGGCGACAACGCCCGGCTGTTCAGTCAGGAACTGATTCTACCGCCGTTTGCCCCAGCCCAGGCGCTGTTCAACAGCCGGGCACCAGAGTCCTTGCGCTTCTACCTGTTTCAGGATGCTGCCCGAGCATGGAGTACCGACCCATTGGTTGGAGAAAAACACTTTGTGCTGCACAGCATGGGAACAGGACTGCGTTACCAATTATTCCCCAACCTCAACGCCCAGATCAGTTATGGCTGGCAACTGCGAGACAGCGGCAGTAACGACTCCGGCGACCATGGCCGCCTGCATGTATCACTACAAGCGAGCTATTAGAGTTATTAAGCAGAATAATGGACTCAGCAGAGAGACGGGCAGCTCACTCGGATATTGCACGAGCAGCTGCCTGACAGAACGGGCTTATATTGACACACCGGGCAGTCAGTATATTAGGGGCTGGATAAATTACTTTGGGGGGCATCTATTTAATCCGGTGCTCACTCTGGGCTAGCGGATGGTTTCGAATCACGAAGCCGACTTGCAGGCCTGACGGGTCAAGTCAAACG
>OJIO01000983.1_pt1 | contig 14385 bp, 12 predicted proteins | sample 1595621 | NCBI WGS metagenome assembly OJIO01 (sample SAMN05416776, study PRJEB24817) | seawater metagenome | isolation source: Sea water | place: Canada:Atlantic | collected 2013-07
TACACTATCCTCTTCGTCGGCAGCGTCAGATGTGTATAAGAGACAGATTTTATTGTTACTGAATACATCCCCGAGGACAGACCATTGGTAGAAAAGGTGTTTTCTTGAGTGGCTTTAATCTTTCTTATAATTCTGCCTGAAATTGAGGCTAAAAGTATCTCAGTAACTGGATTGTTTGATTCTAATCTTACATCTTGACCAGCTGTTATTGGATTAGGATAAAGGGTCAATAACTCATTACCTATATCGCTAGTCGCAGTGGAGCCTTCTGGAATGTATTTATTGATATGACCACCATTCTGAGCCAACCAAATAGTATTGTCTTCGTCTCTAAAAGAACCTCTAGATTGACTGCAAAATTCTTTTGTTTCTACAAAACTATTTCCTCCATCAACAGATTCATAAATATTTGTTTGAGATTCATTTGAAGTGGTGTACACAATATTATCCGCTGATATGAAATGCATATTTCTAATGTCATATCCAGTTGAAATAGTTGAAGATGTTTCACCTCCATCGGTAGTCAAATACAATTGTAATCCATTTGTCGCTATTCCAATGTTTTCATCTAAGAATGCAAGCCGTCTAATTTTAGTCTCACTTCCGAAACTCTCAATATCCCAAGTGTCACCTCCATCTATACTCGTATAAATATTATCTTCTTGACCTGGGACATAGATTTTTCCTGATGATGATTGACTGATATGATAGTTGTAATTAGGTAAAAAAGCTTTTGTCTCCCACGTTAAACCTTGATCTGTAGATTTGACAATGCTAAAATCTGAGAAATCAGATCTTAATCCAATCAAATAATCACCAGCACTATTGTAGAGCATATTATCAATACCTACTGGTACATTCTGCGTAATTTGATCATTTTCTACTACCAATAAGATATCATTCCCCGCCACTAAATATTTATCCTTTGAAATGACGACAACAGCGTTAAGATAATTGTCAGATGCTAACCCAGAAAAATCCTGAAATTCCCATGTGCCACCTCCATCATCAGTTTTTATGATAGATCTTGTGCCACCTTCAGCTACACCTGTTCCACTAGAATGAATTTTAATATCGATTAGATTTTCTCTTTGATATTCATTCAAATTGATAAATGAAGCTCCAAAATCTGTTGATTTACCAACCATTGAAGATCTTCCAGCAAAATATAAAACACCATCATCAGTAAAAAGACTAGTATATATCAAATCATAGGTTCCATCATCAGGAATTGGAATGTAGGTAGAAGATTGCCCTCCATCAATTGAAACATATATTCGATTCGTATTAATAGTCATTATTACATTATCACCATATCCTCTCACTCCTATATTTTCAGGTAATTCATCTAAATCAGAATATGTATTTCCCCCATCTATTGTTTTAATTGGGTAAGTAAAGTTCTGAATCGTAAAGTATCCTAAATCATCACTTACCATATCAAATGAATAAATTCGATTCATGAAATCATTAGATTTCTTCTACTACATTTGTTGTTAAATGAACTCTTAGTAAATGGCCGTTTAAAGAAGCTATATGAAGGTAGTTCTGAGTAATGTCAGTTGCTACTACAGCATCGTTTTGAAAACCAAAATCAGCTATTCTTGTCCAATTATATTGTCCAGGTTGAGCTTCATGTATATTCTGATTAGAAATAACATAAACGTTTTGGTTGTCAGCTTCTACTCTGATATAATTACCTGAGGAGAGAAAGAGAGAGGAAGTACTTATTTCTGTAAATTCTAAAGTGTTAATATCAAATTCAAAAATTTCATCTTTGTATTGATAAACAGCTTTTTCTCCATTAGAACCAGGTACTATACAAATACTTTTTACAACATCAATAACTGTAATGGTCGTCCATGTCAGTCCTCCATCTTTTGAAACAATTGCTGTGTTGCAATCACCAGCTGTATAAATGTAATCGCCTTCTACGGCTATAGCATTTAATTCAGTATAAGGAACATTTGGAAAGACAGAGAAGTTATCTTGACAGAATGCTAGTTGTTGGATAAATAATAATAAGAGTATATTTTTTTTCATGATAATTAGATTTTGACCTAAAAATATAGGGCTATAATATAATTATCATCACCCAAAAGGGTGATATTATGATCAATCAGCTAAATATGGTGCGTATTAATGCAAAAAGAAGAGCACGAACACGAAACATAGCTACAATAAAGGATGAAACAATCAATTAAAAAGGAGAATCTTACATTATGTGATTACTTCAAGTAATTCTCCATTTTCTCTACGTCAGCTAATATCTGTCCCGTAACAACATTGTAAGCATAGTGGAAGTTATCACTGGTTGATTGTACTTTAGCTACAGCTTGATTGATACCATCTTTCATCGTTTTAAGCTTTACTGTATCGGCTTCGATTTCTTTTTGAAGATCAAGAATTCGTTGCTCTTTCTTTGCTATAGTTTCCGACAACTTTTTTATAGTTGTTTCCTTGCCTGTAACTTGTTTTGCTTTTTGTCCCTTTAGAGCCTCTTGGAATTTCGATTTTTCTTTTTCCAGCGTTTTCAAATAATGCTGAGCTGTTTTTATCAATTTACTCGGAGTAGCTCCCATTGTTTTTGCCATTGCTAAAGCACTTTTGTACTTGGTCGCCTCATCCATATCCATGCCCGACAATGATTGAAGTGAAGATTTATATTCTAAGTAATCAAATCCTTCAAGGTTGTCATTTTCAACTGCCTTTAATAATATATCTACAAATTTTGCATCTGGTTTACCAGAAGGAGGTGAAGTAGTGTTAGCGACATCAATAGTAATGTCATGAGCTGAAACAGGTGGTGCAGCTTTTTTCTTTCCTATCTTAGACTGCTCCTGTTGTCCTTTTTCTGCAGCTTTTTTAGTTTCATTATCATCTTCTAAAATAAACAGTGATTTTAACTTACCGAACATGTATTTCTTTTTTCGTTTTATGATTCCTCTGCAAAGATAATTAATTGTTATTACCGAATTCTAAACTTTGATAATTATGCAGATTTGCTGACTACACTTTTTTTACATCATATATTCCCAAGCAGATTGCAATAATCCTTCTTTTTCCACATGGTCTATTAAATTAAGATACAATTCATTACCACTCAAAGTAGCCCCGTCTCCAATAATAACTAGTTTCTTTTTAGCCCTTGTCATTGCTACATTTAATCTTCTATAATCAGAGAGGAAACCAATGATTCCCATCTCATTTGATCTAGTAAGGGAGATAATGATTAAATCTTTTTCTTGGCCTTGAAAACCATCAATTGAATTTATTTCTATATCAAGAGATTTAAGATCTGCATCCTCATCAATCTTACCACGAATGTATCTTACCTGCTCTGCATACGGACTTATTATACCAATGGTGACACCTGTATAATTTTCTTTGTTCAACATTATGTGTTCTCTTATTACGAAGAACTCACCTTCATTGTATAGACTTCTTGATTTCTGACCAAACGATTCCTCATACCCACATCCACTGGTATCGATAAATACAAGTGGTGTGTCGTCTCCTTCGAGTGTATGTGTCTTATTTGCTACATTAGATCTTAACAGCCCTTTATAGAACTGTTCGTTGGAGAATGATAGGATTGAATCATTCATTCTATATTGTTCGGTAAGTAGGTAATGATGCTTTATAGAATCAGTCATACGATCAAGTAACGTTTCAGACAATCCTAATTTGACCGCTTCAGTACTTTTTACGGTTGCTGGTAATTGATGATGATCTCCTGCAAAAAAGACTCTCTTAGCTTTAAGAATAGCATTCCAGCATTCTGGTTCCATACATTGACTTGCTTCATCAATAATAACAGTATCGAATACGATTCCATCAATATATTTGTGACTGCAGCCTATGAGTGTGGTAGCTATTACTTGGTTTTCGCTGACGATAGATTCTAGTAGACGGTTTTGCATATCCTTGGCCCATTTTCTGAGCTCTCTAGATTCTTTGAACATATCTGTTCTATTGCGCCGTTCATCAGTACCGAATTTTCGCTTTCTAGTAGATGCCATTTTCCTAGCAGCTTCAGCTTCAATACGAATTTGTTTAACATGTCCCCAATCAGGATGATTTCTAGCTTTTTCATCTATAGTAAGTTCAGCTATGTCATCATTAATTCTAGTAACATTTCCAATTCGTAAAACCTTGATTCCTAATTCATGGATCTTTCTTGCAAGGAGATCTACTGCATTGTTGCTTGGTGCACAAACCAGTATCTTTCTTTCTTTTTGCAGTAGCGTTTGGACCAATGAAACTAGGGTAGTCGTCTTTCCCGTTCCTGGAGGACCATGGATGATACCCATTTGACCTGCATTCAATATTCCATTGATAGCCTTTTGTTGGTCAGTATTGAGGTGTTGTGGAATATTCCATCTTTCTGGATTGTCATATGTTGGAGCGTCGAGAGATTGCTTTTTTCTAATGCCTTCTCTCAATTCCCTAATGATTGGATCTTTAGTAGTAATAACTTCATTGAGCGCTGCCCTCATTACCTTATATGGGCGTTCATCATATACCAATTCTAATTTATAGGAAGCATTATCTGATAAATGACCAAGGGAGATGACATCATGCTGAATGATTATTCCGATTTCATTTTTCTTTTTATAGGAAAGTGTTCCTCTTATTTTTTTTGTCTCCTCTGCTTGATAGACAAGAACAACCCCTGCTCCAGTTTTGAATTTGTTTGGTTTATCGTAGTTCTTCGTGATTTCTAATTGAATTTCTACAAATTCACCGACGGTATAATATTTTTTCTTAATAAAAAGAGAAGTAAGAAGTACACCCGCCTCTACAAGATCTTTATCCGTCTTCTGTTTCGCTATTTCAGCGTAATATTTTTCTTCATGTTGACGCTCTTTTTCGATAGCATCTAGCATGATTTTGTACCTGTCGATATCGCTCATTTGGCGAAGGTAATATTTTAGCTATTACTGTATAACTACAGGCACAAAATACTGATCTAGATTAGAGTGGTTTTGAATGTATGTCCTTAGAAGTTTAATCCTTGCATCAGACTATCAAATTCAATGTTATTCAAGTCATCGAGGAAAATTTCTCCTGTAAGAAAGAAATATGCTGACCTCTTTTCAAATGATACTTGAGCAAATACTTTGGTGATTACATCACCTTCTTGAATACCCATTAATTTAAGTTTTTGCCCTTTATCTCTAGCTTGTACGAGTATCTCGTATCCATCATCTGCTATTTTTTCTTTTAATTTATCTCTATCATCATCAGTGATGTCTGTTCCTTCTTCAATAAACATTACGAAATCTACACTTTCCAATGAACTCTTTATTTCATTTCCATCCTTTGTCTTGAGCATATTAGCTATGTCTCCTTCAAATTGCCATGCAACGACTCCTTTGTTGTTCTTGTACTTACGGAAAATGTTATCAACTCCGTATTGAGCACTTGCTGATAAAGATATAAATGAAACTAATAGAATTGTGATTATATTTTTCATGATTGTTAGGTTTAATTAGTTAGTTAATAATAGAATTATTGGAAGCGGCTATAAGTGTTTGTTGAATGATAAGTTAGCAGCTTTTAATTTTTCCATATCTATATCTGTCTTTAGATTTAGAATGGTAAAGCCTTCTTTGCTACTTGCTAGCAGGACTAAACTTTTTACTCTTGTTTTATCTTCTTTTACTATTACATGAATATTATTTCCTCCTTCTTTAATGGTGGCATAATCTACATAGCCATCTTTGTCTTTGATTTGATTGATTGCAGATTTTAATGCTTTGTTATCAAGATTGGGATCTTTATCTATGAAAAGGACTCTTAATCTTTTGATTCCATCTACGATCTCTTGAAATCCAGGTTCATATTTTAGTACATCTTCATCTGCAATCCCAATACCCGTTCTAAGTAACCATCCTGGCACGGTTACAACATAAGCATTTTTGTGCTTTTTCATTTTATCAATAAATCTATCTACTGATTTTTGACCATGTACTGATTGAAAAGAAAGAATACAAACAAGTAGGAAGAATAGCTTTTTCATAGCTGGTTGATTGTTTATTGACATTACTAAGTTACTCTTAGTCATGAGAGTATTGAATTTTACTCGACTAAAAAATGTAATAATGCGACAAGAGGTTTGAGAAAATCAGATTACTCATTTTTGGGAAAGAATAATCTGATTATTAGAATGTTTTTGTATTAGTCGTTCCCTAATTTTTCTAGATGTTTAACGCCATCTATATCTAAGCTTGAAGCTACTTTGGCAAGATCATTAAGATTAATATTACCTACAAAACTGACCAAGATAAATTCATCGGCACCACCAACAAGAAGTAATAATTCTTCCATGACATCAGCACTTTTTGATTTAGTCAAAATTTTAACATTTTGGCCATTATCTCTTGCTGTCATAAGTACCTCATACTCGTTTGTCGGAAGTTTCTTGAGTGCCGCTTTGTACACCGCTTTCGGATCCTTCTCTGTTCTAAGTACTTTTAACCCTTTTAGATCTTTCACTAATCCTTGTAATTCAGCGTCTAACTCGTCTCCAGCTACTTTTGCAAACAGCTGAAACATTTTAGGGCTCACATATACCATTGTGAAGTCATCATCATCTTGATATGTTTCGAAAAATCTATCTATAGCATCTACTTGTGCATTTGCACTTATTGCCATAAATAATACTACTAGGAGAGAAAATAATTTATTCATTTTTGTGTTTTTAATTTTTTGAAGATTTCAATACCAAGCGTTTGTCCTAGATTTGAAATCTGAATTGTGATTGACGTTTCGTGAGCGTAAATCTATTATTTAAATATGCTTGCTTTCTCGGCTTTCTTCACAGATTTCTTGACTGTATTAGAGCCTTGATTCATGTTCTTAGATAATAAAGCAAATGCTTGCTTAGTAATTTCATATGCCTCTTGAGCTTCCGCTTCTTCATCTAAAGACACATATTTACCTCGGTATTGCGTTTCTGGTTCTGAAGATTGATTCATTACAGAAACTGCAGCAAACCCAAGAACAAAAATAGCTGCGATTGCTGTAGCCATTTTTCTAAGGCTGAATACTTTCGCTCCATTGGCATTTGGTCTCATTGCATTATCAGAAGCTGCTCCACCTTTATTTGATTCTTGTTTATTGAATAGTTGTTCCAAGTCTAAGTTAGACTCACCATTTCTCTGATTTGCATAAAAGAAAAATAGATCTTTAATTGCACTATGTTTTTTAGACACTTCTGTACTTGAAAAGTAAGAGTGTAATACTTCTTCATCTATTAAACTTGTCTCAGTATTCCAATATTTCTCAAGTAAGCTATCAATGTCATTTGTACTTTGACCAATCACAGATGCAATATCTATGTTAGTTGTCATACTAGCTGCGCTGTCAAAATATGCGAATAATGCTTTATACTCTTTATGTCCTTCTTTTATGTCATCACCTTGGAAGTATATGCTTAATGTTTCTTCTTCTTCAAGTGTAGTCTCAGCATTCAGGTATTTCGTAAGTAATGTGTCAATATCATTATTACCTTTTATAGCTTCACTATTGAATGCAATATCTGTAGTCATTTGCCCAGCTGATTTATAAAAATCAAATAATGATTTATATTCCAAATGGTTTGGAGCTACCTCACTTGAAAAATAAGCTTTCAATATCTTCTCTTCTTCAATTGTAGCTTCTGCATTCCAATATTTAGAAAGCAAATTATCTACATCATTGATATTGTGTAGAAGAGCGCTAACATCGATTTTTGATTGTACAAGCTTCTCTTGTGATATATGATTGAATAGAGCTACATATTCTTTATGTTGATCAGTTACATCGGGACTAGCAAAATATGATCTGAGATCAGCTTCTTCTTGCAGATTTGCCTCAGCATTCCAGTATTTTTCTAGTATGTTATTGATGTTATTATTCATTATTTTTTTTAGTTACTTTATGTACCAAAATCAATTAAATCATTTTTCTCAGCGGAGATAATTTATCTCTTAATATCTTTCTAGCTCTAAAGAGGTAGACTTTTACTTGATCTACTTTAAGCTCCATGATATCTGCAATTTCTTGATATGTGTAGCCTTCAATATCTCTTAGAGTTATAATTTCCTTCTGCATGTCTTGAAGAGTATCCATTATCTCAGCTACTTTTCTGACAGCTTCCTTTTGTTCTAATTTAACATCAGGTGAAGGACTACTATCAGATATATGGAAATATTCATCTATATCGTTAGTTTTCTTATTCTTTCTAGCTCTTACTTTATCAATTGCTAAATTTCTTACTATTGTTATGACCCAAGCTTCCTTGTTGTCAATCTCAGCGAATTTTTCCTTCTTTTTCCAGATCTTTATCATCGATTCCTGCACAATATCCTCAGCCTCAAATCGACTTCCAATTATGCTAAATGCATATCGGAACATCTTGTTTTTGTATGGGTTTAGAATCTCAATCAACTCGTTTATTTCCATGTTCGTATTCTTGACGTTATGTTAATTTCAAATGTTACAACAAAATGTTAAATATTTAGAATTATTCCTTAAAACGATTCAAAAATTAACACTTTATCATAATTATATACTATAAAGGTAATTCAAATTGATTCTATTGCACTATTTTTTTATGGTGACTATCTAATTGTTAATTAATTACATATTATGTATACTTAGCATGTAATAATTTTCAAATCATTAAGCAGATAGTATCAATTACTTTATATTAACTTGATTTACAAATAAACGTAAAAAGAAATGAATCACTTTATTCTATTGTATAAGTTTGTGTTCAAATTAATGATATCGTGAAAATAATTGCCATAATCCCAGCTCGTCTTAAAAGCTCAAGACTTCCAGAAAAGGTACTTGCTGATATAGCAGGGAATTCTATGTTACAAAGAGTATACGCTATTGCGCTATCTACCGAGTTATTTGATCAAATAATTATAGCCACAGATAGCGAAATTGTAATGAATCATTGTATAAAGAATAACATGAGAGCGATGATAACCTCAGCGGCACATCAATCTGGAACAGATCGAATTGCAGAGGTAGCAGAGATGTTGGATTCTGACATCATTATTAACATCCAAGCTGATGAACCCTTCATTGAAATTTCCACATTAGAGGCTCTAGTTGAATTAATGAAAAACCAAGATGTTTCTATTGGTACTTTAACCAAAAGAATAGAATCAACAGAATCTTTATTAGATTACAATACTGTCAAATTAGTTAAGGATTCGAATAATAAGGTATTATACTTTAGTCGTCAGGCCATTCCAGCACAGAGAGACATACCGTATCGTGAGTGGTTGAATAATGGTGCTTATTTTCAACATTTAGGTGTTTATGGATTTAAAAGAAAAGCACTATTAGAAGTGACTTCATTAATTCCTACCGATTTGGAAAAATCTGAAAAGCTAGAACAACTCAGATGGCTAGAAAACGGTTATGAAGTCTTTGCTGCTACCGTAAAGTCTTTATCGTTTGGAATAGATACACAAGAAGATTTAGTAAAGGCTAGAACATACGCGCATTCTTTAAAATTTAGCGCAGATCAGTAAAAAAGATCCTAAATTTTGACTACCCCACCGCAAGCGGATGGAGCATTAGCCAAAATTTTTCCAACCTAAAGGTCGGAAATCGGATCTTTTTTGTGATAAGGCGTTTTATGCAAAAACATCTTTTTTATGACCCCGACGCAAGCATCGGAGAATTTAAGTATTAAAAATATGCTACTAACAAGGCAAAAACGGTAATTGTAATTCCGTACATAAATATATTGTAGCATAGTCTTAGATAACTAAACTTACCACCTAAAGATTTACCGAGAAAAAACAAATCTCTCATAATTGAATCTTCTAATGCCTTAGAATCGTTTAATAAATATGATACTCCAGATTTGTAATCTTCGAACTTCATTTTATAATAGTTCCCAAAAAAGAATAGATTAGAAGCACTATTTTTCACCTCATCTAGTGTAGTTACACCTTTTAATTTGATTGGTCTAGTAGCTAATGTTGCAAATATCATCGATGCTAAACAAACCATGGCGAGAAGCATTGTAGGAAACCAAAAATGATGATTATCCATGGCTTTATCAATCAAAAAAGGGAGCGCCATAGTCAAAATCAATGCATTTACACTGATCATAATGTTAGCTTTGTTATCCGCAATATTACTTAAATCAATGTGATTTCTTAATGCAGTTTTGAATTGTGTTTGGGCACTTTTGTTATCTGCAATTGTTAGCGTCGGTTTCTTTTTCTCTTTTTTAAATTTCGAATGCTTCTTTTGCAGTTTTTTAAGATTTTTGTTTTTTTGACCATCATATAGTTGCTTTGCTGCAGGAGTGTTGTAATTGCAATCTTTTAGAAATTTCAAATTGCCTTCTAACCAGTCCTTCTTACTGATTTTAGTCTCTCTAGTATTATTAAGTTCAAGTCTTAGATTTTCAGTAATAGAAGGATAGTTTTTACTTCCAAGTCCACTCATGTCAGCATCTTGTAATATCAGAGCCAATGGATCTTCCGTTTTAAGTCCCATTTCTGTAGCAGCTATACACAAGTTAACTTTCGCTATGAATTCTTCAGAAAAACCTTCACTCGATAAATACTTTTTCGCTATTTGTTGACTTTCAGCTTCATGGTTCACTTTACCTGAAACAAACCCCGAATCATGAAATAATGCAGCTATTTGTAATAGATGAAGATCCTCGTCTAATAGATCAGAATTCTTTGCTATTTGATTTACTGATTCTAAAACTAAGATTGTATGATCATAATTATGATAAGTATAAACAGGATCAAGTTCATCTTCAAACAAATTGAAAATATATTGTTTTGCTTTTTCTAATTGCTCCATATTTCCAAAAGTACTAATTTATCATTATAACTGGTTGTTTAAACCCGTTTATGAATTCCCTTAGACCTAAGTTTTGACAGTTATTCTTATGGCTCTTAATCCTTCAGCTCCCTGCAATTTGTTCAATTCTAACTCTTCGACATTATCTTCGATTAGTCCGCTGTGCTTGAGAAAGTTTATATATTCTAAGTATTCCCTTCTTTCTTTTTCTTGTAAGTATACAATAGCAACCTTCCCAGATAGCGTCAGCCTTTCGTTTGTACCCTTTATTGTTGCTTTGTCAATCCGTTTCTTTATGATCTCATATCTTACGTTATACGCTCCATCAACATCAAATTTTTTCTCCTCCATTCTGAATTTAATATTCAATTCATTGTTGTAGACAAAGATTAATTGAGCTGTAGTGATTGGTACAGGAAGGGTAGGAGTAATTTCTGCAACCATCTGAGTTACATCTATCATCTTTTGTAATTGCCATATTCTAAATTCTTTCAGGTCATTTTCTGAGAAATGATCGTTTTCTAGTAGACTCTGACCAACATAGATATTATATTCTACTCCATCTGTTTTATATTTCTCAAAGAAATGAGGCAAGGTATCTTGCATACGATTATCTTCCTTCATAAAGAAGTCAGAGAGCCTGCCATTAAGAGTTGTCACACTCTGCTCATAGAGTTTTCTTTTTTCATATACAATTCCAAAATTCTCATCTAAGATTGATATATATTCAGCATAAGGAGCACTAGGTAGTTCAGCATGTCTACTCTTCAACTCTTCTAATAAAGGATGAATTTCTGTATGCAATAAATCTATAATAGTAGATTCATCACTTGATTCGAAATCATGGCTTAGACTTGCAATTATACTTTCTATTTTAATTTTGTAAGATTCAAGAAGAAATAAATGTTTCTTTTCTAACCAAATAGAAAGTAATTTATTTAACGCAGTAAGATTAAATACCAAATCTTCTCTAAGTGCATTATTTCGCAATGTAGAACTGCCTACAATGTCAGCTTGACCATAGAGAGGATATACATTATCGAATTTGACAGGATCAATAATGCTGATTCCTTTATTATTTACTTGATTGATCTTATACTTTGTAGCTACTTCTTTAAATTTCCATTCTACACTAGGATGAATAGATGTAAAATGATCTCGTATGACTAAATCTACACTTTTATCCATTTCAGAATAGAATGTATTTATCATAAGTTTCATAAGCTTTATCATCTCCTCCAAACGGATCATGACAATATTATTCACGCCAAATTTATTTCTACTGCCGATCTCCAGGATTGAAATTAACTTTCCAGCATCATTATGCACTGGAACCAACATGATACTTTGAACCCCTTGTTTAAGTAACCTTTTTTCAGCTGGAGCATTTGGTTTTTTCCTAAGGATATCATCTAGTATTATCGTTTTATATCTAAATGCAGCATCACTATATATACATTGACCTTCATGTGCTTCTTTTGAAATTACATTCCTGATATCAAGCTCTTTTGTAAGGCTTAATGATACAGATTCTTGATCTATAAGGTCTACAAACTTTAGATTTGCAAGTCCTATCTCGATGCTAGGATCTTTCAAATATGATCGAAACATTTTGGTTACATTATCAATAGTTTCTAGAGGGTCTGCAGCGTTCGAAATTGTTGTGATAGTTTCCCGCATCAGAGAGTGTATTTGGATTTTAGTAACATCGTGAAATGTTCCTAATGCAAATCCATTAAATGCAAATCTATCAGGTGGCAACATTTTAAGCCAAAGGTTGGTATCGTGGGTGTTCTCCAATAAAAGTCTTATCTCATCATCAGACAAAGGAAGTAAAGGTTTTTTATTTATTATTTCTACGTAGTCTAATTTGATCTCTATATTCTCATATTTTTCTGCACCAGTCTTTTTGTTTCTAAATTTAATCTGATCTGTAAAAAAATCAAATGTTTCTACACCATAACAATATTGTAGGATGTAACTGCCTATAGAAACTATACTGTGGTCTGGATTTACTAAATTGGGATTGATTCTCATCTCCCAATCCTCATCTGCCATGAAAGTTTCCATACCTTCTGTAGCTCTAATCATTTTCTTGGTAAATGGCTTAGAAATAAAACTTTTTTCATTTTGAAAAAACATAGAAGGCAACAACATCTGCGCAGCTTTCGATTGCATCATCGAACAATCACCAATATTATCCTGGCAAAGATTAGCTTCTGAAGTCTCTAACAAACTGAGTATGGTCTTTTGACCAATGCCCTCATTATCTTGATAATTTGATCTTAATTGCTTAATGTATTTGTCAAAGCTAAAGCTAGTTTCATAAGGAAGCGTCATTTCCTCACTCTTAATAATTTCTAAAAATTTTGCTGTAGAAATATAAAGATCTTCGCCATCTTTCAGCGCGCTACGATCCAATTCGAGTGTCTCCATTTTCATGGATGTACTTTCTTTGCTTTTTGTGTGGCTTACTTGTAGGATATTATCTTGTGTTAAGGATTTCTCCATATTTTAGTTTTTTAGTATAAACTGGATATCGTTTAAAACGATCGAGTGAAAGAATAGATCACATCTGGTTTAAAATTGAACTACGAATTTCTACAATTCGTTAGTCAAATGACGAATAAATTAGATCAACTGGGCAATACCAACTTCAGAAGTTATGAATCTTTAGATAATTTTTGAAAAATCAATGCTATGATAGTTACTAAGAAACACCCAATTGCATTAAGCCATAAATAACCAACAATATCCATCCAGAAAATGAGAATAATAATAGATTCAGATATCAAAGCAGCCCAGAAGATTGCATTCCCTTTTATTGATTTAATATAGAACCCAACTAAGAATATTCCTAATATAGTTCCGTAGAATACACTTCCAACAATATTCACAAACTGAATCAAATTCTCAAATAGTGTACCGTAGCATGCAAATCCTATAGCAATTACTCCCCACATTAAAGTGAGTGCTTTTGTCATAAAAAGATAATGCTTGTCCGACTTTCCTGGCATACGCCTTCTGTATAAATCAACTGAAGTGGTAGCTCCCAAGGCATTAAGTTCAGAAGCTGTGCTGGACATAGCTGCGGAGAATATCATAGCCAATAATAGTCCTATTAACCCTTTAGGCAGATAAGTCAATATAAAGGTGATAAAAACATAATCCTTGTCATTGGTTTCTAGCTCAGGAAGATTGGTTTTTAATATTTCCTTTGCTTTATTTCTTATCTCTTTTTCTTTTATAGTGAGTCGATTTATATTAGCCGTGGCATCAGGAGTAATTCCTTGATCGGCAATAAGAGCATAAACAGATTGCTTTTCAAGATAGAGTTGATCATATTCTTTCTCAACAGAACGATACTCATCCGCCGCTACGGTTTCATATATTTCTTCACCTAAGGGATTAAAAAAAACGGGGGCTTTATTAAATTGATAAAACACAAATACCATAACCCCAACCAAAAGAATAAAAAACTGCATCGGAACTTTCAGCAAACCGTTCATTATAAGCCCTGTCTCTTATACACATCTCCGAGCCCAC
>OJIO01000994.1_pt1 | contig 14284 bp, 12 predicted proteins | sample 1595621 | NCBI WGS metagenome assembly OJIO01 (sample SAMN05416776, study PRJEB24817) | seawater metagenome | isolation source: Sea water | place: Canada:Atlantic | collected 2013-07
AGCCAGGACCGCATCCGCGAGGATCAGTCCTGCTACGTCTGCGCGCGGCGCCTCGCGCAGCACAGCCTCCAACACCATTGCGGCACGGGTCACCGGCCCGCCTTTCCCCGCGTCGAGCCAGGTTGCGATCGGGCCCGGCTCGAGGGTCGGCAACGCCCGGCCCAGAGCTTTGATCGACATCGGCCGCTCCACCGCGCGCCGCCAGGCCAGGCAGGTTTCGCCCGCCGGTCCGGGCAGATCGCCGGGTCGCAGCAGGTGCACCGCGTCGCGCAGCTCCCCTGCCCGCTCCGGCCGCCCAGAGAACGCGATACAAGCCCCCGCAGCGCGCAACGCCAACCGCGCCCTCAACAAGGCTTGCGTCACCTCCGCGCGTCCTAGCACAACATGCAGGTGGTTCAACGCAGCGCCCGACAAAAACGCAACATCTTCAATGGTTTCAGCGCGTGCAGATGTGACCCAGGCGGGCATCCGGGGTAACGTGTCGAGGTCGCTGATGGGGTCCGGCCGGGCAAAAGTCATGCCTGAAGCCTACACTTGCGCGGCGCTTTCTGCCAGAAAATAGCAATCTAACCGCCCCACCTTGCGTCTTTCACTTATGTCCAATAAGTTTGCATTATCGGACCTCAAAAGATATGCTCAGCGACATGTCAATGTCGTTTTGATTTCAAGGGTGGACTGGCCCGAAATCGGCCCTCTCGTCGAGGAAGTTCCCATTTAATGGGTGGACCGGGCTCATGCTCAAGCTGTGGACTCTTCCCGCCGTGCGGTCAATAGGGTTCTTTACCTTGCTGGATGTTGACCACTTGTTCTGACGACGTGGGAAAACTGGCGCGGCCCTGCTGATCAACCTGTGCGCCACCTCGGGCAGCTCAACGTCGAAAACCAGCTCCGCGCCGAACAGGTCGCCGAGAGCGACCAGCGTCAGGGCGCGCCAGCGCACCGACAGGTGCTGGAGTGGCGCCTCTCGGCTCACGGCCCCGCGCGCCTCGAAGGGGCAATTCCAGCCCGGCTGATCGAACCAGAGTGCCAGAACCGGCCGCGCCGCATCCACCCGGTCGAGCGGCGCCCAGAGGGCACGGATCGTCTTCTCGAGACGTGCACGTTGGTCGGGCTCGCCCCACACAAGCCCTTGCACCCGGTGCTGAAGATCGAGAGCACCTGCGGCGAAACCGGCGTCCGAGGGGCGCAATTTCTCCCCTCCCCTGCCGGTGAGCAAAGCCTCGCATTTGCGGCAGAATGGGCGCAACAGACCGCCTCGCATCCGGAAAGACACCCGCAGCTGCCCACTGCAAACCGGGCAACGGTCGTGCAACATCTCGCCGTGTGCCGGACAGGCCACCTGCTCCGCCAGCCGCCAGTCCGACCTCAGATAACTGTCGCGCCCGGCCGAGGCGTCACTGTCAAGACAGGCCAGGCAGACCGGCACGCCGGGTCGCTCCAGGATCCACGCTGGCGAACGATCTGGAAGGCGTAGCGCGAGTGATAGGCGGGCGAGCCGTTCCTGATCGACCCGGCAGGCCCGCGCCCAGAGCCTGACGAGGTCGGGATCGGGGGCAAGGTCGTCGAGCTGACGCGGGGACCGTATTCCCCTCCCCTGCCCCTCCAACCAGGCGGTCATAGCTGGGGCTTCCAGACCGTAACGAGCGGCAACCCGCGCCATCCAGGACGAGAGAAGTTCGTTTCGGAAAGGACGCGGCGCGACCGGCAACCGCAGTGGTGAGGTCATGCGCTGACCGGTTGCGGTGACCGTTTCCGGCGCCGGCGTGCGGTTTCGGTCATCGAGACCAGTGGCAGCACCAGGTCGTCGCCGAAGCTATGCACATCGAGGCGTTCCTTGCCAGCGCGGATAGCCTCTTCCGCCGCAGTCTCGATCAGACGAAATATGCGCGCCGTGACGCCGGAGGTGAGCCTGTGGATTCGATCTCTGCCCTCCGGGCTCAACAGGTCGGAAGGTTCGCGCAACGGCAGGATGCGCTCGAAGCTCTTCAGGAGACCGGCAAAAACGGCATCGTTCTGCCAGGGCCTCAGGTGAAACGCCTCGAACCGCTCAGCCAGCTGTGCATCGGTCAGCAGGGCCTGGCGCGCAAGATCCGTTCCGGCACAAACCAGCGGGATCCGCAGGTCATTGGCCAGAAACCTTAGCGCGTTAAGAAAGATGCGCTGCTGTCGGAAGGTGCCGGCCAGCATGCCGTTCACCTCGTCGAGGATGATCATCTTCGCGCCCACGGTACGCAGGAGTGATCGGCAAACGTCCTTCTCGCGAGCGAGCGTTCCACCGGCCATGGCCGGCGTGCCCATGCTGGCCAGAAGCTCGCGATAGAGGTCGCGTTCGATCGGCTCGGATGGCACCTGCGCCACCACCACCGGGCGCTTGTCGATGCCCGTGATCTGGCAGAATTTCGGCGGATGATCGCGCTCAAACTTGCGAACGATCTTGGTCTTTCCCATGCCGGTATCGCCGTAGATCAACAGGCAAGGCATCCGGTCACGTGGTGGATAGGTCAGCAGGCTTTCCAGGCGGGCAAGGGCTGCACCCGCCTGATCGAATCCGATCCAGCGGTCCGCCCGGATCCAGGCAATCCGTTCTTCATCTGGCAGACCTGCAAACCGCCGATAGGCCGGATCAAGATGCTCGTACGCGCTTCCATCCGTGTCATCCGTCACGACCATTCCTCCACTTCGAACCCTGGATGGTCCCTGAGCGCGTTCCTGCTTGTCTCGGGCTCCGGAGTAGCGTCTTCGTCCTCGTACGCCCCAGCACCATCGAGCGCCCGATCACGGCGCTCAGCAAACCGTCTGGCCTCCCGCGTCTTGCCGGATGCGGCATCGACCAGGGCCCGCTGCTCCTCAATCACCTGAAATATCAGCTCTTCATCCTCCAATGATCGTCCCCGTCCCCTCAGCAGCGCCTGCGCTCGGCGATGCTCGGCGAGGGTAATCGGCGGATGCCGCAAATCGGCAAACCGTACAGCATATCGCTGGCCCTCGGGGCTGCGCACGAAGACCGTCGAGAGATCACGTGGATCATAGGACACCCGCAACTGCCGGCCCTGCCGGCCCGCCCAAAGGCTCAGGATATCGTCCCAGTACCGCAGGCCGAACAGATGGATGCCGTCGCGCCGCACCATGCGTTCGGTGCTTGGCAGGAAGTCGATGCGTAAACCGTCGGGATCGTAAGGCAGGCGCAGTGGCGCCTCCCGCCGCCCATAGGCCTCGTGCCAGGCTGCCAGCGGGGGTACCCCGAGCGTGCGATGCCGTTCCGCATGGTATCGCGTGATTTCCAGCGCCAGCCAGCGCTCCAGTTCATCGAGCGTCATCGTGGAATTCGAGACGGAATCGTAGTCACCACGGTCCTTGATGCTGCTGAAGGTCGATCCAGGCAATAAGTGAACCGCGCCCATCATTGTTCCGATCAGCCGCTCGATATGACCTCCGTAATGCGGGGCGCCAATTGGGCGGTACTGCAGCGAAATCCCATGTTCCTCGGCCCCACGCTTCATTGCCTTTGAGCGGAACTCCTTGGCATTATCGACATGGATGGTCTCCGGCAGCCCCTCGGCGGGCCAGTCGATCCCGAGGCCCTCCAACCACTCGAATTTGGGTTGCACGACATGCTGGATTGCCAGCGAAACCGACAGAGCCGACGGCGGCTCCAGCGTCAGGTAGAAACCGGCAACCATGCGGCTCGCGACATCGATCGCAAGCGTCAGCCATGGTCGTTGCAACGGTTTGCGGTGAATACTATCCACGATGATGACGTCGACCAACGTGTGATCGATCTGAACCACCTCATAAGCCCTGTCGACCCGGTAGGTCCCGGGAACCGGACGGTATTGGGCACGCGCCGCTTTGGCACCGTCCCGCGCGGCGGTGAGTTCGGCCTGATCCATAGCTGCCACGCGGTCGCGCAATGTGGCCCAGCACGGCGTGCGAAAATCCCGCATCCGGCAGCGCCTGCGCACCTCCTTGTGCAACGCATTGATGCTGGGCTTCTGAGGTGATTTGTAGAACGCCTCGATCGCTTCATCGATCACCGCCTCGACTTTGTCCGGCAAACGTCGACTTCCGGGCTGGGTTCCCACCGCCGACGGCAAAAGTGAACTGGTGAGAGGGCGGGCTTTGTAGGCCCTGATCAGTTCGTAAAGCCGGGATCGCTTGATCCCAAGGTCCCGACAGGCAGCCAGGAATTCGGCACGTGGAATACGGCCTTGTTCGGCCAGTCGGCGGACCACAGCCTCCCTCTCGACCGCCTGTTCCCAAGCCTCGTCTTCTGCCGCGATGATGTCGGAACGGTCCACCATGGCCAAACCATGAAAACAGTATCAAAAGTCCAGCGATTCACCTAGAATCCAGAAATGAACCATGAACTTGAATCACACAGAGTCAATAGCTTAGAGTCCAGTGGTGAAACTAAAACGACAGTCTGAAAACCACGAGAAATCGAGCTCAGCGCCGCCAAACGGGTCCTGCGTCAACGAGGACGACGGGAGAGATCCGACGTCCAGCGAGGCTCTGACTCTCCCCACCTTTGTGGCTGGCTCCGGCACGCTCGACCGGCTGGTGGACACGGCCCGGGACTATGCCCGCGCTGCAGCTTCGGACAATACCCTGAAGGCCTACGCGAAGGACTGGGCGCACTTTGCCCGCTGGTGCCGGATGAAGGGCGCGGAGCCTCTGCCCCCGTCGCCCGAAATGATCGGGCTCTACCTTGCGGACCTGGCGTCCGGAGCGGGCCCCTCCCCTGCCCTATCGGTCAGCACCATCGATCGCCGCCTGTCTGGTCTCGCCTGGACCTATGCGCAGCGCGGCTTTGCCCTCGATCGCAAGAACCGCCACATCGCCACAGTGCTGGCGGGGATCAAACGCAAGCATGCGCGTCCGCCCGTGCAGAAGGAAGCGATCCTGGCTGAGGACATCCTCGCGATGGTCGCCACCCTGCCCTACGATCTGCGCGGGCTGCGGGACCGCGCGATCCTGCTCCTTGGTTACGCCGGGGGGCTACGTCGCAGCGAGATCGTCAGCCTCGACGTGCACAAGGATGACACGCCGGACTCGGGCGGCTGGATCGAGATCTTCGACAAAGGGGCCCTGCTCACCCTCAATGCCAAGACCGGCTGGCGCGAGGTCGAGATCGGGCGCGGATCAAGTGACCAGACCTGCCCCATTCATGCGCTGGCACAATGGGTGCATTTTGCGAAGATCGACTTCGGCCCGGTTTTTGTGGCCATCTCGCGCAATGGCAATCGAGCGCTGGAGGCACGGCTGAACGACAAGCATGTCGCTCGATTGATCAAACGCACCGTTCTGAATGCCGGGATCAGATCGGACCTGCCTGAAAAGGAACGACTGGCCCTGTTTTCCGGGCACTCTCTGCGCGCGGGTCTGGCCAGTTCCGCCGAGGTCGACGAGCGCTACATCCAGAAGCACCTTGGCCATGCAAGCGCCGAAATGACCCGCCGTTACCAGCGCCGCCGAGACAGGTTCCGCGTGAACCTGACCAAGGCTGCAGGGTTGTGACGTGGATCAGGAGTCTTCGGACTTCAAAGCCGAAAGGGAGGCAATATGGCGAGGGAGATCGCTGCGGGAATGGAGGATGTCCACGATGATGACCTCATCAGATCGATCCAGAAAGACCAGGAAATGCTCCCCTGCCCTAACGAACCGCAAGTCAGCAGCGTCATCCACGAGAACTGCGCAATTCCGGCTATGGGCCTGACCGTTCAGAATACTTTCACAGCGGCTGAGCAATTCGGCCTCGTAAAGCTCTGCTTGGTGCGGCCCGAAATTTTCGATCGTCCATCTGGCGATTTCCGTGAGGCTGGCTTCCGCACGACGCGTCAGCCGGAAGGATCGGCTCATGAACGCGCGCGCGCAGTCGCAAAGGCCCGACGGATCGCATCTTTGCCGCTGCCCTCCGCAATATCACCCGCCTTGGCTTGCGCCAGACCTTCAAGAAGACCCTTTCGGATCCCGGCCAGCTGTGCTTCTTCCTGCTCGAGCAGCCTCAGGCCAGCGCGCATGGCTTCACTCACATTCTGGTAGCGCCCGGACGCCACCAGTGCTTGAACCAGATGGTCTTGGGTCTCGGTCAGGACAACGTTGCGTGTCACCATGGGTCAGGTCTCCTTTATTGGCAATATATGCCAATGCTCAGTTTTGGTCAATGGAAGCTGATCTTGGGCGACGAACAGCCATCATGCGGCCTCTCCTCTCGTCGCTATCATTTGGTCGTTTAGTGACGGTATATGAAACTGCAAACGGCCTGTTTTGATGCCTTTAATCGGTTATGCACGCGTCTCGACAGAGGATCAGACCCCCCTGCCCCAGTCGCAGGCCCTGAAATCCGCAAGCTGCGCCGAGATATTCGAAGAGCAAGCCTCGGGCGGCAATCGCGCCCGGCCGGTGCTTGCGCGCGTGCTGGAGCGGATCGGCAAGGGCGACACGCTGGTCGTAGTCCGCATCGACCGCCTGGCGCGATCACTCTCCCATCTACTCGAGGTGATCGAACGGCTGGAAGCCAAGGGGGCCTTCTTTCGCTCGCTGCTGGACCCAATCGACACTGCGTCCCCGCAGGGCAAATTTACCCTGCAGGTTCTGGGCGCGGCGGCCGAGTTCGAACGCGCGCTGATCCGTGAGCGTACCAAAGCGGGGCTGGCCAGCGCACGCAACAAGGGACGCGTCGGTGGGAACCCTGGTCTGCGCGCCAAGGATCCTGCAGCGTTGCGCAAGGTCCGTCTGGCGCGCCAGGATGGATATATGGAGCGCCTGAACGAGACGGCGCAGGATTGGGTGCCACATGTCCGCCGGTTGCGCCCAGACATGGCCTGGGAAGATGTGCTGCGCATCGTAAATGCCCCCCTGCCCGAAGCGCGTCGCTGGACGCAAAGCCGCCTGCGGCGTGCCGTGAAGGCCTACGTGCGCGACGGCTTCCTGTCTGAAGCCGTTCTTGGCCGTGCCGGGCGACGCGAGACGGACGACCGCCTGCCGGCCATCGTCGCCGCCATCAAGGGTGCAGACCCTGATATCACGCTACAGGCGATCTGCGTCCGCTTAGAAGCGATGCGCGAACGCACACCGCGCGGGCGAACCAGTTGGCAACCGTCTTCGGTCAAGATGTTGCTGGAGCGTGCTCAACGCCTAGGCTTACTCTCTAAGTAACGGGATACGGCATACAGCAGTCACTAGATCGTTCAAACTTTGGGCTGTACAAAGGAATCGCCAGAGCTGCGCTAAAGAACCTATAAGTGGTCAGAGCGGCATGAATTGCGTTACTGAAGCTGGTAGTGACGTTTCAACTGCTCACCCTCGCCGGGGTGAAATGTTGTCCTGTGGATAAATCTTGTATAAGATAATCTAGTTAAACCAACTGCTTAGCATGAAGTCATGATGCGCTGTCTTAACGTCAGCGCTTCATATGGTGGTTACCTCCTCCGTCAGCACAAGACGGCCGCAAACATTTTTTCTTGAGTTTCCCCATTTCTCGCGTCATAGCTGTAACGTGAAAAGAAGAAAAAATACGTCCTTCGCGTTTCCCGATGCTCCGAACGGTAGCCTATATCGAGTAACGCAGACGGGACGATGTGAGGCGGACGAACAAAAATGCATCCAGTGCTGCATGATAAACTAAGAGCAGACGCAGACCGGCTTTCCGAAGCCCTTGAACACATGTCCAAGCTCTTCCTAGCGCCAAAAGAAGAAAAGACGCTTCGGAGCTTCACTACCGCTGAAGTGGCAGAGTTGTTGCGTGTAAGCGATGGCTATCTGCGAAAAGCTCACTTCGACGATCGCATCCCCGATGTCGAGCAAGGCTCTAACAACAAACGCCTCTACACCGCCGAGAAGATTCTCGAGATCCGCAATATTCTGTCACAGAACGCTAAAGACCCCTACCAGTTCCTTCCTGGTCGACGTCAGGGCGACAAACTGCAAATCTGGTCCACTGTTAACTTCAAAGGCGGCTCGAGCAAAACGACAACGACCGTAACGCTTGGGATGAGGCTAGCGTTACGCGGCTATCGTGTGTGTCTGATCGACGCAGATCCGCAAGCCTCGCTCACGACCTTTTTCGGATATCAGCCCGAGATCGATTTCCGTAAGGGCGGAACGCTCTATGATGCAATCCGCTACAACGACGGCGAAATATCCCGAGTCCCGATCACCGACGTTCTACGTAAGACCTACTTTCCCAATCTGGACTTGGTTCCTGGAGGGATCATGCTCTCGGAGTTTGAAACAGAGACCCCTATGGCATTGAGCCGTGGTGAGCAGCCGGTGTTTTTCAATCGGATTCGAGATCCGATACGCCAGGTTGAGGACGAGTACGATGTTATCCTCATCGACTGCCCCCCTCAGCTTGGATATCTCACGATGTCGGCAGTATGCGCATCAACTTCACTGCTCATGACCATTATCCCCGAGCGCGTAGACCTCGCTTCAGCCAGCCAGTTTCTCACCATGGCATCTGGTGTTTTGGAAGTACTTCATTCCAACGGAGGGATCGGCGCCTACGACAATTTTGCGTATCTGCTGACCCGGTTTGACACAGCCATAAGTACGCAGCAAGATTTGGCCGAATGGATCAGGCAGTTGCTTGGTGACAGTGTGATCAAGTCCCCATTCGTTAAGTCGTCTGCCGTAAGCGAAGCTGGCTTGTCCCAGAAGACAATCTTCGAGGTGGATCTTGCCGGCTCGAAGAACCGGAAGACTTATGATCGCGCCTTGGAATCCGTGATCAGCTTCTCAAACGATATCGAAAAGATGATCCAATCCGCATGGGGTCGAGGAGGCAGCAATGAAGCGTGATCTACTTGCCAAAAGCCTAGCGCAAATGGGTTCCAAACCTTCTGCGGCTGTCGAGGAGAACGACCAGAAGCCCGGCGAAGGAGCCCCTCGCTCGCTGAAAAGCATGTCAGACGTGCTCTCTCAAGTTTCGGCCCAAGCTGCCCAAGAAGTGGATGTCAGCGAAATCTCGGATTCCGAAATTGCAGACAGGTTTGACGTGGCCGAGGGGCTTGACGATCTCATTGAGTCGATCCGGACTTCTGGTCAACAGCTTCCTGCCCTGCTTCGGTATCGGCGTGGAGTCGGCCCTCGCTACGAAGTTGTCTATGGTCGCAGAAGAATCGCAGCCTGTCGGGCGCTTGGGATCAAGGTCAAAGCCTACATCAAGGAAATGGACCAACGTGAGGCACTTGTCTCTCAAGCCTTAGAAAACTCCGCTCGCCTCGAACGAAGTTTCATTGAACAAGCTATCTTCGCAATCAAGCTCGAAGAACAGGGTTTCACCAGGGCTGAAATCGGAGATGTCCTCGCAGTCGACAAGGGAACCCTCAGCAAGCTGATAAGTGTAGCGCGCGATCTTCCTGATGTGCTGATCTATGCAATTGGCGCTGCTCATGAGGCAGGGCGGCGACCGTGGCTCGAACTCAGGCGACTCATCAAGATCGAAACTGCTGTGACAGACGCTGAAATGCTCTCGCTGGTTCCTGACAATGGTACGCCAACTGAAAAGCTGAGCGCTCTCATTGAGGCGCTTCAGGCTGCTGAAGGCAAGAGCAAAAAGGCTGTAGGTTTGGCGGCAAATGCTGCCTCTCCTAACCCACTGTCCAGATTAAAGGACAGGCCGGTCTCGTTTAAGGCAAAGGGCAAGCGCCTTATGATCGAGGTATCGGAACAGAAAGAACGAGGCTTCATCGGTTTTGTCGAAGCCAACCTTGAGAGACTCTACGACGAGTGGAAAAAGAATCCATGAAGCTGGCGCAGATCCACAAACGATAAGCCATTGATTTCGTTACGGTTGGCCGTGGCCAACCTATGGAAAAGATAGAAGCAAACAACAAGGAGGCAGACAAGCGCGCAAAAAGAAACCCCCCGAAGGCGGTGAAGCTCTCCAGAGGGTCCCGATTTACTAGCACTATATTGGTACTCCCAAAAACGAATCACTGCAACACCGATTTCGGTGCCCGGTCGCATTTTGCCGTCTGAAATCATATGAAACAGGAACAAGTCGCGACTTCAGCAGTCGAGGCGCAGGATAACTGTGCCTTGCAGGAGCCCATTGCCTTTGCGGGAATGGGCAGCATCGAGCAGCAACCTTCTTTCAGACCGATCACGAGGCGAGATTTGATGGCCGCGGTCAACACCGTCTCCAAAGACCTCGGACTGCGCGCAGCCTCTGTTATGGTGATTGATGCTCTACTCAGCTGCCTCCCTTGCAAAGATTCCAAATCAGGTCTCGATAGACCTATTTCGCCACTAACTTTGCTTACCGTCTACGCGTCCAATAATACACTTTGCTTTCGAGCCAAGGGGATCACCGAGCGACAGCTCAGGCGTCATTTAGAACGCCTAGAAGAAGTTGGGCTGATCCAACGCAAAGACAGTGCTAACGGGAAACGGTTCCCAATTCATCGCGGCGGGAAGGTTATCGGCGCATTCGGCATTGACCTTTCCCCTCTCCTGGCACGGGCAGAAGAACTTTTTGCCCTCGCCCAAAAGCGTCGTCAGGAAGCCGATGAGCTGCGCGGTCTTCGCTCCTATATCCAGAAGCTGCGTATGGAATGTTTAAGACTACCCGTAGGCGAAGACGTAAGTACTTTCTTGGAAGGAACACGCAACATCATGCGCCGCGCCAGTACGACGCTAGTGCAAGCCCGCGCAATCATTGACAAGCTTACAGACGTTCTCATGGGCGTGGATCAGGCCAATACAGAAGGAACCCAAGCACCTGTTGCCACGATAGAATCTAAAACCACCACCATAAATCAGCCACAACAGAACCTTGATGATACAGCCACAATGACCGCCACAGACGGTCGAAATGTCCGGCACAAAGAACCACAAAAATCATATACAAAAAAAACTACGCCAGATTCAAACACAGAGTTTTGGAACAGTCTGACAGTCCTGTCTGAGTTCTATCCCAGTACGCCTCGAACAGAGCGCGCTATGGTGCAAATAATCTTCGAGTTTGGAAAGATGCTTAGAATAGCTCAGGTTACCCTAACGAAAGCGATTTCAACAATAGGTTACGCGAAAACACTAATGGTCCAAAACCAGATTGCTGGCAGTGCAGAGCAAATCTCCAACCCTGACGCATACCTAGCTCGAATCATTTCAGCTACCAAACATACCTTAGGGCATCTCTAAAAATTGCCCTGACCTTGGCGCTGCGATATCGTGACTTGGTGAACCGGCATATAGGGGATGCAGCAATGACGCAGATGGGTTTCTTTGATCTTTCGGACCGTTATGCGAGCCTTGACGCCAAGAAGGACCCGCTGGTGGAGATCGATGCCGTCGTGCCGTGGGAAGAGTTTCGCCCGGCTCTTGAACGGGTCTGGCGCAAGCCGGATGCGGATCGCAAATCCCGCGCCGGGCGCAAGCCGATGGACGCGGTGGTGATGTTCAAAGCGCTGGTGCTGAGCGCACTCTACAACCTGTCGGATGACCAAATCGAATATCAGGTCCGCGACCGGCTGTCTTTCATGCGGTTTTTGGGGTTGGGTCTCGGGGATCGGGTGCCCGATGCCAAGACGGTGTGGCTTTATCGAGACGCGCTGGCGCACGCGGGCAAGGTAGAGGAATTGTTCGGGTTGTTCGACGGTCATCTGGCGCGACAGGGGTATATTGCCCGTGGCGGGCAGATCCTTGATGCTTCCATTGTGCCGGTGCCGCGCAACCACAACACGCGCGAGGAAAACGCAACGATCAAGAAGGGTGAGGTGCCCGAGGATTGGGCAGACAAACTGGCGAAACGGGTGCAGAAGGACATGGACGCGCGCTGGACGAAAAAGCACGGCAAGAGCCACTACGGCTACAAGAACCACGTGAATGTGGATCGAAAGCACAAGTTGGTCCGCCGCTACCACGTCAGCGACGCAGCCCAGCATGACAGCCAGGCGGTGGATTACCTGCTGATGCGGGGCAATACCGGGTCCGGAGTATGGGCGGATTCAGCCTATCGCTCCGAGGAAATGGAGGTAAAGCTGCGCGCTCGGAACCTGAAAAGCCACATCCACCGCAAGGGCAAGCGCGGCAAGCCGCTGACTGCACAGGCCAAGGGCAGCAACCGGACCAAATCCACCGTGCGGGTCCGGGTTGAGCATGTCTTCGGCGCGCAGGCAAACGACATGGGCGGCACCTTGGTGCGCACCATCGGTCTGGTGCGGGCCAAAGCCAAGATCGGGCTGAAGAACCTTGCCTACAACATGCGCCGCCTCTGCCAGTTGCGCCGCATCAACCCAAATCCGGCATGACAAACAGACCGCCAGAGACGCAGGTCATGCTGCTCATCGCCAAAAACGACCCTGAAATGGGCTGCGCATCATCAGACCCGACGCAACAACCCGTCAACTGACGGCCTTCCAAGCCCTTCAGGCTGCGCCAACTGCTCCATAGTCGAGAAAACAGTCAAAAATCGAGGTGCCCTTATGTTCCCGACGCCGCGCGCTTTCTTGGAGAGATGTGGGTGCAGGACAAGGCAAGCTTTGTCGATGTAACGGTGGGGGCGGCTCGGCTTCAGGCGCTGTTCCGGTCGCGGGACGCGGCCGATCTGGGCGGCTGGATGGATCGCAGTATTCCGCTTGGTCAGTCGGTGTTGATGATTGTGCCAACCTTTGAGGATCACTCGATTGGCGCTTTTGTCGCGGCGGATCAGTTCCGCCGACATGGTATTTGGGTCCACATGGCCATCGGGCTGGAGGTTGAGGAGCTGAAACATCTGCTTGGGTCTGGCAGGTTCGCCATGGCCGGTATCACGGCGGGAAGTCTGAAAACGCTTGAACAATTGACGGAATTGATAGATTACCTACGTTCTAATTTGGACAGCTGTCCGCCCATCGTTATCGGAGGGCGGTTGGTGGACAAGCCGAGAGAAGTGGAAAAGCGGACTGGCGCGGATTTTGCAGTACGGACAGCACGAGAAGCAATTGAGCTGTGCGGTCTTGCATCCGTGGTTGATCCGTTATCAATCGACGCGAATACGTAATCCGCGCGCCCTGCGCGCGAGAGTTGGGATAGCAGCGTGACGAAGCAGAACAGGACGTCTGAGCGGCCCCTAACGGGTGGATTGCCCGGATCATCGAGCGTTGATCGCTTGATCGAGCAAGCCTCTGACATCGCGGTCATGCTTGACGACAAATCTCTTGTGGTCGCCATATCGGTTAGCCCGGACCTGCCTGAATTGGGCAGTCTGGAGCATTGGGTTGGGCGCGATTTCCGCAATTTCCTCACGGTTGAAAGCCGCACCAAGTTTGATGCCCGTCTGTTAGAGATGCGGGCTGATCCTGATGCCCTGCCGCGCCCGCTGGAGATGAATCACCGGGACAATGCCAATTGGGAATTCCCGGTGCGCTACACGTTGCACCGTGATCCGGACAGTGGTGGCGTTCTTTTGCTGGGGCGCGATATGCAGCCGCTGGCGGAAATTCAGCAGCGTCTGGTGCGCGAGCAGATGGCGCGCGAGCGGGAACTGGAAAAGTTTCGCGGCATTGAGACCTGTTACCGGGTGGTGCTTGAGGCGTCCGAGACGCCGCTGGTTCTGGTCGAGCCGGATCAGGGGCGCATTCGTGACATCAATTCCGCCGGGGCGCTGTTGCTTGGGTCCAAGCGGGATGTGCTGGCGGGCAATGCTTTTGCGCAGGCCTTTGAAGGGCAGCGGCGGGGCGGGTTCATGGATCAGTTGCGCGCTGCGGCGGCCTCGGATGAAATCACCGGGGTAGAGGCTGTGGCGCGGCGCAATGGGCGGCTGGTGCAGCTGAGCCCGGATTTCTTTCGCGCCTCGGGCGAGGTGCTGATGCTGTGCCGCATGGCACCGGTCGAGGATGAAGAGGCGGCGCGCCCTGAGTCTGCGCAATCGCTGACGGCGCTCTTTGAAGCGGCGAGCGATGCAATCGTGCTGCTGGATGCCAATGGTTTGGTTCGGGATGCGAACGAGGGCTTTTTGGTGCTGTCCGATGCCGCGCAATTGCGGGATGTGCAGGGCCGTTCGATGGCGGATTTCCTGTCGCGGGGCAGTGTCGATCTCAAGCTTATTCTGGATAACACCCGCAAGACAGGCCGGATGCGCAGCTATGCCGCACAGGTCCAGAGCATCGTTGGCACGCGCACGTCCGTGGATATTTCCGCCGCGCGCCTGCGTGGGCGCAATGCCGATCTGGGTGTTGGCCTGATCATTCGCGATACCAGCCCCCGCGATCTGCCCAATGTCGAAGAAGCCTCGGCCGTGGTCAGCGAAGAAGCTGTCTCTTATACACATCTGACGCTGCCGACGAAGAGGATAGTG
>OJIO01000996.1_pt1 | contig 14229 bp, 4 predicted proteins | sample 1595621 | NCBI WGS metagenome assembly OJIO01 (sample SAMN05416776, study PRJEB24817) | seawater metagenome | isolation source: Sea water | place: Canada:Atlantic | collected 2013-07
ATAAGTGATCGGATCAGGATTAGCTGTAAACCCAACTTCAGGATCAAAAGTGATCGCTCCAGTTGTTTCATTCACTGAATAAACCCCTTGACCAGGAACAGTGATTTCGATACAGTCTCCATTAGCATCAGTTGCAGTACAAGTAGCATCGATCGGAAGCCCTGTAAGATCAAGAGATACAGTAGTAGCATCCACTAAATCACCATCAGTATCATTAGCAAGGACATCAACTGTTACATTATTATTGGTTGTATTTCCAGTGCTAAGATCGTCAGTTGCTACAGGAACGTAGTCAACGGTAATCACAGCAATATTGGAAGTATTTCCATCATTATCATTAATTGTATAATCAATTGGAGTAGGATCATTTGTAAAACCAGCTTCAGGAGCGAAAGTTACATTACCAGCCCCATCAACAGTCCAAGTACCTTCACCAGCGACAACAAAAGAAGCTTGAATTCCACTAGTTGCAGGATCAAGATCAACAGAAGCCATAGAAAGAGAACCATCAGGATCGTTATCCACACCATCACCATCATCTTCAGTGACTACTTGTTGAGTCACATCACCTACTACGTTAGCTAGACTTTCATTGTCAGTAGCTACGGGATATTGTATTAAACAAGATAAAGTTGTTGCCGAAAGTTGCAATGGCGTTACTTCTTCTACTGCATCAAACGAACCGTCTGTGAAAGTAATAGAAGTTGGCAATGCACCACTGAATAAACTCCCTCCTACAGATAGGATAGTACCATCTAGCGCGTTAGGATCTAGAATCGAAAAACAAATAGTATGGACTATTTCTTGATTACCAGCCACCATTGGAAATGGAGAACCTGGAATCCCAGCCACTCTATAAGCACCAGTTATGGCTTCAATATCAGTATCTCCTCCGTCATCTATAACACAAGAATTGTCATCGCCCCCATTAGTTCTGGAAAGAACGGTTTTATTATATTGTAACCAAATATTGTAAGAATCCAGATCTTTATCTATATCCAAAGTCATTTGGATATCAAAGCAAATAAAATCTGTTGCACAATCAGTAACGAATCCACAATTACCATTGGACTCAACTATATCAAGTGACACTTCTTGGCCATTCATTACTCCACAAGACAACAAGAGGAATACAAAGGGCAAGAATGTTGATTTTAATTTATTCATTTTATTCATTTTTGTTGATCGATTTAAAAAATAATAATGATTTTGAATTTGATTGGGTTAATAAGGGATCAATTGGAAATGACCATTATTAATTATCCAAATCGCTCTATCAAAAGAGTTGATATCCGCATCCAAAAGGTGATCCCCTATTAGATATTGGAATATATTTCCATTATTCTGAATCCAAATTGAATTATCAAAACTGTTCAAATCAGTTCTTCCACCAGTCTGGTTACTATTTCCAGCATACATTACAAATGTGCCACCAATATTTTTCAGGGTAACCTCTTGTGGTGATTCAATATTTTGTTTCCAAGAATCTGTAGTTGTAAAGTCAATTGCAAGAACACCATTAACGGGAGTTACAGCTTGACTCATCACAGAAAGGTGATTTCTTTGTTCAATAAGGATGTAATAATCTTCAGTACTTACAGTTTCAAGGCAAGGACATTCCTTAGGGAAAGTGACCGTACCATCATTGTAAAGTAGTGCTGCACATTGCCAGATAGGAGATAAAGAATTAAAGTTTTCTCTAATGCTCACTAAAATCCAATCTGTTACGGTAGCAGGATAGGCAATCTTACCACCTGCATCACCATAATTATCTCCTTCGGTGCCAGTATAATTCCACGGAGCTTCATTGTAAGGTTGACCCGTTGGGGCTGCAATACCATACAATTGAGCTCCAACATTGTTGGATTGGGTAGGATCCTGACCAGGTAAGAGATGATAGTCGTTTAAAAATGTAGACATAACAGACGAAGCATGTTGGTATGGACCTTCTAATAATACTTTTACATTAATGACAGAACAGAAAGGTGCTGTAGTCAGATACAATGTTGTTTCATCACAAGCATTCATCACATCATTGTCACATGCTGTATAGGGTACATAAACGGTACCCACAAAATCAGGATGACTTTCATAGGAATATGTCCCATCATCATTTACAGTTAAAGTTCCTGCTACTATATTGTTTCCTGGATTATAAGGATCTTTTCCATAGATAACCGTAGGTGCTGCAATTATTAATTCATTTAAAACACCGTTTCCATCTATATCTACCATGGGTAAGCTAATAGTAGCGGTTCCAGTTGACCCATCAGGATCTATATCATTTGCTAAAATATTGCCCGTTAATGTTTCACCAGCGAATCCAGTATTTGCATCATCCTCTGCTGTCATCTCATTCAGTGCTGGGTCACTGATTGTAACTTTTATCTCCGCATCAGCACACACAGGAGTTGGTAAATTATCGTCACAAATAGTATAAGGAAGAGGAGTCGTTTCTCCAGAAAATGCAGGTTCTGGATCAAAGGTAACAACACCTGTAGTCTCATCTACGGTATAAACTCCTTCTCCAGGAACTGTTACTTGAATACAATCACCATCAGCACCGGTTATGGTACATGATGTTCCAACAGGCAAACCTGGCTTCGTCGCATCCAAGCTCACAGAAGAAGAAACTATGGAGCCATCAATATCACTGTCATTTCCTAATATTGAAATGTCAACATTGATATCTGGTTCTGTAGTTGCATTGTCATCTTGAGCTATAGGAGGATATTCATCATTTGAATCAAGTCCTGACACATCAATTACTAATGTTGGAGTTGTACATGCCTCTGTAATGCCATCGTCACAAACAGTGTATTTAATTACTACAGTTCCAACAAATCCAAGATCTGGGGTGAAAGTATATTCGCCGGTGACTGGATCAATATCCAAGGTGCCATTTCCAATTTCTTGAGGAAGTCCAGGTGTAGGTGCCGTATCTGGCACACCATCTTCATTTGTATCTATTAAAGTGATTATGTGAGTATCTCCTTGAGGATCAGAGTCGTTTGTTAAAACATTTCCACCCACTGGCATATCTACAGTTGTCTGATTAATATCATCTTCAGCTAAAGTGGTATTTAAGTAGTCAATAGTAAGAATAACAGAAACAGGATTACCCTCATGATCTTCTACAGTATAAGTAATTGGATAAGGATCAGCAGTAAACCCAGCTACAGGATCAAAGGTGATAGCACCTGTAGTTTCATCTACAGAATAAATTCCTTGACCTAGCAGAGTTACTTCGATACAATCTCCGTCCGCATCAGTAACTGAACAAGTTGCACCCATAGGTAGGCCTATCAATTCTAAGCTTACTTTGGTTACATCCACTAAATCACCATCAGTGTCATTAGCAAGGATATCAACAGTTACATTATTATTAATCGCATTTCCATCGCTAAGGTCGTCAGTCGCTACGGGAACGTAATCAACGATGATAGAAGCTGAATTGGAAGTATTTCCATCATTATCATTTATTGTATATTCAATTGGTGTCGGATCGTTTGTAAACCCAGCTTCAGGAGCGAAAGTTACATTACCAGTACCATCTACGGTCCAAGAACCTTCACCAGTTACAACAAGAGAAGATTGAACTCCAGTAGTTGCAGGATTAAGATCAATAGTAGCTAGGATCAGAGTTCCATTTGGATCAATATCCAAACCATCACCATCATCTTCATTAACTATTTGTTGAGTTACATTGCCCGCTATGTTTGCTAAACTTTCATTGTTAGTAGCAATAGGACATGGTAAAGCTAAAATATCAACATTATTGCTTCCTGAACAACCATTTCCGATTGTATAAGATAATTCGATATTACCAGAATATGTATCCCAGAAAATAGTTATTGTATTTTCATCTCCTCCACCAGCTATAACCGTTCCTCCAGTTACGTTCCATGTATAATTTGCCATATTGGCTTCAGAAGTATATATATATTCAGCTTCTGAGCAAAAATCTAAATTACCATTTATAGTAGGTACAGCATCAGGCAAAATTGTGATGTTACGAGCCATGAAACTATTACGTCCACAATTATCTATAGTAGTAAACCTAATAATAACATTAGTTGTATCTAAAACTGAAGGAGCAGTATATGTAGTTGATAAACTATCTGGAGAAGTAGAAAATGTACCTATATCTGGAGTTGCAGACCAGGTATTGACATTTGGATATGACTTACTTTTGATAGAAACAGACATTGATGTGCTTTCTCCACCACATAATTCTTTTGCCGCTACATCATTTATTTTTATTTGTGTACTTCGTTCTAATCCAGATTCCAACAAGAAATTGCCAAAAATTCGAGCTGCAGCTACATTTTGGGTTTCTCCGTCTCCCGCTATTGTGTGAGAAGCTTCATACATTACAATACCATTATTAGGATTGCTAAATGCTCTTCCATACACTACAGACGCAGCGGGGCCTGGAGCAAATACTCCTCCTGGCAATGTTTGAGCATGATCTAAATCTCTAACTGGAAATATTACACCATCTCTATAGCCTTCAGGGTTTACAATATATATTTCTTCTGAACCACCTGACAAAGCATTATCAACAATTCCCACAAATTGCATTAATGGATCTGCCGCTACATTATTATAAAATATCCCTGATTCCAAACTATAATCAAATGGAGGGGTCGCTGTGTTGTTATGGTCGTCCCACAAGACCATACCATTATTAGTTAAAAACATCATATCCTGTCCGTCAGGATCTAGTGCATCTGGGATATCAATTAAGCCCTCCATAGAACTTACAGCATGGCAAGCCATCCATAAATATCCATTAGTTTTAATCCAGTTTTTTAAGTGTACTTGTTCTGCTACTTCCCATTCATGTGGATCAGCATGAGGTAAGGCAAATAAATCATCACAAGGAGTAAGTTCAATTGGTGATGCAATTCTATATTGATTATTTTCTGGGTCATCTTGGTCATAAAACTGGGTATCATATAATCTTGCCTCGCCGTAAAACGCACTTTCTATTATTCCACCATTATCTGTATCAAGTACAGCATTTGGCCAATTTAGAATTATACTATGAACAGGTGCAGAAAATACAGGTAAATTACAATCTACAGTTAATTTGTCCCACGGTTCTGATGCATTACCAGTGTTTTCAGCTACATATTGTGTTATCAAAGGTCCAGCAACATCCATAAACTCAGCTGGAATAATAAATGGCCCACCTTTATATTCTTTACCATTAACTGTAAAATCAACTTGATCTTCTTTTAGGCCCGCAGTTACTGTTGTACCACTATTTGAACTCCAACTCTTTTCGCCATTAATAGACCAATAAACTGGTATTTTATTTACACCTGTTAATTCATAGACTAATCCATATGGCTTTAGACCGTTATTAACAGTCTGTGGCATAACTCCCATGTCAATTATGCACGAACCTTCTTCAAAACTAATATAGGGTTTAACAGTTACACTTGATGAATTATTAAATTCATTATCGTCAGATTGATCCGCAGATGCAATAGCATTACTTGTGAATGTTTCAGAAATAGAAATAATACCTGTAACTGTAAGTGTTTCAGATTGCCCATTTGATAGTGTACCAACATCCCAAGTATGATTGCCAATAGTATATTGGCCTATTGTACTAGAGAAATTTAATGACACCAAGTTTTCTGAAATAGAATCTTCTACTATAACATTTGTTGCTGCATCAGGACCATTATTTGAAACAGTAATTGTATAAGTGACAAGATCGCCGCTAACAGGGTATATGTTATCAACCGTATTAGTAACAGCCAAATCTGCTCCATGTACTAGGAAGGTTACATCACTTAGATTATTTGATGTATTTGGGTCTGAGAGTAAACCACTTACTTCAGCAGCATTTGTTACTGAAAAACCTGCTGTTTCAGAGTTTACTGTTGCATTAATAAGTAAAGTTGTTGTGCCATTGTTAACTAAAGATCCAATATTCCATTCTCCAGTATTTGAATCATATGTTCCACCACTATGCGAAGTGTAGGTTACAGCAGAAGGTAAAAAATCAAGAACTTCAACTCCATGGGCTTCACTAGGTCCATTATTTTCTACAATTATTGTATATGTAATAGAGTCCCCTTCGAAAAGAGTGCCAATGGGACTAAGAGAATTTGATATACTCAAATCAGCTTCACCAATAGTAAATATCGCTGATGATGAATTATTATCGATGAAAGAGTCACCTTGATCAACTGATAAAACACTTGCTGTATTCGAATATAATCCATTAGGTGAAGAAAGATCTACTGTAGCAGTAATTGTTAAAGTTTCTGATTCTCCTATTTTTAAATTTTGATCCACATCCCATTCACCATTAGCTTGTGTATACGAACCACTGGTAGATGTATATGAATTGAAATTTACCAAAGATGGTAAATCATCATTGATTATTATTTTCTTTGCTTTCTGAGGACCAAGATTAGTCACAACAATTGTATATGTGACTACATCTCCGGGATTTGGGTTAAGGTTATTAACAGTTTTTACAATTTCTAGATCTGATCCTTTAACTACTATATCAACTGAAGCCGTATTGTTTGATGAGTTAGAATCTGGTTGATCTAATGATGATACACTTGCAGTATTAGTAATAGTAGAAGCAGCAGTGTTTTGATCAACTGTAACAACTAATTTTAAATTTAAAGAAGCATTATCTAGTAAAGTTCCTATGTCCCATTTACCTGTGATCGGATCGTAGGTGGTTCCTGCAGGGATAGTAGAGTTTCCAAGATCAAAGGTTAACCCACTAGGTAAAACATCTGTAACAATCAATCCAGAAGCAAGAGCACTTTGTGTTCCTTCATTTTTAACTTTAATAGTGTAAATTATTGATTGACCTTCCTTAGGATTAGCCTTATTAACAGTTTTAGTCACTTTGATATCTGGTGTATTGACCAAGATATCTACTGAAGCCGTATTGTTTGATAAATCAGAATCCGTTTGACCTAATGATGTTACACTTGCAATATTAGTAATAGTGTTAGATGCAGTACCTTGATCAACAGTAGCAGCTAATTCTAATTCTATATCATCATCTTCATCTAAGTCTCCAATGTCCCATTCACCTGTCAAAGGGTCATATGTTGTTCCAGAAGGGATAGTAGAATTTCCAAGATCAAAAGTTAAACCTGTAGGTAGTAAATCTGTAATAATCAATCCAGTAGCATCAGCATCACCATCATTTTCTGCCTCTATAGTATAAAGAATTGACTGACCTTCATTAACTGAGTTGTCATTTACCGTTTTAGTTATAACAATATCGGTTGTTTGGGCCGATGCAAAGTTTATTCCCATAAATGAAAACACTAGGCTCAAAAGACTAGTTTTTACATAAAGAATTACTATTGCCCAGGTGTTTTTCATGCCGTTATTGATATTATTTTAATTATTGGCGATTTTTTTATAAAGGGTAAGTACGAACCCTTATTCATCCAATTGATTAAGAAATATGATGACACAAATACTCTATTTATACCCCTACTGAAATTCAGTTGTTATGTTTGTTTGTAAAGGACAATACAGGCATTGCCATTTAATGTAATATTTCTTGCAGATTTGAAGTTAGGACCTTATGAGATTACTGAAATCACTCATAAAGGAAAGTTTATTGTGATTTGACATATAGTTTATAGTTTACCTTTTTTAGATTGATTCATTTATCGAGCTTCTCTTTTAAGTTTTAAAGAAGTTTTTTAATCCAAAAATCCTGTATTTATATGTTACTTTGGAATGAAACCTATTTTTGACAGAGTTTCTAATAAGCCCTGCCTACTCATATCAAAGAGACCTTTCAAAAGGATTTTAATTTAGAGACTTGAATTCAAATCTGATTTTGTCCGTAATGGGGCTATTTTATTCGATTTTGATTTCGAAAGACTTAGTTATTGAACTGGGGTAGTATATTCGGATTTAGAATTAAAGAAAATGTACATAAATGAGAATATTACTTTTTGTATTATTGGTTTCAGCTTTCACGATGTGTAAATCAAAAGATAAAATTTTGGCTGTAGAAAGTATAAACTATATAGTTCTTCTAAAGAAAGGAACAACTATAAAAATGCTTATAAAAGCTATAGACCATGAAATAGTGGATGCTAAACTAAGTAGTAAGTCACAAAATCAGTGGACAATAAATTTTGAGAATGAAGGGAAAAAATCTAAAAATATTAAGAGAGATCTGCTCAACCTAGATTCTGTAATAAGTGTACTTACACCTAGTGAATTAGGGAATATGAATTCAAAAAATAACAAAAAAGCTAAAGTATCACCTATCAAAGAAAGACAAAAGCAATAATATCATGAATAGCACGCGCACATACATCACATTCTTATCCTTCATCTTATTTGCTTGGTCAGTTTCTGCTCAAGAAAACCCAGTTGAATTTACAACATCTACAACAAAGATTCACAAACTCGGAAAGACAAGGCCAATTGCTGAATTGATCGAAAAGTCTATAACATCACCAGAGAAAAAACTGGCATATAAGCTTAGAAAAACAGCACCTGAAAACTTCAGAGGAAGAGGTAAAAGTAAAATGTCAGTTCCTGCACTCGAACACCAAGGACCTGATGTGGTTCTTCAGTCTGAAATGGGGATCAAGGTTTCAAATGAACCTTTTGTAAACATAGACGGATTAGTCACTGATTTTGGTAGTCCTCATGATCCTACTGGGGATATAGGAACCACTCATTATATGCAAGCTATAAATAGCACAGAAATAGGAGTGTATACAAAAAATGGAACACAGGTTATTAATTTTGCAGCCAACACGCTTTGGTCGGAGTTTAATATCAATGGAGCTGGAGATCCAATCATTTTATTTGATGAAATGTCGAATAGATGGATCATTACAGAATTTGCATTTCCAGCCGATGTGCTGATTGCTATTTCAGATACTGAAGACCCATTGGGTTCCTATAATGCATATAATTTTAGTACTCCTAATTTTCCAGATTATCCACATTACTCAGTTTGGCCAAATGCGCTTGTATTTACATCGAATGAAGGTGGTGCTGGAAACTTGCATAACTATTTTATAGATAGAGTAGCTTTATTAGCGGGTGAGGATGATGTGACAATGCAGCGAATTCAGATAGCGGGAAGTTTCGCTACTCAAGCAGGATTCTTTGTGTCTACACCTTTAGATTTTAATGGGGACACCATGCCAATAGATACAAGACCTATGGTTATGAAGCTCAATGATTCTTCTTGGGGAAATGCACCTCAAGACAGAGTAGAGTTATTCAACTTTGATATAGATTGGGAAAATCAAGCAAATACTGTTGTGACTCGGACAGATATTGTGACCACCCCATTTGATAGTTACCCTTGCTCTCAAACTGGCTTTGGATTTCAATGTGTTCCCCAGCTTAATGGAGGCGGGTTAGATGCTATACCAGAGGTGATAATGAACGTACCTCAATATCGAAATTTTGGAACTCATCAATCAATCGTACTTAGTTTTGTGACTGATGCTACTGATGGTCAGAATCAATCGGCTATCAGATGGATGGAGCTGCGAAAGTCAGGGATGGAAGATTATTCTGTTTATCAAGAAGGGACATATGCTCCTGATGGATTGGACAGGTTTATGAGTTCGATAGCTATTGATAAGTTTGGAAATATTGCACTAGGTTATAATGTGACTAGCCCAGATATGTATGTCGGATTAAGATATACTGGAAGGTTAGTAGATGATCCTCTTGGCGAAATGACTTTTGAAGAAGTCAATGTTGTAGATGGTCTAGGAGCAATCAATAATGGAGGAAGATTTGGTGATTATGCTCAAATGGGGGTTGATCCCATTGATGGAGTTTCATTCTGGTATACATCAGAATATGCACATACTAATAGGTCGAGATCAAGAGTGGTCGCTTTTCAACTGCAAAAAAATGAATTCGATGCTGCACCAATAGAGGTTACCAATCCTACGACAGGGCCAAATCTTGGAACAGAAGAATTGGTTACTGTAACTGTCAGCAATGCAGGATTACAAGACATAGAAAATGTAGTAGTCGGCTTGTTATATCAAGGTCAAACATTATCTACTTTTACCATTCCAGAAGTACTATCAGAGAATGAAATATATGAGCATACATTTGATACGCCTATTGATATGTCGGCTTATGAAGCTTACAACATCGGCACATTCACAAGCTTAGAAGCGGATGATAATTTAAGAAATGATACATTATATACATTAATAAGTAAGGTTGCTGTTATTGATGGTGCATTGTCTGGGGCCAATGACCTAGAGACTTGTAATGACAACAGACCTGTAAATGTGAGAGTTACAAATGCTGGAGTCACAGATCTCACAGAAGTTACTTTTGAGATAACATCTAATGGAGTGATTTCTGGTACTGATGTCTTTACTGGGAATATTGCCATAGGAGAAAGTAAATTAGTTCCTGTACGTTTAGCTGGGCTTACTGAAGGATCAAATGAAGTGTCGATATCTATTACTTCTGTAAATGGAGAAGATGATATTAATGAATCTAATAATACTACAAACTTGACAGTATCATTCATTGATGAGAGATTCGAATACACACTTTTACTCACGACTGATACTTATCCTGAAGAGACTTTTTGGACAGTAACCAATAGTGCTGATGAAGTTGTAGCTCAAGGAGGAGGGTATGCATCGAATAATATGCTATTTACAGAATATTTCTGCCTAGACGAAGATGAATGTTATTCATTCAGAATGTTTGATGCAGGTGGTGATGGAATATGTTGTGGTTTTGGTAATGGGAACTATCAAGTTTTAGACGCAGCTGGAAATTCTATCATTATGAGTGACGGCATATTTAATTCACAGCAAGTAACAGAAATATGTGCTGGAGCATCATGTAGTCTTGGTGTGGAGATATCAACTACAAAAGTATCAAATGATGGAGAATCAGATGGTTCTATATTAATAACTGCAAGCGGTGGGGTGGAGCCTTATAGTTATAGTATAGATGGTGGTAATACGTACCAAGATAATCCACTTTTTGAAGGTTTATCAGCTGGGAATTATGATGTAAATGTAATAACAGCTGAAGAAGGATGTGACTATACTGGAACCGTGGAAGTGGAGATCTCTACTTCAGTTATAGATATTGATGGATCATATTCTATAAATGTGTCTCCGAATCCAAGTGAAGGATTTTATCACGTGTCACTAAGTAATATTAATACAAATGAATACTCAATGAAAATGCAAGTAGTAGATGCTACTGGAAGAGTAATACAAGAGATGCCGTTACAGAAATACAATAATGTTTTTGAAGGAGATTTATCTCTAGTAGCTTATCCAAATGGAATTTATTATTTAAGATTTTTGGATAAATCGATAAATCATATGGCTAGGTTGGTGAAGATTTAGAATACTCCTTTATTAAGAATTATAACCCGTTCATAGTCTAGTGCAATGAGCGGGTTTTTTATTTTGATATAAAGTGATTTGAATATACTTGGCTATATGATCTCAATATTTGAGTAGACAACTCTTGAGCATTTATATATCAGTATCAATCCCTAACTGTCCCAATAGGAATGACGCGTTGAAATTTTCACAGATTCCAGACTTTACTTTATAATCGAAAACTAGATCGCCATCTTTATAATCGATGTCAAAATAGTAATTAGCTATTCTTTCTTCATCGTTACCCATTTCAGCGAGTTTTATATCATGGGTAGCGATCATGGCATAAGCATCAGACCCCAGCAGTTTATTTGTGATTCCGATACTTCCGTTCAGTTTGTCCTTTGAGTTCGTGCCACGTAACATCTCATCGATTAAGATAAATGCGTCGTTTTTTTCTTTTAATACAGAGAGTATCATACTTATCCTATTCAGTTCTGCTTTGAATGTAGATACATTTTCTTCAAGTGCATCTTTGATTCTCATGTAGGAAACTATACTCACAATAGGAATTTTGAAACTACTTGCGGCTACTTTTGCCCCTGTATATCCAAGAATCATATTCAGTCCAATGGTTCTTAATAATGTAGATTTTCCAGACATATTTGACCCAGTGATGATGACAATTTTATCTTGTTTTTCAAGGATGAAATCGTTTTCTACATTTTGAGATTTTGGAATAAGGGGATGTTCCATCTCCTTGGCTTCTATGGTCATATATTCATCACTGATAAGAGGATAACTATATGTTGGATGATTGTATGCCCATGTTGCAAGTGAAGACAGGGCCTCTATAAACCCTATATGTTTGAATATCTTTTCAATCTTTCCAGTATTAGATTTCTTCCATTTTGCTAATTTATAAATAACGCTTAGGTCCCATAAGAAGAGTCCATTACCTGCAATGGCAACCAATAAATTCAGTCTATAATCTAATTGATTTATAATATTACTGAGATCGGATAAAGATTTCAAGGGTAATTCACTACTCGAGTTTTCAAATTCTGCAGCATGAGCCTTCAAGAGAGAAGACTTCCACTTTTTATCAAACAAGCTCTTGAGAACATCAATATATTTTTTAAAGGAATTGCTCGTGTTTGATAACCTGCCTTGTACTTCAGTAATTCTTTTAGTGAAATTTCCAGTGAGCAATAAATTACCTATAAATATAAAAGATGCGAGTGTGTTCGCTAATCCATAATTGACAAAGTAGAGCACAATGATGCCGATCCAAATTAATGGAAGTGATTTTCTATATAAGTTGATCAATTTGCCTTCTCCAAAAGACAAATCCATTTCCATTTGTCTTTTTATAGAAAGTGCTACATTAAAATTTTCTAATCCTTCTAATGAGAATAGCTTTACAGCAATTTCTTGTCTGTAGTCTGTTTCTCCTTCTAGTTCTTTGATAGCCTCTTGTTTCTCTAACAAATCGGCCTTGAGGGGTTTTTCTAGAAATATTGATTTTAGTGTTTGATTGCCATAGTAAGTCCTACATCTATTGATCAATCCAAAGATCGAATGGGTACCAAAAATATCCAAGTCTTCAGTGTAATGGTGATTAGGAACCTCATATGTTGCGCCATCATAATATAAGTTTTGATGATTATTGATAGCTTCTATTTCATTTTCATTGATTGCTTTGAGTGCTTGTTTTTCTGAGAGCAGCTTGTCATATTTCTGTTGCTTGATGACTGCCCATACAAAAAGTGAAATGACACCAACAAAAAAAAGACCAAATACAATTAAATTAGTTTTGATAATAAAATATAAAAGAGGAATAGCCAATATGAAAATCGCTAGCCTAATCAGACTGTACTTGTGACTTAACCTCTGAAAGATATCAATATCTACTTCAGCATTACTAATCCTTGTTTTATAGTTCTCGATTACTTGCTTGGCGCCTGTCATTATTTGGAATTCTGATTCATGAACTACTGATGCGGTACATGATAGCACTGAACACTGTCCATTAGTCAATTAAAATATTAAGCAAAATAGAACTAAATCGATAGAAATTTAATCTACCACATTTACAGAATTAGATATAGAAATATTTCCCAAATTTGTAAATGCTTTTGAATTTATTCCATTTTTATTGCCGGCAAAATTAATATTTTCTAGCTGCAAGTCACCATTATTTAAGAAAGCTCCTCCATTAATAGACGAATAGCCGTTTATCAAGGATAATCCGGATAATGACAATGAAACACCTGAATTTATAGAGAATATTCTTGAAGCATTATTTCCAGAAAAAGCTAAGTTGTCTACTCCTAAACCCATCACAGAAAAGTTGTCGTCAACGATTATTTCTGAGTTTAAAATTATAGTAGTATTTGATAAACTAGGATCAAATTGTATAATATCACCAGGACATACATTTTCCATTTTATATCTCAATGTGCTTGGACTACCATCATCTAATAAAGAAGTTACTATTTTGACTCCTGGATTACACCCATTAATAGTTATAGTTACATCATTTGTTGATAATTCTCCACAGATTGTTCCAGCTGTCACATCATTTTGTAGAGACACAAATGTTTGATTTATATAGGGTGATAAATCCACCGCACTAAGTACCATGAGTCCTTTTACAGTATATACATCGTCATAAAAAGTTGCTCCATCTGTCAAATCCGCTTCATCTTCTATAGCAATTATAAAACCTGAAGAATGATATATCACATATTTGTATACATAACCTGCAGGTATAATATCAGCATTGATTAATGATCCCGAACCATTACTTCTGTCTCTTATACACATCTCCGAGCCCACGAGACAGGCAGAAATCTCG
>OJIO01000999.1_pt1 | contig 14201 bp, 6 predicted proteins | sample 1595621 | NCBI WGS metagenome assembly OJIO01 (sample SAMN05416776, study PRJEB24817) | seawater metagenome | isolation source: Sea water | place: Canada:Atlantic | collected 2013-07
GATTTCTGCCTGTCTCGTGGGCTCGGAGATGTGTATAAGAGACAGGACCTGATCATTAACAGAGATATTGACTATTATAATTTGAAAGGTGCATTTCGTTCCAATTTAGATTTTATAAATCGCCCGACAAGCTTTTACACAAACATTCCTACACCTCCTCCTGATTTTTTATAGTTATTTTTGAAAATGACATTTCATTTTCTTTATTCCTGTTGCGCATTTATTGTTACCTTTTTCTTGGGCAATGAATGATATTCATATTCTAGATAAAACTTAATGAAAAATTATTTTACTTTCAAACATTTCAGAGGAGACCTTTTCGGGGGTATCACTGCAGGTATAGTCGCTCTTCCATTAGCATTGGCCTTTGGTGTAAGTTCTGGTCTTGGACCAAGTGCCGGATTGTATGGAGCCATATTTGTAAGTTTCTTTGCTGCCATGTTTGGTGGCACCAATACTCAGATATCAGGACCTACAGCCCCTATGACTGCCGTAAGTATGGTTATTATTGCTGGCATTGTTGCTCATAATGATGGAGATATTTCACAGGCCCTTCCAGCCATTCTTACAGTTTTCATTTTAGCGGGCTTGATGCAAGTGGGTTTAGGCTTGATGGGTCTAGGAGAGTATATTAAATACATACCTTATCCCGTAGTCTCTGGATTCATGACCGCTATCGGAGTTATTATTCTTGTTACTCAAATTTTACCATCAATTGGATATTACCCAAAAGAAGATGTAGAGTATGTACAGCAATTTAAACCCATAGCCCAAGAATTAATTTTAGAAAACATACTCATAGAAGAGGCAGGAGAAGGGATTCTAGTACTAGAGGACTTTCAGGAAACTGTTAAGCGTGCCCAAAACATCACACCTGCACAAATCCTAAAGGAATCACAAACTATTGCTGCGTCTGAAGCTTCTGGTGTATTGGGGGCCATTAAGGTTTTCCCTCGTGCATTGAAGAATATAAATTGGCTTGAACTTATGCTTTCATTATGTACAATCATTATCATTTTCGGATTTAAGCGAATTACAACTATGATTCCGAGTACTCTGGTAGCATTACTTGTAATGTCAGGTATCGCATATGGTTTTGGGTTGGATTATAGACCAATAGAAGAAATACCAAGCGGGCTTCCGATACCAAACCTCGGCATATTTACTGATTTTGAATTATCCGCTGTCGCCCCTTATATATTTACTGCTTTAACTTTGGCACTACTTGGGGCCATTGATTCCTTACTAACTTCTGTAGTCGCTGACAATATGACTAAAACAAGGCATCAACCTAATAAAGAATTGGTTGGACAAGGAATCGGAAATACGATTGGTGCATTATTTGGAGGCCTTCCTGGTGCCGGTGCGACTATCAGAACCGTAGTAAATATCAAGGCTGGTGGTAAAACTCGAATCTCAGGAATGATTGCAGGTATCATGCTATTCATCATTACGATTTCATTAGCACCAGTTGCTTCTCAAATTCCTGCAGCTGTTCTTGCTGGTATTCTGATAACAGTTGGAATTAGTGTTATGGATTATAAAGGCCTGAAAGCTATTCCTAACATGCCAAAATCTGAGGTAATAATAATGATTGTTGTATTAGTACTTTCTTCAGTATGGAATCTAGTATATGCCGTTGGTATTGGTCTTGTGATAGCGTCCCTGATGTTCATGAAAAAAATAGGAGACCTTATGGCAAGTAGTAGTGAATTGAAATCTTTGAAAGATTTCGAGGATTGGGATGATGAGATGGATTTTCCACAAAACTTAAAAGAGGAAGTAATAATCAAGCATATTGATGGTCCATTGTTCTTTGGATCTACGACAGACTTCCAACAACTGGCAGCTCAGATCCCTGATAAAGCAACCACCATAGTACTCCGTATGAGTAGAGTCCCATATATAGATCAATCCGGTCTATATGCCATCGAAGATTTGGTCTGTGGCATGGAATCAGAAGGGAAATCTGTACTGTTGGTCGGAGTAAAGGAACAACCTAAATATATGATGGAACGTATCGATATCATTCCAGATCTGATATCCGAGGATCACATGTTTGTGTCATTCTCTGATTGTCTCAGATGGATCAAAGAAAATGTTGAAGATACACATCCTGTATAGTTAATATCTTGATGTTTAATTGATAGGGTGTAACTTCTCAGGCACCCTTGAAAAATTATAATTTTGTCACTATTTTTGCTTCTTTGGGCAAAAATACCGCCAAAACACACCTAAATTCAACTATTATCGACTGATTGTATCCGTCGCTAACTTGATGTGACCCATTCTAAGGTCATATGTTGAGTAGTTACAAATAAATAAGACCAAGACTGTACGGTGTAACTTAACTTTGATTAGAGTAATTGGTATATTATCAAAATGAAATATAATTTATTCTCTATTACAATCAACCAGTATTTTTCTCTTACCTGTATGATTGTAACCAAGATCGCGCATCTGCTTTATCATAGGGATAGGCCTATAATTGATAATCCATGCCCTCCGTTGGTTAATATTACTTTGATTGCCTAGTGCCCCGTGGACAGTATGCCCATGATGCCCTATTGTAGAACCTTTCCTTAATTCTCCAAAATATATCTCTTCATCTTGAGATACAGATGTTTTTAATGCTCCGCCCGCATGCGCAAACTCATGTTTTCTTAACACTCCAGATTGATGTGAAGATCCAATATACATCATACATCCATTTTCTTGGTTTACATCATCTAAAGCAATCCAAAAAGAACATGCTCGTTTATCTTCTAAAGATGGCCAGTAAGCAGCATCTTGATGCCATGGAGTCTCTGTAGTTGTATTTGGACGCTTATTTATGATCATATCAAAATCAACATCAATATCATCTCCTAATATTTCTATTGCAATCTTTCTAGTCTTTTTGAAATGTGGGAGATTTAAAAATTCCGAATCTAGAGAACTAGGACACATGATTTGGGTAATCAATTCTTGATTGGCTGAGTCCGATTTTCCACTTAAGTCAGATCGTAACCCTTCCGTATCATAATTACCGTTTAATAATCTATCACATATTTGTGCTACAATTTCTAGTTCAGATTGGGATAATATGTTGTCTATTTGGATAAATCCATTTTTATCCCACATTTCTTTATTTGTCATCGGTAAGAAATTGTATTGTTAGAGCTCCTCCAATTGGACATAAGACTAATCCTTTCTTTTCTCCTATATTTATTAACGAAACTCTACGAAATTCTTTACTTAACAGTTCATTTTCATTGACTTTTGAGCTAAATGGTTTAAGCTCTAATATTTTTCCCTGTGAGTTGTTTTGGTTGCCAATTTTTGTTAAATTTTTTGACTTATTACCAACGAGTATTAACTGTCCCATACCACTTTTTACAGCATCATAGATCGGAGACATTTGCGTCTCTAACGGTAAAGCTTTAGATTCAAATTGGCTACCATCTTTGACAAGCATCATATGCTCTAAAGTGACTATCTCCAACATTTTTGGATTGGGTAATTCTAATTTAACTATTAACTCATCAAATGTGAGTTTACCATAATCCTCAAATGACTTGAACTTCTTTTTTAGTCCAGGTATTTGATTGAGCAAATCTTCTCTTGATGCATGAGGATAACTTTCTCCCTGTACATTATTACTCATTATTGGATCTATACTGCCATTATTATCCACGTCATTATACATGATCTTTAATGGTTTATTTGGGTTTCCTTTCAATTGACTATTCGTCCCCATATTTCCAAGCAAGATTTTCATATCAGTATCAGATTCTGAATCTACGATTACTATCGAATTCCAAAATCCGGTGAGCGTGTCAGTCATATAGTTCGATGTGACATCCTGGATTTTTTTATTCACAATTTCTAAGAATCTTGGGTAATTCCAATGACCAACAGTAAGGAGTGTAGGTTTTTCATTATCAAAGCTTGTCACCTCAACATCTTGAACATTGCCAAGATCTACCGACATTTCTGAATATTTACCTTTCTCTTGAAATAAGAAACAAGAAACCGAAGATTCTGGATAAGTGCCTTGCCAATATGTGCCACCACAAAAGATATCCATATCTCCATCTTCATCAAAATCTTCAACCACTAAAGAAGAAGGATTTGTATTTTGAAGTAAGATCTCTTGTTGTAAGAATCTACTATCTTGCTTTTGGAGCAATATGATAACCCTATTTGAATTAGATTCCTTAGAATAAGCATAACTCCCAACAGAGAATATGATATCTTTTTTATTATCATTATCCATATCCTGAATCTGAATATCAGAAACATGATAACCTTTTTGAAGAAGAGTTTTTTCTTCAAAATCCCCATTCCTATTTTGGTAAAATACTTTGGTCTCATTATGTTCAGAACCAGCAGCAACTATATCATCCATACCATCATTATTGATATCTGCGACAGCAACAATAGGCGATATATCAGATTGATAAAATGGCATTAAACTTTGGATATTGAAATCTCGTTGTGATTCCAACACGTGTTCAAAATCCAATTCAAAACTTGAACTCTCATTATTGGAGTTAATCTTTTGTCCAGCTATTTTTGATATATCAGTTTTAGATTTAGGATCATATTTTATATTTAGTAATTGACAACAGTTGCCGCTTCCTAAAACTTGATTTGATCCATCTGGCCAAATAATGTCAATAGATTCATATTTTTCAAGTTCTCCTAACCCAAAATGAAGTACATAAGAACTCGACGATTGAAAGCCTCTTGATGGTTGTAAATACTTAATTTGAGTTCCTGATTTAGTCTTAATAGACACTTTAGCTCCTATAGCTTTTATATTATTCAATGCTCCACTTAACTTAATGGATACCCAATTTGATCCAGTATGATTATTTTCATAGAAATAAGCGTATGAACCAGAATTATTGGTAATCAAATCGAGATCACCATCAAGATCAAAATCAGCGTAAGCTGCACCTTGAGACACAGATGGAGAATTAAGCCCCCATTTTTCATTGTTATTTGCGAACTTTTCATCTTCATTTAAATAGAAATAATTCGGCTGAAGGATAGGTGGCATAGACGCTACGTAGTCTTCAAACTTATATTCATCCTTACCTTCTCTATCAAGTTTCTGGACTAGATCAGCTGTATATTGTAGGAAGTCTAAATCAGTATGATCTTTAAGGTAACCATTAGAAATAAATAAATCCTGTTTCGAATCATTATCAAAATCAAAAAACAGCGGACACCAACTCCAGTCTGTATTGGAAATACCTAAGCCCTGCCCTACTTCATTCATTGGAGTGTTCGGGTAATTGAGTTGTAGTGTGTTTCTACTATGTTGTTGTTGAAATCCTGACTTCACGAAATATTCTACCTTATCAAAATTATCAGCTCCCATGTGCAATTTCTGAAGTTTATTACCTTCAGGTAGCATATCAAGAACAACAAGATCTTGCATCCCATTTTGATCGACATCTGCAAAATCAACTCCCATTGAGAACTTTGATTGATTCATAAGATAAGAAGCAGCATCTTCAGTGAAAGTACCATCTCCATTATTAATATATATGTAATCCGGTTCATTAAAGTCATTGGTGACATAAATATCAGGCCATGCATCATCATTAATATCCACTGTAGCCACTCCAAGGCTGAAACTCAAAACATTTCCGTTTATTCCTGATTCTTCAGACACATCTATATACATATCTCCCTCTCTACGATACAGTTTGTTTGTTGTTTCTGGTTTGTTTATTTTCTGCATCTCCTTCACTTCTAAGTTTCCCTTCGAATATTCAGGTGTTGAGTGATTCACTAAAAACAGATCTAAGTCTCCATCCTTATCATAATCAAAAAATGAAGAATGGGTAGAATATGCTGGGTCATCTATGCCATATTCATTGGCTTTATCGGTAAATGTATTATCCTTATTATTAATTAAAAGTAGATTATTTCTCAGTTTTTCAAATGGGTAACCCGCTCTGCATACATAGATATCCATCCATCCGTCATTATTCACATCTACTGCATTAGCACCAGTACACCATCCTTCATGAAGTGCCACTCCACTCTCTTCTGTAATATTGCTAAAAGATAAATCGCCCTCATTGAGAAACAACCTATTCTTTACCATATTCCCAGTGAAAAAGATGTCCTCTAACCCATCATTATTATAGTCCGCAACGGCCACTCCGCCTCCATTATAGAAGTACTGATATTTGAAAATATTGAAGTTTTCAGTCTCATTGAGCATGTTCCGGAAATCTAATCCAGTATCACTCTTTGACAATAATGTAAACCCTTCTTTTTTCGACTCAGAAGAACAACTTAATATTCCAAAAAGAGAAATCAATAATATGAATCTATGCATAAACCTAAGGTAATAATTTTAGGAATTTGAGAGGCCTTTTATCCACAAAATAACATGAATCCAAGAAAGATGTTACTCTTACGTAATCCCAAAAAATAATTGTAATAAAAAAAGAGCCAAACGCAATGCATTTGGCTCCTAAAAAAATCTAAATGTAATTCAAAGCTAAATTAGTCTACATCCCACCATAATGGAGCACCCGCAGAATCAGCACCACCTAGGCACGAAATTCCAGAATCTACACCACCTGGGTTTTGAGTATATTCTCCAGAGATATATCTTATTCTCTTGATTTGTTCTTGCGTATTCACCTCTCCACCACTATTGTTTATCACAACAGGGAATAGTTTCGGATAACCAGTTCTTCTGAATTCAGACCAAGCTTCTTGACCATCAGGAAAGAGTGAAATCCACTTTTGAGTGATTATTTTCTCCAACTTCGTTTCAAAATCAGCACCTTCATCCCAAGCAATAGTAGCTTGCGATAGGTTTTGGTCTCCAGCTGGCACAGAATTCACCTCATTGTTAACATCAACATAAGGTATAGGAGTACTCGTATTATCAGCAATATAGTCTGCTACACCGCCCGCTCCATATTGATCAAATGAAGTTGTTATTCCAAGCTCATACGCATCCTGTGCAGTTGTTCCTGTATTCCATCCTCTCAAAGCAGCTTCCGCTTGCAAAAAGTAAGCTTCTGCGGCAACCATAAGTTGTACATTTCCTAGATCTTGTAACGCTGAATAATTAACGTAAGTAGCTTTATCAGCTATTTCGATTCCTTGGCGAATACCTTTGAACTGTCCAGCTACATTCTCTTGAAGTGCAGGTTGGAAATACAAACTTAGTCTTGGATCATTATATCCAACGAGAATAGATTCCATCGGAGCTCCCATTCTGATATCATTCCAAGCACTATTAATTGTATTTACAGGATGGTCGACGTCATTTTTAACTGTGAAGTTATCATCGTTAGTTACCAATAATCCCATAGGGTGTGACAATGCTTTCTCTCCTTGAGTTTTTGCAAGTGCAGGATCTATTTTCGATATTCTGATGGCTAATCTCAATCTAAGCGTATTGGCAAATTTGATCCACTGGGCCACATCTCCTCCATACACTTCGTCAAAAGCTACAAATGGACTTGCTGCTCCTGTTGCTAAGAATGCTTCTAAACCACTGATTCCTTCATCAAGATCTGCAAAATATGCATTGAATAAATCAGGTTCACAATCATAAGCAATACTGCCATCTTCAGCAACATTACCAAATTCCGTATAAATGATAGGTCCAAAAATATCAGAAACTCTATGCATCCCTTCTACCTTGATAATTTTCAACCAAGCCAAAAATTCTGGGAATTCATCACCCGCATTTTGCTCAACTATAAGAGCAGGAGCCATAACATTTTGATATCCAGGATTCCATGCCCAAGTGTTCCATCCATCTACTAGGTTATAATTCATATTATTCGAATTTCCAGCAAATGGAGTTGGTGGCATCATGTAACCAGAATATACATCTCCCATTAAATTTTGCTGGAGTTGAGTAATCCAAGCTGGAGTATGTACATATATATTTCTGACTATATTAATAAATGGCTCTCCAACCAATCTATAATCTGATTCTAAATCAGTATTAGTTAGCGCAAAAGGATCTTGATTGTACTCTTCAAAATCGTCGCTACATCCTACTTGCGACATAACTGCAAGTACAGTTACTGAAAGTAGAATAATATATTTTAATGATTTCATTATTTTAAATTTTATTTTTTAATGATTCTTTAGTCTTTAGGTTAGAAATCTAAAGTTAGACTTACTCCTAAACTTCTTGTCGTTGGAAGACTAAATATATCGATCCCTTGAAGGCCTACACCTGTAGAGGCTGTCACATCTGGATCATAAGGTGCATCATTACTAATGAAGAATAAGTTTCTACCTATCAAGCTTACAGATGCAGACGTTCCTAATATTTCACTCGGAAATGAATATCCTATGGATAATTCTCTAAGTCGAATATTTGTTGCATCAAAGGCATAAGCTTCAGATATTCCTTGTCTTCCTCCAACTGCTCCATAATATACATCTGGTGCTATTGAAGATACAGCATTTCCATCAACATCTACAGCATTAATTTCTACAGATCCAGCATCTCTTGCAGCTGCAGTAGCTTCCGACACACCAAATTCATCTAATAATGCTTGAGTTATTGACACAACTTTACCTCCGAATCTTCCATCAAGTAAAACAGAAACATTGAAGTTTCCAAACTCTAATGAGTTATACCACCCTAAAGTAAAATCCGGATTAGGGTTACCAATAAAACCTAATCCTGCTTTAGTTGGTTTTCCATCAGCATCTAATATGATTCTATCTTGTTCATCTCTAGCAAACTTCTCTCCCCATATATCACCGAATGATCCTCCTTTTTGGATAACCATCCCATAACTGTTTACAGCTTCATCAGTAATAAAGAATGCTGACGGTCCGTCAGGGTTATCATCAAACTCTGGATGTACTTCTAGAATCTCATTATTGTTTTTAGTAAAATTAAAACCAGTTGTCCAAGATATATTATCACTATCAAGTACATCATATGTAAGTGCAGCTTCAATACCGGAATTTTTCACATTTCCTGCGTTTACAAGATATCTAGTAAATCCTGATCCCGCTGGCGCTGAGATATTTATAAACTGATTTTTTGTATTTGTAGTATAGAATGTAAAGTCAAAGCCTAATTTATTATTCAAGGCCTTAGTCTCAATACCAAACTCTAATGAAGAAGATTTCTCTGGAACCAATGTAGAACCAGGAATTGGGCCAACAGTAGAAAACTGAAGTTGCCCATTCACTATTTCTCCTCTATTCTCTTTTGAGTTAGCTACATAAGCAGGTACATCATTACCCACAATCGCATAAGATACTCTTGCTTTCAAAAAATCGAAAGCTTTTATATCCATCATCTCTGTTAAGATTGTCGTCAATCCAAATGATGGGTAGAAGTAAGATGTATTAGGTAGCGCTGAAGACCAGTCATTTCTTGCTGTTACATCAAAGTAAATTTTACTCTGATACCCTATCTGAGCACTCGCAAACACAGCATTTCTTTTAAGTCTATTTAATTCCTCCGAAAGACTTGCAGCAGTTGGATTATTAATATATTGTAGTCCAAATTTATTGGCAAATGATAGATCCCCATTTTTTGAATCTGCCAAAATGCTATACGTTTCTCTCGTAGTATGACTCGTTCCTAAATTAAAATCAAGGGCTATATCGTCCGTTAATTGGTTTGCATATGTCAATATAAGATCCGCATAGATCTGTGAATCAGATACATCAGCGAAAATATATCTACCATTATTATCAGCTAAAGTTGCTTGAGTAGATGCAAATACTTTTCTATCTGCAGTATCGAATGATTTATCTAGGTTAACTCGACCTTGCAGTGTAAGATTAGATGCTAATTGATAGCTAGTACTTAATGATGCAATAAATCTGTCTCTATTATTTGTATTAGGATTTCGATTGGTGATCCAATATGGATTTTGCTGGATGTCTCTATCTGCTATCCAATTCTGAGTATTGAAATTTCTAGATTCATTGTACGATTCATAATTTGTAGCATACTCATTAAAGTCTAATCCTCTAGGGAAGAAATACAATCCAGTCAAAGGATTAAAATACAATCCTCCTGAAGGTCTATTGTTCACATCTTGTTTGATATAATTTATAGAACCATTTAACTTTAATTTATCATCTAAAAAGTTAGCTCCTTGTCTAAATGAAAAGTTATGTCTTGCTAGATCATTTGATGGAAGAATTCCATTCGCCTTAGTGTTAGAATAAGAAAAATAACTAGTAGTCGTCTCTGTTCCTCCACTTACACTTATCGAATTGATAAAAGTATTACCAGTATCGAAATAATCAGATACATGATCAGGAGCGGTAACTGGTCCTCCCCAGCTAAATTCTGCCCCTTCACTCGTCTGTCCATATCTATATTGAAGATCTGGTAACAAAACCGCTTTGTCCATTGTATAACTAGAAGTAAACCTAATTTTTGGTGCTCCTTTTTTACCTTTTTTAGTCGTAATTAAGATGACTCCATTAGCAGCTTGGCTACCATAAAGGGCTGCTGCCGATGCTCCTTTAAGAACAGTCATTGATTCGATGTCATCAGGATTGATATTTGAAATACCATCACCACTGTCAACTCCTCCTCCAAAAACGCCACCATTTTGACCAGTTCTTCCATTCGTCATTGGAATACCATCAATAACATATAGTGGATCGTTATTTGTTGTTGATTTGTTTCCTCTAAGAACGATCCTTGTAGATCCTCCTACTCCTGAACTACTCTTGTTGATTACAAGTCCGGGTGTCTTTCCTGCCAATGCATTGATGACGTTGACATCCTTAACCCTACTCAATTCATCTCCAGAAACTTCATCAACGGCATAGGTTAGCCCTTTCTTTTCTCTAGAGATTCCTAAAGCAGTAACAACAACTTCATCGAGAGCTACCCCCTCAGAAAGCGTTATTAAATTTGATTCCGTAGTACTGAGGACCATGGTCCTAGTCTCGTATCCGATGTAACTTATCTCAACAGAGTGGGTTGCATCTTGTAAAGTGAATGAAAAGTTACCATCAATATCAGTGATGGTACCATTAGATGTATTCGATTCCATAATAGTGGCTCCGAGAACGGGCAGGCCATCGTCATCTACAATGTTACCGGTTACAGTCTGTCCTATACTCATCAATGAGAATAGACAAAAGCACAATGAAAATGAAATCCGATAAACGGCCTTCCAATTCAATGCGTTAAAAAAATGAGTTTTTTTCATGCGAAAAGTCTTTAAATTAGTAAGTAGATTAGTTGTTAAAACAGAGATTACAGAATCATGATCTTTCACCTATTTCTGTATTCTTCATTTAGTATTATTTATGGATAGCATTAAAAATGCCACCTTCTAAATGCTTCCATTGCTTCATACTCGGCCAATCCCAAGTCTCTATAAGCATTAGCAGTATTTCTATTTCTTGCTTCCGATCTTTGCCAAAATTCTCTATTATCAGTCCCCGGAAATGGTGCACTATCTTTTTGTGATTGGTGCATGAATATGGCATTTCTCTTCTTAAGTAATTCCTTGGGGCTCAACGGAACGGCCATTTCTATCTCTCCAATATCAAATTCCTGCCATGCTCCTCTATATAACCATAGCCAACAATTTTTTATCCATTTTTCAGATTTCAATTGCGTCATAGAATCTATGATTGCATTTAGGCATATTCTGTGTGTTCCGTGTGGATCTGCTAAGTCTCCAGCTGCAAAAACTTGATGAGGTTTGATTCTCTGAAGGATCTCTTTTGTGATATCCAAATCTTGCTCCGAAAGTCCATTCTTTTTAATCCCTCCTGTTTCATAAAATGGAAGGTTTAGAAAGTGAATATTTTCATCCTTTATTCCACAAAATCTAGCTCCACTTATCGCTTCACCTTTTCGTATCAAACCTTTTACTACTCTTACCTTAGCAGTATTTTTATTAAGTGATTTTCCTTTTAATGTCTTGAGTATGGCAGCTATATCGCCTAATTCTGAATTTTCAAAATGTGTATTCATATCTTGTAAGAACTCAAGATATCTAATCGTGTCATGATCATGAACAGCAATATTACCAGAAGTCTGATATGCAATATGAACTTCATGTCCTTGTTCAACCAGTCTGAGAAGCGTACCTCCCATTGATATCACATCATCATCAGGATGAGGACTAAAAATGAGGACTCTTTTCTTTGCCGGATTAGCTCGTTCTGGTCTATTGGTATCTTCCGTATTCGGTTTACCACCTGGCCATCCAGATATCGAGTTTTGCAACTTATTGAAAATCTTTATATTAAGCTTATATGCATTTTCCGCTTCAAGTGACAATTCGCTTAATCCATGCTCATTATAATCTTCTTCCGTAAGCTTTAAAATAGGTTTTTGAGTTTTATTGGATAACCAAATCACTGCTCTTGATTGTAAATCTAGGTCCCAAATACAAGAACCAACTCTCCATGGTGTCTTTACTCTAGTAAGTGCTGCCGCAGCAGCTGTATCGAGATAAAACTTTGTATTCTTATGATTTTGCAAGAAAGTAGCAGAAACATTTGTTGATATTGGTCCTTCAAGTGCTCGCTGAACAATATTAGCTTTATGCAGCCCCCATGCCATGATGTAGATTTCTCTAGCGCTCATGATTGTTTTCACCCCCATTGTGATTGCTTGATAGGGTACGTTTTCTAATCCTGAAAAATCATCACTAGCATCACTTCTGGTAATACTATCTAATCTTACTAATCTAGTTTTACTATCTTCTTCACTCCCAGGCTCATTAAATCCAACATGCCCCGTTCGTCCAATTCCTAATACTTGAATGTCTATTCCGCCAAGAGCCTCAATTTTACGATCATATTCTGAACAGTAATCTTTAATCGACTTCAATTCTAAGGTGCCATCAGGAATATTTATGTTTTCTCTAGGAATATCTATATGGTCAAAAAGATATTCATGCATAAACTTATGATAGCTGTGCATGGATTCAGGAGACATAGGATAATATTCATCCAGATTAAATGTAATTACATTACTAAATGAAAGATTTTCTTCTTTATGTAATCTAATAAGCTCTTTATATATATGAATTGGAGAAGACCCAGTTGCCAATCCCAAAACCATCACTTCCCCTTTTTGCTGCTTAGCTCTTATTGCTAATGAGATAAGATTTGCAATGTGGTTGCAACCATTAATAGCGTTTTCAAACAATTCGCAAGGAATCTTCTCAAACGACTTGATTTGATATGATAAATTCTTAGGAAATCTCCTTATACGATAGTCTGTATTGTTATTTGTCATTTAAGTCTATTATCTGCTTAGTGTGCTCGGGCACATCAAATATATGATTTTAATAATGAAATCTCTAACTATTTGTTATATTTATTGATATTTTCAATAATGGCAATAACAATAAAGGACATAGCAAGACTGGCTGGAGTATCGAGAGGCACTGTAGATCGAGTACTTAATAATCGAGGAAAAGTAGCTGAGAAAGTGCGCTTGAAGGTCTTACGTATAGCTCAAGAGTATGGATATACTAAGAATATTCTCGCCAGTAGATTATCCATCAACAAGGTCATTAACATAGCAATAGTCCTTCCTGATTACAAAATTGACAAATTTTGGAAACTGCCTTTTGATGGGATTCAAAATCAGGAAGCAAAGATGAAACCATTTGGGATTGTAATTACTTATTACCTTTTTGATCTTCTTGATGTAAAGGATTATGAAACAATGCTTGAAAAAGCAACTAAGAGTAAGCCAGATGCAGTATTATTAGCACCTGTATTTAAACAAGAATCGCTTAAATTCTTAGCGATGATGAATCAAAATAACATCCCTGTTGTTTGCATAAATTCTGAATTAGATGTCGACACAGCAACTTCTTATATTGGTCAAGACTCTCTTCTGACAGGACGTTTAGCTGGCAAGCTATTCAACTTAACAGATATTAAAAAGGACAAAATATTCGTCATCACTTTTGGACACAATTCTAGCAACGCAACCCACATCCAGAAAAAAATTACCGGACTTAAAGAATATAACTTTGAAAATAACGCCGGATATATTATTGAAGATTTAGTAATTGAAAACTTTATGGATTTAGAAAGTCTGCAAGCTCTATCTACTCAAATTGAAGCTGAAAAGAAAAATTTGAGAGGTCTCTTCTTTACAAACTCAAGATCCTATCACTTTCTGAACAACAAAGACTTGGTGCATTCCTGTCTCTTATACACATCTGACGCTGCCGACGAAGAGG
>OJIO01001000.1_pt1 | contig 14187 bp, 11 predicted proteins | sample 1595621 | NCBI WGS metagenome assembly OJIO01 (sample SAMN05416776, study PRJEB24817) | seawater metagenome | isolation source: Sea water | place: Canada:Atlantic | collected 2013-07
GCCTGTCTCGTGGGCTCGGAGATGTGTATAAGAGACAGACACTTATTGGATGTTTATAATTAAACAAATTAATTCCTCTTTCATACGATAAGGATATTGGTAAAATCGCATAATTTATACCAGTTGAAATACCAATTCGATTCTCTTTAAAATCCAATAAACCTGAATTTGATTGCGCCTTGGCATTTATTCCAAAACAAACTACTATTGCTAATAATATTAATATTTTTTTCATTATTTCTTTTTTACAAAACTTCAATCAGATATTCTTTAATAAATTCAATGTGCTGCTCAGCTGCTACCCAAACAAGATCATGCCCAACGCCTTCAATGATTTTCATTTCTGTGTTAGGTAAAAATGCTCTATTTTTCTCCTGAAACGCTATGCTTAAATGCTCGCTTAGATCACTGTTTATAAAAAGAACTTTTGTGTTGAACTGGTTAAGGTTGGCGGTAAAATCAAAAGTAAAGGTGCCATCTTCTTTTTGTCCATCACTTCCGTATAGATTAACAGTTGCAATTGCGCCGGACCTGAAAGTTGGAATCATATCTGTTTTATCAAAATGGTGACCTTCTGGTAATAGGGCATTATATAAATTGCTTACAAGCAGGTAATCGAGACTTTCATGATTGTCAGGCGAAATATTTTGATGTGACCAGTACAAATCACTTATGGCTTCTGAGGTTAAACTAGGTGCTAGAATCTCTACATCATCTTCTATTTCTGAATTAAATGATCCTGGTTCACTTAGAATTACGGCGGCTACTTTATCTGGATGTTCATTCAAATACATAGTTGCATACATACCACCCCAAGAATGACCAAACAGAATGACCTTCTCGTTTGGAGAATATAAGTTTACTATTCCTTCAAGATCTTTCAGGTAATTTTCGAGTGTTAATTCTGGAATAGAATGTGTGAGGGCGTCAGTCATATTACCGTACCTTTTTGATAATCCTGTTCCTCTTTGGTCAAACATTACAATAAAATATTCGTCTGTTAGACTATAACCATTGTAATTTTCCACCAAGCGTGAAAGGCTCCTAGAATCTCCTCCAGGACCACCATGTAAAAAAATCATTACTGGATTTGAGGGGTTGCCGAATGTTTCAAGATGTAGCCTTGTGCCGTTAACTTCTACAGCGGGTATGCTTAAATCCTGATCCACGGTTGGAGGTACCAGATTACCTGGTTCAAGCGGATCTTTTCCGCACGATATTAGCAAGGCTGTTAATAAAAATAAGCGTACTGCTAATTTGAGTTTCATTTTAACTATTGTCATTTTTTCTAATTTTCAACAAATCTAGAACAATAGGTAATCCGTGGCGCTTCAGCCTACAAGGTGAAACTTCTTTTAGTACTATTTCGTATGAACATTATAGTAAATCGCTGAATAATAGTAAATTAAATAAAAAAGTAAATGGTCTTTTTTTATTGATTTTTTAAAGAGTCAGCATATTGAGAAGGTGTTTTTCCTGTTGATTTTTTAAAATATCTGTTAAATGAAGATTTTGAACTAAAGCCACTATCAAGAGCTAACGATAATAATGTGAAGTTTTTACTGCGAGGATTAGCCATCATACCTTTAAATTCTTCGAGACGATAAGTATTTATAAAATCATAAAAGTTTTTATCAAATTGCTCATTTATAACTTGAGATAAATAGTTAGAATGAATGCTAAATTTATTGGCTAATTCATTAAGACTTAAATCACTATTTGTGTAAAGTTTTTCAACTTCCATTGCTTTTTCTATCTCTGTCTTTAATTTCTGGGCTTTATCTTTGTTTAGCCCGGATTTAGCATAACGTACAACAGCTTCATTCTCTTTCTTTTGCTCAGATTTTACGTGGGGTGCAGGAATTTTATTCTTTATATCTTCTGGATTGTTTTGGAAAGACCTACTCTGGTCTACAAACACGCTTGTTTGCTTTATTCCAAAATAACCTAACACGGCTATGAAGACTACAGCAACTATATATATTAAAATTTCTGACCTAAATCCAAACTTAAAACTAACTTCATTCAATAATACTGTTATATAGATTGCCGTCAATCCATAAATAAGCACCCTCAGCCAGTTTAGATTTATTCCATCGATATTTGAAAATTCGTTTCTAATCTTCTTTTTATGCTTAGTAAGCAAAATTTGAGATCCAATAATGTACCCAATACCAGAAATTAAAATCACAATTGAATGTATATTATTGTAAACTTCAAAGCCCTGGCCATAATTTATGAACAATTCAACAATCCGCTCTAGCGGAAGAGGAAATAAAAAGATGGCAAGAAGCAAATAATCAGTTATTGCTGGTAAAAAGTGAAAATATTTTACATGCTTTTTTTGAGATAGATGTCTCGTAAGTGAGGCGGTATACAAATATAGGAAGGGTCCATGTATTAGTGGAAAAGGGATTCCAAAACTTATATAACGTGCATATTTAAATAAATAATCTTCATTGTTGTACAGAGAAAATAAAAATAAGTGCAGACTGATAAAAAACATCCAAACCGTCAGAATCTTATCTGATTTAGATTTGCCCTTTTTGCCTAAAAGCAAAATTCCTAGAAAAAAAGCAAGTCCTGAACCAAATATGAAAATCATAGTGGCAAAGTATGTAAAATATTGTAAGTAGTATGCACCATTTATTTAATGCTTAACAATAATTTAAAACGTACTGAAATTTTCAAACAATTAGCTAATTTTCATTATACCTTGTGTCCTCAAATTCATTTTAATATCGAAGAGCCTTCCTAAAATACGATTTGATCAATATGTTTTTCTTCATGTGAACCCATAATTAGCAAATGTCATATTTCAATTTCATATCAGACGTAACTTGAACCAATGAATAAGAAAACAACCCACAACATATCCGAATTGGAGTTCATTGCCTTAATGGCTTTTTTGATGTCTAATGTCGCCTTGTCCATAGATGGCATTCTTCCCGCCTTAACCAATATTGGTCAATCGCTCAATCATACAAATAGTACAGATTTGCAGTCGATCATTACGATGATTTTTTTGGGTTTGGGGATTGGGCAACTCTTTTTTGGAACTTTATCAGATAGTCTGGGTAGAAAACCCGTTGTGTATCTAGGGGTAGCAACTTTTATGGTAGCCAGTGTTATTGCCGTAACGGCCAATAGTCTGGAAGTAATGTTGGTGGGCAGATTTTTTCAGGGCATTGGACTTTCTGCTCCGAGAAGTGTAAGTATTTCTATCATCAGAGATTTATATAGTGGAAATTATATGGCGAGAATCATGTCCTTTATTACCGTTATTTTTATTTTGGTGCCCATGCTTGCACCTATTTCAGGGCAGCTGATTTTAGAAGTTTCTAACTGGCAAACCATCTTTTATTTTCAAATGGGTTTTACTTTGCTCACTGTAATCTGGTTTGGCATAAGGCAAAAAGAAACCCTGAAGGAAATTAATAGAATAAAGCTGACTAAATACTTATTTGTAGACGGGGCAAAGGCATTTTTTAGATATAAAGAAACGGTTATCTATACTTTGATTTCAGGTTTGATGACAGGCAACTTTATGGTCTATTTAAGTTCTTCCAAACAAATATTTCAAGACCAATATGGTTTGATCAATGAGTTTGTTTACATCTTCGCAGGCTTGTCTTTTTTTCTGGGCCTGTCTACTTTCTTTAATGGTTCGTTGGTGTTAAGGTTTGGCATGAAAAAGTTAGCAACCATCGCCTTATATGTTTTCACCTTATCGGCTTTGGTTTATACCATTTTATTTATTTATTCTGAAAACCCGAACCTATATGTATTATTGTTATTTATTAGTACACAGTTTGGGTGCATAGGTTTTATCTTTGGAAATATTAGGGCCTTAGCTATGCAGCCCATTGGACATATAGCAGGGATTGGCGCTTCGTTAAATGGAGCTATTTCTACGATAATGGCCGTTCCAATCGCAATGTTAATTGGTCATTTTATAAACCAAACTGCCTTGCCTCTATTTATTGGGTTTTTAGCTTGTGGTGGTAGTTCGATTTTGCTTTTATTGCTCTTAGAAAAAATTAAAAAGCCAATTTCTGATATGGAGCTAGGTTAAAATTATTGATGTTGTTTGCTCCAAGAGGCTTAATACCTTTTTATGGTATTATTTTATTTTATTAAAATATTACCAATATGGTCAGGGTGTTGATGTGTAATGATGCAATGGGTCACTTTTTCCAGAATCTGCTTGTAATTGTCAGGAAGGTACACTGTTGGGTTTCTTCGTCGTTTAAAACGAAATAATGTAAAGGGAGGCAAAAAGCCCTTCTTTCCCAACATTGGGTCAACTAATATATTTCACCTGTTTCTATTACAAACGTTTCATTCCTTAGTCTTGGATTGCAACCACTTCATCTGTGTCGTTCCAGTTTCTTTTTTAAAATAAGTATTGAAAACTGTTTTAGAATTGAATCCGCTTTCATAGGCCAAACCAATTAAAGTGATGTGAGCATTTTTAGGATCTGCAGCGATTTGTTTAAATGCCTCAACTCGATAATGGTTAATAAATTCATTAAAGCTTTTGCCAAAGTATTGATTCAATAACCAGGAGAGTTGATTAGGATATATATCTAATAAATCTGCTATTTTTTTAAGGTAAGATTAAAATCTAAAAATGGTTCTTTGGTAGTTATTAGATCAAGGAGTTTTTTTGTAGATGCTTCGTCCGTTTTAGCATCCAAGAGTGGTTTTTTCTTTGAATTTATTTGTTGACTTATTAATGTCTGATTGTTCTCTTCTATTAATGAAGATTCTTGAGGTTCTTTCTTTGAAAAATCCTGAAAATATTTTTCACGAATTATTTTTTTCATTAATTCTCTAAAACGAGAAATCGAATAGAGTGGTTTTAGAACAGGTTCGAGATAAAGATATGGCATCATTGGTAATCGATGTCCAATCCCTTCTTCAATTAAATTTAGTGCTGCATCTTGGTTGCCCATCATCATCGTATGGCAGAGAATTAGAAAATCTACAGCACTTCCCATCGAATCCTTTTGCAGAGCTGTTTTTAGTTTTGCTATACCTTCTATTATTCCTTATCTGTCCTACAAAGTTAGGCATTAATAAACCTTGACTATTTTATATCTAATACATACTCCATCCACTTATGTCCAGACTGGATTTTATATATCTTTATAGTTGAATTTATATATCTTTATCGTTGAAGGGATATATAAAGATACACTCTATCTATTGCATTCAGATTAATCATTATAAATACCAAAAGATATGTCTACAAAATCAAGATCCACTAAGAGCGTGTGCTATGTCACAGTCAACAATTATCCAATGACCAACCTTGGGAATTATACCTTGGAGGATGGCACTCCCTTATTTGATGTCGGCATCATCTTTGGCGCGAATATTAACTATGACGATAAGACTAAGAAAGCTGTTTTAGGTTTTAACACGCAAACCCAGAACCTCTTGGATAATGCGGCCACACAGATTGTGCCTCTTCAAAAAAAAGGAATCAAGGTTTTGATGACAGTTCTTGGCAATCATTCCAAAGCAGGAATATCCAACTTTCCAGATCAGGCTTCAGCTAAAGCCTTCGCCATACAATTGAGCGATGCAGTAGCCAAATATGGATTAGACGGAATTGACTTTGATGATGAGTGGGTTAATTATGGCCAAAAAGATAAACAAACTAAACAAATAATTATACCCAAATCAAACGATTTTTCGTTCCCGTATCTCGTACAAGCTTGCCGTGAACTGATGCCGAACAAAATACTCTCATTATACTTTTATGGTCCGGCATCGGGGTATCTCACATATGGAAAAATTAATGTGGGAACTCTCTTGGATTATACATGGAACGCATCCTATAGCACCTGGAATCCACCTTCTATACCACCATTACAAAAGAGCAATATATCAGGTGCCGCCACATGTATCAACCCTGATGATACCTATACTCCGATTACCCCAAATGGGACAGCAACGAGTTTTGCCAAACAAACAATAAAAGAAGACTATGGTCTTTACCTGTATTATAATCTACCAAACAAGGATATGAGTAGCTATTTATCAGGCATTTCAAAGGAACTGTATGGTCAGTCGGTGGTTTATTCTAAACCATAGTCTTGAAACATCTCAAAAGGCACATACAAAATTTCAGACATAGATGAATAAACTGAAGGCAGAAGCAGAGCCGTTATCAAATATGGAAGTCTGTATATAATTTATGTTATCTTTTGAGTTCTCTTCCGCATGTCTTTTAGCAAATTCTAACATGCCTGATGAAATATCAATTGCATCAATAGCTTTTGCTACTTTGGCAAGTTTGGTTGTAATCGATCCTCAACCACAACCAAAGTCTAATAAGTAATTATCTTTTTCTAAAGATTAGTTAGTCTTGGATTGCAACCACTTCTTCGGAGTCGTTCCAGTTTCTTTTTTAAAATAAGTATTGAAAACTGTTTTAGAATTGAATCCGCTTTCATAGGCCAAACCAATTAAAGTGATGTGAGCATTTTTAGAATCTAGAGCAATTTGTTTAAATGTCACAACTCGATAGTGGTTAATAAAATCATTAAAGCTTTTGTCAAAGGATTGATTCAATAACCAGGACAATTGATTAGGATGTATATCTAATAAATCTGATAATTTTTTTAAGGTAAGGTTGGGATCTAAATAAGGTTCTTCGTTTGTTATTAGGTCAAGGAGTTTTTTTGAAAACGCTTCGTTTGTTGCTGCATCTAATAGCGGTTTCTTTTTCGCAATTATTGGTTCAGCTAATAATGTATGATGATTTTCTTTGTTTTCTTTTTTTAAGAAATTTAGGAAATATTTTTTGCCTATTATCTGCTCCAACAACTCTTGAAAACGAGGAATGGAATAAAGCGGTTTTAAAATTGGCTCAGAGGAAATCGAAATTATCATAGGCGACCTTTGAGTAATTCCTTGTTCAATCAGTTCAATAGCATCATCATACTTGCCCATCCAAGAGTAAGAAAGAAGTAAAAGATACAAAGCCCATCCCATCAAATCTGTTTGCATGGCTTCTTTCAATTTAGCTATCCCTTCTTCCGTTTTATCATGGTCGCCCAAAGAGATATAAACAAGAGTTGTTCCTCCCAATTTCGATAAGGTACCTAGTCCATCTTTAGGCAATTCCTGAAACATTTTCAAACTCTCTGTTAGGCGTCCCATTAATAATAAGCAACTAGCCCAAAGTATTTTTGAAAAAATAAAATTAGCGTCTAAACTAATACTTTTTTCAAAATAAGGAATTGCCTTTTCAAAGTTTTCCAGCCGGTGATATATAAGCCCTTTAAAATAATAATTCATCGAAGAAAAAGGGTCGAGTTGTATTGCTTTATCTATATAATGCAAGGCTGCTTCGGGTTTTCCCGCAGTTAAAAGAGTAGGTGTCATCGATAGGTAAGCATCCGCATAAGTAGGACGCAATTCCAGCGCTTTGTTTAAATGCTGAAAGGAAGTATCTAAATCCCAATTTTGCCAATAACTAATCCCTGCTAGACTATATTGACATTCTGGTGAATTTTCATCCAATTCAATCGCTTTATCGAGGTAAAATTTTCCTTTACCAAAAGCTTCCTGCTGTGGTAATATTCCAATCGCTCCAAGAAACATATACCCTTGATGTACACCCAGATAAGCTAAAGTGAAATTTGGTTGAACTTTAATTACATCCTGCAAAATCGAGATTCCCTTTTCAGTATCAGGCAAATTCATCTTTAGCATATGATATCTGCCTTTTAGATATCGTTTATATATTTCAACAGGAACTTCTGGAGTATCTACCAAATGGTCAGCTATACTAAAATGCCCTAAATGCTCTCGTAATTTGTCAGCAATCAATAAACTGATTTCGTCTTGGACAGCAAAAATGTCTTCCAAAGACCTATCAAAAGTTTCAGACCAAAAATGATAATCATCAATAACATTTATCAATTGAGCGGTTATTCGCATCTTGTTGCCAGACAAACGAATACTACCTTCTAGTATCGTAGAAACATTTAAGTCTTCGCCAATTTGCGAAAGGGGTATTTTTTTATTTTTAAAAAAGAAAGAAGAGGTTCGGGAGGTCACCTTTAACTCTTTTATTTTAGATAAGGCATTGATGATTTCTTCAGTCATTCCATCTGAAAAATATTCGTTGTCTTCACTTGAACTCATATTCACAAAAGGAAGAACCGCAATAGATTTCGTTAGTTCTGTTTGTTTCCCTTTGAGTTCTGAAGGCGCAGGAAATTTTATTCCTTCATTAGTTACTGAAAAAACTTCAACGGGGTTGTCAATATTTTTCAATTCAAAATGCCCTAAAGATTGTGTTGAAATTTGTTGCTGATTTTTGAGTTCACCATTTAATTTTTCTGAAAGTAAAATCGAACCTGCTACTCCTATGCTTTCAATTCGAGAAGCTAAGTTGACACCATCACCATAAATTTCTGTTCCATCAAAAACGATGTCTCCCATGTGCAATCCAATTCGTAATGGAACAGGTTCTCCTTTTTTTAAAGCCTTCTGAATGGCAATAGCACACTCCACCGCTTCTACTCCACTTTGAAAAACGCTGAGTGTTCCATCACCGAAATATTGCAATATTTCTCCATTGTACTTTTTATGATATTGTTCGAATTCTTGTCGATGATGAGCTCGCTTATCTGCTGCTAAATTTTCATCTTGTTGCATCAAAGCGGTATATCCAACAATATCGGTAAACATAATAGCAGCGAGTCGGCGAGTCTTTTGGTTTTTCATAGGGAAAAAAGCTTGTAATTTTTTTTATAAAAAAAAAGCTTTTATGCTTGATTGCTTTGCTTTTTAAAGCGACAAAAGTACGATTTTTTTGGAGTGTGTCAGGCAATGAAAACCAGCAACCAAATAATAAATATAAGATACCATAAACTCAAAAAAATCAGATCAGAATATATTTAAAAATACTTCGAAACAGATGCCTTAAGAAAACTATCCTTCCTAAAATTAGATAGCGTAAGTTCCTCGTTGTCAATATCTCCAAAAATTCTAGCTTCCAATTCCATCTTCCAACTATCCCCAAATCTTCTGGACGCTTCCATACTGAATATTGTGCTGCCCGATTTCAGATCAGTAATACCTCCAAGAAGGAGGGATGTATCATGTGTATCATTGAGTGCAATTCGACTTCCAATAAAGAGATCGTTTTGCAAGGCATTGAGAGCCAATTCATCTCTGGTGTCATATAAATACTCTGCGATAACACCAATGTCGAGTCCCTTATGGTTGATATTACTAAAAGTGTATTCTACTCCAGCAACTAGTGCAAAGAAATCCTGTACATCTGCATACCGATAAATCGATTCTAATTTCCAGAGAAAAGCGTCATGTGTTATTTGGAGATCTAAATCTGATTGAGATATAGGTGGATAAAATGCAGTTATCTCTCCAGAAATAATAGGCTATTTTTCATGGTTTAAAATTTTCTAATTAGTAAAACACCAGCCATTAAAAAAGTAAGTCCCAATAAGCGTTGAAAATTAATATGTTTAATAGGAAGGCTTAACAAACCGTAATGATCAAAAATTAAAGACACCGCCATTTGACCCGCTACGATTAGAGAAAAGGTTAAGGCGGTTCCTAATTTTGGTGCCAATATTATTACAGTGGCAACGTAAAATGCTCCCAAAATTCCTGCACTCCATACTACTGGCGAAACGGTTTTTGATTGTGCAATGGAACTAAAATCAAACTTCAAGACCAATAAGTAAATTAGTAATCCAATCGTACCTATTAAAAATGAAGTAAAAGCAGCAAAAATAGGCTGTTCTACGGATTTTCCTAACTGCACATTTAATCCTGTCTGCAATGGCAATACTGTGCCCGCTAATACAGCGAATATGATATAAATCAATTGTGATTTCATTACTTACAATTTTGATTCTTTTATAAATTGTAAGTCAATTATCAGCCTTACCATATTAGCAACAACTATACTACCAGCTTCAGTTATTGCATTCCAAATTAGATTGAAGTCTTTTCTATTGATGCTTCCTGTTAGTTCAAAACCTGCTTTGGTTTGTCCATAAGGATCTACAGCAATACCATTAAATTCTACATCTAAAGCAATTTCCTTCGTGATATCTCTGATTGTTAAGTCACCAACTAATGTGCTTCCATCAAAAGATTTTGAATTAAAAGTCATTTCTGGATATGCCTCCGCATTAAAAAAATCATCCGATTTTAAATGTCCATCTCTGTCATTATTCTTTGTGTTGATAGAATCAATTTTAGCTCTAAAATTAATCTCTGCATTTATGAAGTCTTCAGTTTCAGTTTCAACTGAAGCGTTAAAATCTTCAAAGTGACCTGTTACAGTAGAAATCATCATATGTTTTACTTTAAAGCTGATTTCAGAATGTGCTGTATCGATATTCCATTTTGTTTTTACTAGTGTGTCCATTTTTGTTAAATTTTAAGATTATTAAATAAGATTTTTTATTTAACCTGATAGCCACCGTAATACTTTACTGGAGACCATGCCGGTATTACTTCTGGCAATTCTGGGCTTAGGGGACTAAACTCTTCAGCTCCATATACTACCTTGCCTGCTACGATGGTTAGTACGGATTCTATGTCCTTGATTTTTTCTTCATCCACCTTGAAATAATCATCAGACAAAATTGTAAAGTCTGCATACATCCCAGGTTCTAATGTACCTTTCACATTCTCTTCTTTAGACACCCAGGCAGATCCCTTTGTATAGAGATAGAGTGCTTCTTCTCTTGATAATTGATTACTTGGTTCCGCTAGTTGAAATCCTCCTACGGTTTTTCCACTAACCAACCAATACAATGAAGACCAAGGATTATAACTTGCAACACGTGTTCCGTCACTTCCCGCTCCTACAGGCAATCCCATGTCCATCATTTTTCTTACAGGAGGAGCTTGTTTTGCTTTTTCAGCACCGTATCGCTCCACGAAAAATTCGCCTGCATATGCCATTCGAGCTTGGATAGCTATTCCCCCATTTAGGTTTTTTATTCTTTGTAGATCTTCCACTTTTACTGTTTCAGCATGATCAAATAGCCATCGTTGTTGTGCTAATTTTCCATTGGTTTCCTTATTGACTTCTTCAATCACATTGAGTATTTTAGTGATCGTCTCTCCATACGTAGCATGAATTCTAAATGGCCAACTATTATCGACATGTAATCTGATTACCTGTTTAATATCTTGTCTCCAAGTAGGCCTGTCTTCCAACAGTGGCTGAGGTGCTAAAAAATTTTCGAAATCACCAGCACTCCATGCTAAGAATTCACCACCACCTTCTAATTCATAACCATGGTCGAGATGAATTTCACCGTTATGTCCAACTTCATTGTTTTCCATCCATTCCTGAAACTCCTGATATTCTGCTCCTTTATTTTGTGGGAATAAATAATAAGATAACCTTATCGGCATTTGACCTTTATCCGCGAGCAATTTTGTACCCGTATAGTCTTTTGGAAATTTATGGCCACCTCCTCCGGCATCAATCCCGCTTGTAATACCAAATCGGTTTAAATCTCTATAAAAGTGTTTTGTAGAGTTGACCATCTGCTCTTCCGTCAAAGGAGGCAATGCACCAATTCGTGCATATAGTATAGATGGGTTGGGTTCTGCTAACAATACACCTGTCAATTTTCCATCTTTTCCTTTTTCAAAACTGCTTCCTTCTGGAGCTTTAGTTTTTTCATCAATTCCAAGAGTTGCTAAACCGGCCTTGTTAAGCCATGCCCGACTATAAAGGAATAAGATGTAGGTAGGTACATCTCCTGTGGCTTCATTTATTTCTTCTGGTGTAGGAAATCTATTTTCTTCAAACTGAAAAGGACTCCAACCTCCGATGACTCTGACCCATTGACCTTCTGGCGTTCTAGCAGCTTGTTCTTTAAGCATGACTAATGCTCGTTTCAATGTTTTTACACCATCCCAACGGAGTTCCGCATTATAAAACCTGCCGCCTCTAGTTAAGTGTAAATGAGAATCATTCAATCCTGGAATAATTGTTCTCCCTTTTGCATCAAAAGTTTTAGTTTGGTCTCCTTTATATTTTAATATTTCGGAAGATATTCCAGTGGCTATCACCTTGCCATCTTTTACAGCTATTGCTTCAGCAGTACTGTAGTTTTTATCCATAACGGCTACTTTGGCATTTGTTACGATTAAATCTGCTTTTTCATTAGCTTGAGTTTTATCTGGTTTTACCTTTGATTGGCAAGCCGTAAACAATAAACCGATTAATATTATTTGAAATAGTGTTTTCATTTTTTTACTTTTTAAAAGCCCTCCGCATTTTTCGGAGGGCTTTGATGTATATTCAGTTAGTTGTTATTAGTGCCCCGCACCATCTTCTTTTATCCATCCCTTCATTACGTTGAGATAATCGATTCCTAAACCATAAGCACCACCGTATCTTGTTGCCAAACCAGTAACTTCAGCGTACTTACCCGCTCTTGCCCAGTCTCTGTGTAGTTCCAAAAGATATTGCATAGATGTAAGTGGTACGGCTCCTGCTTGTATCATTCGAGCCACTGCCATATCATGTGCTTCTTTGGATACACCACCACTGGCATCAGTAATAAAGTATACTTCATAACCATCTTCCAATGCTGAAAGTGCAGGAAGAGTAACACATATCTCCGTCCAGAGACCTGCTAAAACAATCCGCTTTTTACCCGACTTTTTAACAGCTGCTACAATTCTTTTGTCTTCCCAAGAATTCATAGTAGTACGGTCAATGTACTTGGACTCGTCTCCATAATATTCTCTAATTTCCGGAAAAACAGGGCCACTAAAACTCCTTTCAGCAACTGTAGTAACGATGGTTTTCACCTCAAATAATTTTGATGTAGCGGCTACTAATCCAGTATTATTTCTCAAGGTTTGAATATCAATCGATTGAACTGATAAGGCCATTTGTCCTTCATGATCTATTAAAATAAGTGTGTGATCATCGGCATCAAGCAACTGCTTGCCTGCGAGTGAAGGATCATTGTTAGGGTTTTGAGCCATAGCTGAAAAACTGAATGCGAAAAGTGCGACGATAAATAATAAGTTCTTTTTCATTTTAATTGTATTTGAATGTTAGAAAATATGCTCCCAAGCTCAATAGTGGGCGTATGCCTTATTGAGAAAAGGAAAAAGTATTGTGATTAAAAAATTTTAATTAATTCAGCTGCATGGGGACTTCCATCAACAGTATTTCGGCGTCCTCGGAATTTGATTTAATGTCAAGAGATTCGACATCCCAAATACCCAAGCCATCTCTTTTGTTTAGTGCTTGTTCATTGATTGTCATGTCACCATTCAATACAAAGGCATAAACACCATTTGTTTTGTCTTTTAGTTGATATTGTACTGAAAAATCTTTATCCATCTTTCCGATATGAAACCATGCGTTTTGATGTATCCATACACCAGCATCATCTGGATTTGGAGAAAGAATTTGTTGTAGTTTGTTATTTCTATCCTCAATGTTCAAAGTGATTTGATCATAACGAGGAGTTCCATTGTTCTTGTTAGGGACTACCCAAATTTGAAGGAACTTGACAGTCTTGTCTTTATTTTTATTGTATTCACTGTGAGTGATTCCTTTTCCTGCACTCAATACTTGAATATCACCTGATTTAATAATCGCGGTATTACCCATACTGTCCTTATGTTCCAAATCTCCTTCCATAGGAATAGAAATGATTTCCATATTTTGATGAGCATGTGTTCCGAAGCCCATCCCTGGTGCAACAATGTCATCGTTTAATACACGTAAAACACCAAAGTGCATTCTTTCAGGATTATGATAATTTGCAAAACTGAAGCTGTGTTTTGATTGTAACCATCCATGGTTAGCACCTCCTCTTGTGTCTGCTTTATGAAGTACTTTATTCATAGTTTTATATTCTTTATTTGGTAAATGATTATAACCGAGTTTTTCATTTTTGGTATCTGGTTCAACTTTACGATCCTTTGCCAAGGCCGTTAAGCCTAATATTGCTAGAGAGCCACCTGTGATTGTTCTTTTTAAAAATTCTGTGCGTTTCATATTAGTGTCATTTGCTATTATATATGCTATTCTCGTGCCAGTCATTTAAGGTGTTGATAAACAAATAGTTATGTAGTATTGTTCAGTGTAATTACTGTCTCTTATACACATCTCCGAGCCCACGAGACAGGCAGAAA
>OJIO01001001.1_pt1 | contig 14182 bp, 12 predicted proteins | sample 1595621 | NCBI WGS metagenome assembly OJIO01 (sample SAMN05416776, study PRJEB24817) | seawater metagenome | isolation source: Sea water | place: Canada:Atlantic | collected 2013-07
AGTCTATTTTTATTATCTCTTTGATTTTTAATTATAAGTTATGGGGATTCGTCAGACCCCAAGGGGCGTTAGTAAGTTGTTGACGAAAAGCACTTACGTCTTCTTTAGATAATATTTTTTCTATAACAATCATAACTACACTTTACCTATTTAACTCAATTTATATATGTTTCTTACATGAGTTAAGGTTTATTTAAAACTCATATGTTGCCGTAAGTTTTGTGCTTGAAGCGCTACCTAAGTACATAAATGCACCCGAACGATAAGCGGCTGTAAAGTATTCTTCATTAAAAACGTTACCTATATTTAATCTAAAGGTTAAATCGTCGGTTGCGTAGTAATTAGCAAATAAGTTAACAACTTGATAGCTTGGTACAACAATACTGTATTGTTCGTTTTCGCTGTCGTAACCTGCGGCTGTATCAGGTTGGCCCGCATACATTTCACTTTGATAAGCGTAATCGCCGCCAACAACAAACGATTCATTAAGTTGATATCTTAACTGCAAATAAACACTTTTTTCAGCAAAGTTACTTAATGCTAAGCCAATGCTTTCATCGTTTATTGAGTCTAACACTTCAGAATCCATAGATGTAGCAGAGAACTGAACACTTAGGTTTTCAGTAATATCGCCAACAAAGCCAATTTCAATACCTTTTACTCTATTCTCACCGGTATTTAATGTTCCTAAAGTTGCGTAATCATCATCACCTACACTTTCCATTACATCATCTTTTGTAATTTGGAAAATCGACGCGCTGAACATAAAGTTATCATCTAATAACATTAACTTAGTACCAAGCTCAATGTTTTCAACACGTTCTGGATCTGAATCAGGAACTTGTGTCGCACTACCGCAAACACCGCCATAGCCACAGTTTGCGCCTAGGTCAGTTTCACCACCATTAATATTGGTTGCAGTACTGTAATTGGCATAAACATTAACGTCTTCTGAGAAATCATAGATTATGCCAAAGTTGCCATTGTACATAGTATCCGAATATGTATAAAGTGCTGATGTACCACCACTTGTTGCTTCATTGCTGTAGTCAAAGTTATCTAACCTTGCACCATAAAAAATATCAAGTTTATCGGTTAAATGTACTGTGTCTAACATGTAAGCTGAGACAGTTTCAATATCTAGCACCGCATCGTTATCTCCGCGGCTATATGTTCTGCCCATTAATTGATCAAGGTTATCAAACTGTTGGCCTTCAGCGTCGATAATACAATAACCTGGGCTATCACCACGTCGACCCGATGTTATACAGTTTGTTGGATTTTCATAATTAATGTCATAAACACCATTTTTAACGCTTTCATCAGTATATTCAACACCAAAAACAAAGTTATGCTCTAAATCTAAAATGTTGGTATTCCAGAACAAGTTAAACTGTGTGCTAGCATAAGAAACGTCTTGATAACCTTGGTGTGTACTTAAGCCTATAGTTGCTGCACCAGGCGCTGCTGGATCACTATCTGCACGCTTAGTACCACTTGCGCCGGTAGTTATATAACCATTTTTTGTATCGCCAAAACGCGTAGCATTATAAAGGGTAACATTGTCGTTAATTTCATATTCTGTACGTAAGGTAAAGGTTTTTACTTCAGAAGTTAAAAAGTCTGACTCTTGTGAATAAACCGGGATATCTTTAACAGGTTTACGTGCATCACGGTCGAAATAACTACCTAAATCAGGTACATCTTCTGCATCTAAATAATAGCCATCTGCTGTAATCGATAAGGCTTGTGTTGGAAGATAAACAGCAGAGATTTGTACGCCATTTCTTTCATTAGAAACGCCTTCACGGTCTGGTTTATCTTCGTCAGAAATTAACGCGTTTAGTCTAATCGCACTGTTCTCTGTTAACGGTAAGTTATAATCGAGTGTTACTCGTTTATACTCATCAGTACCTATACCGGCATCAACACGACCAAAATTATAGTTTACAGAAGCTTTCTTGGTAATACTGTTAACAGCACCGCCTGAAGAACCTCGACCGGCAAAAGTTGAGTTGGCCCTTTGGTAATTTCAACACGCTCGGTAGCAAAGCTTTCTCGCGTGCTCATACCGGGATCTCTTAAACCATCAACAAAAACATCACTACGCGCTTCATGACCACGAATAATATAACGATCACCAAAAGCGTTACCGTTTTCGCCTGTACCTAAAGTAATACCCGCTTGTGCTGAAAGTATATCTTTAAGATCAGTTTTACCGGCTTCAATAATTTGGTCTTGCGTTAAAACGGTGATCATTTGCGGCGTATCAACAAGTTCAGCAACACGACGAATATCGCCAGACTCATCATGTAAATAAACAGAGGTTTTAGCACCATGAACTTTAATTAATTCAATTGCTTCATCTGACTTATTAATTTCTTTAGATTCGCAAACAACAGCACTGTCTTTATCACAGTTTTCTACGTTGTTTGCTGCATATGCGTTTGTACCGCTAAATACCAATGCCGCCGCTACTGCTTGAGCACCCAATGTCATTTTATTTCTTTGTTGAAGTTTTTGTTGAGAGTTCATGTTTTTATACTTTTATTGAGAGTCTTAATTAGTGAGAACAAGATATTAACTAACAATAAAAGCCAATGCAAATGATAATTAATCTTATTTGCATTGGCTTTTGAACTTTTTATGATTAATGTTGTATAGCTACTTAAGTTACTATTTTTATGTGCAATTTTATAAGCACTTATCGACAATCTTTAAAGAGTAGCCCCTGTTTAGCAAGCTATACACCACAAAATAAGCGATAATGGTTAACGATACTCCATTGATATGAACTTCAATTAACGGACTATAATTACGCTTTAAGCTTGGCTGTGCTTTATTGGCGAATAGATAACGCACAAGAACCTATGGTTTTTACGGAAAGGTTTTATTTACATAAAACATATCTAAACCTAGTGCTTTAGATGTTTTACATCGCTATAAAATGATTAAAACAATGTAAAATCATATAAAACAATGACTAATTTATCAGTTTAGCTTTATTAATTTACTAGTCTACCTAACAACATTTAGCCCAAAAAGGACTTAACGTGAATATCAATACCGCCAAATCAGTTTTACAAAATACTTTCGGTTACGCTGATTTTCGCCATCAACAATCAAACATCATTAATGAATTAATTAATGGCGCTGATGTATTCACCCTTATGCCTACAGGTGGTGGAAAGTCATTGTGTTATCAAATTCCAGCAATAGTGTTGCAAGGTGTTGGCATAGTGGTATCACCTCTTATTGCCTTGATGAAAGATCAAGTAGATGCATTAAAACTGCAAGGGGTAAAGGCTGAGTTTTTAAATTCATCACAAAATTATGAAGAGCAACGCCGCGTTGAGCAGCTTATTGTCTCGGGTAATATCGACTTAGTCTATGTTGCGCCAGAAAGGCTCTTAAGTGACTATTTTCTTTCACTGCTTGATCAAGCCCCTATCGCCTTATTTGCTTTTGACGAGGCACATTGTGTATCGCAATGGGGTCACGACTTTAGGCCTGAATATCAACAACTATCCATTATAAGTTCTCGCTACCCTAACACGCCCAAAATTGCGTTAACCGCGACTGCAGATCTAAAAACCCGTGAAGAAATCGTACAGGTTTTAAACCTAGCTAATGCGAAAATTTTTGTTCACAGTTTTGACAGAGCCAATATTCAATACAGAATTAGTGAACATAAAAACAGTAAAGAACAGCTTTTAAGGTTTATTAATAGCGAACACCAGAACGACGCCGGCATAGTCTATTGCCTGTCACGCAAATCTGTTGAAACAACCGCTCAGTGGTTATGCGAACAAGGAAAAACAGCTTTACCTTATCATGCAGGCTTAGCCACTGAAATTAAAGATAATAACCAGCAACGTTTCCTCAGAGAAAACGGTATTATTATTGTCGCCACTATTGCTTTTGGTATGGGTATTGATAAACCCGATGTACGGTTTGTAGCGCATTTAAATTTACCCAAAAGTATAGAAGCTTATTATCAAGAAACAGGCCGCGCGGGGCGAGATGGCTTGCCCGCAAACACTTGGTTAGCCTATGGCATGCAAGATGTTATAAAACTAAAGCAAATGGCGAGTCAAAGTGATGGCAATGAACAGTTTAAATTTATAACTCAGCGCAAAATAGACGCACTACTGGGCTACTGTGAAGTTAGCTCGTGTCGCAGACAAGTATTGTTAAATTACTTCGGCGAAACCTTAGCAGAGCCTTGTGGCAATTGTGATAATTGTTTAACGCCTCCAACAACTTGGGATGGCACCAGCGCGGCTCAAAAAGCGCTTTCTACGGTTTATAGAACCGGTCAGCGATTTGGAGTGGGTCATCAAATTGATGTACTTACCGGGAAAGTAACTCCGAAAATTACCAGTTTCAAGCACGATCAACTCTCTACTTTTAATATAGGTAATGAACTTAAAGCCATGCAATGGCAAACGGTATTTAGGCAACTCATTTCCATGGGATTTTTAGCGGTTGAAATGGATTATGGCGTATTAAAGCTCACCGAGAAAGCAAGGCCGCTATTAAAAGGTGAATGTAGCATTGAGCTTAAAGTACAAAAATATAAAAACACTAAATCGGCTCAAAACAAAAAACAGAGTATTGAGAATGATTTAACAACATCAGAATTGGCTAGTTTCGATAAGCTTAAGCAACAGCGAGCACTTTGGGCAAAAGAACGAAACGTACCAGCCTATGTGGTTTTTCATGATGCCACATTAATAGATATTGCCCGAACAGCCCCTAAAACCTTGAGTCAGTTACTTGCCGTAAATGGGCTAGGTAAAACTAAACTTGAGCTATATGGAGATAAAATAATTGCGTTATTAAGCTAAATGTTAAGCTGAGTTTTAGCCTTATTTGAGCTCAAGTTTTAACCTTATTTGAATTCAAGGTTTAAATAAGGTTATATTCTATATGACGCTATCAATTTGTCCTGGCGATGTAAGAAGGCTTAACAGGCTGATAATAAAAGAGTAAATTAAAGTTACTAGTAACTTATAATTCAATAACTTGCTATTGAACCGATAACAAAAAGAGTAAATGATTTATGCATTATTCTCAGCTATTTAAAAACACAGGCATTTATACCAGCCCAAGAATAAATTTAAAGATATCTCTGGCTTCATACTTTAAGAATTCTGCAGCCTTTATCTGTCTAATATTGTTAACCGCTTGCGGCGGAGGCTCTGAAGAAAGACCTTGCGCTCGTTCAGAAGATGCATGCCTTATAATTGATCCGCCTCCAGTTGAAATATGGTGGGATGCACCAATAACTGACTTCTCAGAAGATCCTGACAGACCAAATATTACCTTACTGGGCGAAGCAACTATCATACTTGCGCTGGGTGAAAATTATGTTGAAGCAGGCGCCACAGCAATTGATCAACAAGATGGTGATCTAACAGCAGCAATCGAGATTAACAGCCAAGTAAATAACGCAGAAATAGGTGATTACCTTGTTAGATATTCAGTAACCGACAGCTCGAGTAAGTTGGCGATAGAAAAAATCAGGATCGTTCGTGTAATTGGAAATACAGCAGAAAACTTTTCTCGTCGCCCTATCGGTAGCACCATTGCAAACTTCAGTTACCTAGAACACCTTCCTGTTGATTATGGCCAAACAGCGATAAAGCCACCTTTAATGATCTATTTACATGGCGGTGGCGGAAATTTAGAGTTTACCGATACTACAGATCCAACACTCGCACTTGAAGCCGTGATTGATAATTACGGTATTCCAAAACTAATTGAAGATGGTCAATGGGATAGCACGTTACCATTTGTCGTATTAGCCCCACATTTAGGTTCGGTGCCAAGCGCAGGTTACAAAGAAAGACTAGACGCTTTTGTTGAATATGCCATGCGTGCCTACGATATTGATAGCGATAGAATATATTTAACAGGTTATAGTCAAGGCGGATTTCTAAGTTCAGCTTATGCTAAAGATTTTCCTGAAAAAATTGCCGCAGTTGCTGCTGTGTCGCCTGCTTTTGCTGATGAAGTAGACCCTTTAGCAAATAATTTTTGCGGTATTGAACGTGTGCCTTTATGGCTGTTCCATGCCACTAACGACGAAGTCATTCCTTTTAATAATACCATTAAGGTTTACCGTGCTATTTTAGATAATTGCCAAGCACTTACATTACCCAAGCTAGCACTTGTTATTGGCGCAGAGCATGCCATTCATCATGCTGTTTTTAATCTCGAAGCATTAGAGGGCGGATTTGCTCAAGCGGTTTATGACCCTAGATTTGACACTTATGATATTAGTATTTATCAATGGTTACTTAGCCACAATCTAGAAAATAGATAAAATAACCGACAAAGCAATAGTAGGAGTAGCAGTAAGAGGAGAAACTAAGCAGTTTAACTCATGTGGCTTGCCTCAAAAATCTTGAGATTATCTCTTGCGCATGAGTAACTGTTTTAACTTAAAAAGTTACTCATTCTCACTACTACAAGTTTTGATAACTTTAGGGCGATAAAGAAAACCAAGCACACCGCCAAAAAGATGCTTATACATAGCTTGTATTTCTTCTTGGCTGATATTGCCGTTTAAGGTTAGCATTTCAAGCCGCTCTTCTGGCTCTTTAACAATGTAACCTGAAGCTAGAAAACCATTTTTTTGATAGAAGGCTTTGCGCTTTACTCTTTGTTGGTAGTTTGCCGAGTCTTGTGTAAGCTCTTCTATATTAAGTACAATCCTATTCTCAGCGAACTTTTCTTTCATTGCATCTATAACTTTGCTGCCATAGCCTTTAGAACGATAAGCTGCAGAAATCGCAAAAAAGTGCACAAACACTATATCTTTGTAAGTTGTGATATAAAGCAAACCAATCCATAGGTTATTTTCATAAAGTACGCTAAAGCCTGGTTTACCTTTTCTCATCATAAATTTGAGCATCCATGATGGAACATGTCTAACCGTAGTAAAGGCTTCTTTATAAAGCTCGATTACCTCAGCAAAGTTAGCATCAGATTTAGAAAGCGGCGTAAATTTAATGCTCATGATTTTCCTTTCATTATCTTTTCATTCCGGCTTGAATAACTAATGCTGAACCTGTGCCGATTTAATGCAGAGTTAATGCCCAATTACCATTATAGGTTCGATCATTAAAGGTTGAAGAAGAGCTCGACTGTACACTTCTATTAATTCTAACCAAGCGCGAACCTTGTACATGAAACTGTGAGGTAATTTCACTCTCTGCAGTCATAGAGAAAAAGATATATGCACTGCCCTTGCCTGAATAACTTAAACGAGTTTCAACAGGCACACCTTGCGCATTAATCAATACTTTATAACTACCTTTAAATTTATCGACATAACCGCGAGTTTTCTTATCATCAATAAAGCTCTCTAATGGCAATTCAAAATCTAGTACCCTGACTTGTTGACCCAAATATTCTATTTCGGTCTCGCCTCTTAATTTACCTTTGGCAATAGCATCTAAAATTTTCTGTGCCGATGAAAGTATTGGAATTAAAGATGATGCTGACAATATTTCTGCGCCATTTAACGCCGGTGTATCTGCATTTTCGTCAGCTAATTTAAGTTTATTTTCTTGTGCTATTCGTTCTAAAACACCTTTTGAATATCGAATATCTAAGCCTGCATTACTTTCAGAAAGTGTCGATTTTATCGCGCCTGTTTTTAATTTTTTATCTTTACCTTCCCCCCTAGACTCTTCAAACGAAACGTTAAGATCGCCTGAAATTGGATGACTACCATCGAGTTTAACCAAGGCTTGTTGTAAATCTGACAAACTATCGGCCTGAACATTCTGGGTAAAAGTAATAGCTAACAAGGCTAAAAGTGATGCCTGAATATAATTAAATCTCATAAATTCCCTATTATTAATTTGGAGCAGTGTATTTAATACTCAGTGTTTATACCTAAATCTGCCTAAACAATTCAACAACTATTGCTTCCACAAATGTTACTAAGTATTTCTTTTTATTTAAAATGCTTGTTTAATGGCTGAACGTAATAGAGGTTGGAGTACCAAAGTCAGTGTCTTGCACTTTAGAATAAAACACATTTTATAACAAAGAAATAAGATCAAAAAAGCCCACATCAAGTGGGCTTTTACAGTCAAGATAATGCTTACATCATTTCAACAGCAATTGCGGTTGCTTCACCGCCACCTATACATAAAGATGCCAGACCTTTACTTAAACCACGGTTTTTCAAAGCGTGAATTAATGTCACCATTATGCGAGCGCCACTAGCGCCTAACGGGTGTCCTAATGCACAAGCACCACCGTTAACGTTAACTTTGTTAACATCTAAATCTAATGCTTTCATGCCTAACATAGTTACCATGGCAAACGCTTCGTTAATTTCAAATAAATCAACATCAGCAGTAGTCCAGTTTGCTTTCGCTAATACCTTTTTCATTGCGCCGACCGGTGCAACGGTAAACTCTGCTGGTTTTTGTGCATGCATAGCATGAGCAACAATTTTACATAAAGGCGTTAAACCACGCTTTTGTGCTTCTGATAATTTCATCATCACTAAAGCAGCAGCACCATCAGAAATAGAGCTTGAGTTAGCAGCGGTTATCGTACCGTCTTTTTTAAATGCTGGGCGCAAGCTTGGAATTTTATCTGGACGCGCATTACCTGGCTGCTCATCAATCTCAAATACTGAATCACCGCGACGCGACTTAATCGTTACCGGTGAAATTTCGTTAACAAATGCGCCATCAGCAATAGCGGTATTTGCACGTTCAAGTGAGCGAATAGCATAAGCATCCATTTCTTCACGCGTAAATGCAGACTCATCAGCAGTAGCTTGTGCGAAACAGCCCATAGCAACGCCGTCATAAGCATTTTCTAAACCATCAGTCATCATATGATCAAGCACTTGACCATGACCCATTTTAATACCTGAACGACCATTAGGTAATAAATGTGGTGCGTTGGTCATACTTTCCATGCCGCCAGCAATAGCAACATCAATAGAACCAGCTAATAAGGCATCGTGTGCCTGCATGGCCGCTTTCATACCAGAGCCACAAACTTTGTTAATCGTTGTACAAGCTGTTGTTAAGTCTAATTCAGCTTCTAATGCTGCTTGACGCGCTGGCGCTTGTTTTAAACCTGCAGGTAAAACACAACCCATGATCACTTCATCAACCTGATCATTAGATAATTTAGCGGCATCCATAGCACCACGAATTGCAGTTGCACCTAATGTAGTAGCACTAACTGCTGATAAACCGCCCATAAAACCGCCCATAGGGGTACGTTTTGCAGCAACAATAACGATAGGATCTTGAGTAGACATAAGCTCTCCGACAAAGTGTTGTTCGATAAATATTGGTATTAATCGATAAAATTTGCCAACACTTTACCGCAAAACGTAGTTTACGCCAACGTAAACTTTGTGGTTCTTTAGTGTTAGCGCTTTCTTAAATCGCTAATCCGACAAGCATTCTTTACAACAGTACTTTTCGTTACTCAATAACATTGAATAAAAAAGTAAAGATTAGAAATCAAGCTTACACTTTACGTTAACGTAAACTTATTGTAAGGTAACACTCAGATAACAATTACAAATAACTTTGAGCAATAATAATGAGCGATATTACCCCTGTTACCTACTCTATAGGTGAGTTAGCCAGAGAGTTCGATATTACTACCCGTAGTATCCGTTTTTACGAAGATCAAGGGTTAATATTGCCAACGCGCAAAGGTCAAACAAGAATATACAACCAAAGAGACAGAGTTAGACTAAAGTTAATTCTACGCGGCAAACGCTTAGGGTTTTCATTAGCTGAAACAGGTCGATTGTTCGAACTTTACGATGCTGATAAATCCAGTGCTACGCAATTAAAAACAATTATGGATTTAATTTCAAACAAAAAAAATGATTTGAATCAACAGTTAGAAGATATTCAAGCCGTATTAATCGAATTAACCGGTTTAGAAACTAACTGTCAAAAAGCGCTCGAGTCAATTGATAAATAACAAGCGTTAAATTAATTACCACGTACGCCAATATAAAGCGTTAAACGATAAACACATATTAAAGGTACTACTATGATTTCTACTTTCTCATCAATGAATTTTAACCTCGGTGAAACCGTTGACATGATCCGCACTTCGGTTAACGCCTTTGCTCGTGACGAAATTGCCCCTCGTGCAGCACAAATAGACATTGATAACGAATTTCCAATGGATTTATGGCGCAAGTTTGGCGATTTAGGTTTATTAGGTATGACCGTTGATGAGCAATACGGTGGCTCTGGTTTAGGTTACTTAGAACACATGGTGGCTATGCAAGAAATTTCACGTGCTTCTGCCTCAGTAGGTTTAAGTTACGGCGCTATGTCTAACCTTTGTTTAAACCAATTAAACAAAAATGGTAGCCACGAGCAAAAAGAAAAATACTTACCAAAACTTTGTACTGGTGAACATATTGGCGCACTAGCAATGTCTGAGCCAAATGCTGGCTCTGACGTAGTAAGCATGAAGCTTTCAGCTAAAAAGCAAGGCGACAAATACATTCTTAACGGTAACAAAATGTGGATCACTAACGGTCCTGACGCGCATGTTTATATTATTTACGCAAAAACTGACACTAACGCCGGCTCTAAAGGTATTACTGCCTTTATCGTTGAACGCGACTACCCAGGTTTTTCTCGTCATCAAAAACTAGACAAATTAGGTATGCGTGGTTCTAACACTTGTGAACTAGTTTTCCAAGATTGTGAAGTACCTGCTGAAAACATTTTAGGTGAAGAAGGCAAAGGCGTTCGCGTATTGATGTCTGGCTTAGATTACGAACGTTTAGTACTTACCGGTGGCCCATTAGGCATTATGGATGCTTGTATGGACCTAGTGGTACCTTACATTCATGACAGAAAGCAATTTGGCCAAGCTATTGGTGAATTCCAATTAATTCAAGGCAAAATTGCCGACATGTACACACAAATGAATGCGGCTAAATCTTATGCTTATTTATGTGCCATGGCAGCTGATCGCGGTGAAACTACCCGTAAAGATGCCGCAGGTGTAATTTTATACTCTGCAGAGCTTGCCACTAAAATGGCCTTAGATGCGATTCAGTTACTCGGTGGTAACGGTTACATCAATGAATTTCCAGCGGGCCGTTTATTACGCGATGCTAAGTTATATGAAATTGGCGCAGGTACCTCAGAAATTCGTCGTATGCTAATTGGTCGCGAGTTATTTAACGAATCAGTTTAATTTAACTTTTATATGGCCAATGCGCGTGACTTTAATATGCACGCCATTGGCTTTAAAAGCTGATTTAAAAGAATGAAAACAAGCTAAACCAGTGACTATTGCTATTGAACGCTCCTAAAGTTGAGCATCAGATTAAATGTAAATTTTACACATTAGTGCATCGACAACAATATCAATATGCTCTGTTAAATATAAACACGCTAACGAAGCACAAGATTAACAAAAAATAAGGTTATAACGTGGCTAAGATAATATCGAAAATTAATCCCCGCAGCCCTGAGTTCATCGAAAACGCTGCGCATATGCAAGTGCAAGTTGATGACTTAAAAGTCAAACTCGAAGAAATAAAATTGGGTGGCGGTGAACGCAGCCGCGAACGTCATTTATCTCGTGGTAAATTATTACCTCGAGATCGTGTATACGCCCTACTTGACCCAGGCTCTGCCTTTCTTGAATTATCACAATTAGCCGCTTACCAAGTTTACGACGATAACGTACCTGCTGCCGGCATTATTACCGGTATTGGCCGTGTTGGTGGTCAAGAATGTATTATTGTTGCCAACGATGCAACCGTAAAAGGCGGTACCTATTACCCGCTAACAGTTAAAAAGCATTTACGTGCCCAAACTATCGCACAAGAAAATAACTTACCTTGTATTTACTTGGTTGATTCAGGCGGTGCAAACCTGCCAAACCAAGATGATGTTTTTCCAGATAAAGAACATTTTGGTCGAATTTTCTTCAATCAAGCGAATATGTCAGCGCAAAGTATTCCGCAAATTGCTGTGGTTATGGGCTCATGTACCGCCGGTGGCGCTTATGTTCCAGCCATGGCTGATGAATCAATTATTGTTAAAGAACAAGGCACAATATTCCTTGCAGGTCCGCCATTAGTTAAAGCGGCGACGGGTGAAGTAGTTAGTGCAGAAGACTTAGGCGGCGCAGATGTGCATTGTCGTACGTCAGGTGTTGCTGATCACATGGCACAAAATGATCACCACGCGTTAGAGATTGCCCGCAGTGCAATCGGTAATTTAAACCGTGTTAAACCAGTACAAATGGCAATTAAAGAAGTGGTTGAACCGGCTTATGCCACCGAAGAAGTTTACGGTATTGTGCCAAAAGACTCTCGCCAACCTTTTGATGTACGAGAAATTATTGCCCGTGTTGTTGATGGCAGCGAATTCGACGAATTTAAAGCCCTTTACGGTACCACCTTAGTTTGTGGCTTTGCTCGCATCTTCGGCTATCAAGTCGGCATTGTCGCCAATAATGGGATTTTATTTGGTGAATCGGCACAAAAAGGCGCTCACTTTATCGAGCTATGTGCACAACGCAAAATACCCTTAGTATTTTTACAAAACATTACTGGATTCATGGTCGGCCAACAATATGAAGCCGGCGGTATTGCTAAGCATGGCGCAAAAATGGTGACTGCTGTTGCCACAGCACAAGTACCTAAATTCACCATTTTAATTGGCGGTAGTTTTGGCGCGGGTAACTATGGCATGTGTGGTCGTGCTTACGATCCTCGTTTCTTATTTATGTGGCCCAACTCACGCATTTCAGTCATGGGCGGCGAACAAGCAGCTGGCGTATTAGCACAAGTTAAACGCGATCAAAAAGCTAAACGTGGCGAACAATGGAGCGAGCAAGAAGAAGCGAGCTTTAAACAACCTATTATCGATACTTACGAGCATCAAGGCCACCCTTACTATGCTTCAGCCCGCTTATGGGATGACGGTGTTATCGACCCGGCTGATACGCGCCAAGTGCTTGGCTTAGCTATTTCTGCATCACTTAACAAAACCATTGAAGAGACCAAATTTGGTCTGTTTAGAATGTAGGGTAGATTGAATATGATTTCACATAGCAATATAAAAAGCCCTAGCGAAAAAGTGTTATTTTCGGTTGACGACTTTGGGGTTGCCACCGTTACTTTAAATAACGCTGAAAAACACAATGCATTTGACGATAGTATTATCGCTGCACTCGACAACTTATTTACCGCCATAGCAAAATGCGATGACATCAACGTTATGGTGTTAGCATCATCAGGTAAAAGCTTTTCTGCCGGTGCAGATTTAGGCTGGATGAAGCGCATGGCAGGCTATTCTTATGACGAGAATTTGGCTGATGCTAATGCTCTTGCTCAAATGTTAAAAAGCTTAAATTTTTTACCGCAAACCACGATTGCAAAAGTACAAGGTGCGGCTTTTGGCGGCGCTGTTGGCCTTGCTAGTTGTTGCGATATTGTACTTGCTAGTAACAAAGCCAGCTTTTGTTTAAGTGAAGTAAAGCTTGGCTTAATTCCCGCCACCATTAGCCCTTATGTGGTGAATGCGATTGGCCAAAAAGCCAGTCGACGTTATTTTCAAACAGCCGAACGTTTCTTTGCTGACAAAGCACAACAACTTGGTTTGGTTGATGAAGTATACCCATTAGATGAATTAGATAACGCGGTCTCAACAATGGTAACAACCTTATTAACTAATGGCCCGTTAGCGGTTCGACAAGCAAAACAATTAGCGTTTGATGTGGCTTATCAAGACATTAACGAAACATTAATAAAAAACACCAGCGAACGCATAGCTGCTATTCGTGTGTCAACTGAAGGTCAAGAAGGCTTAACGGCTTTTTTTGAAAAACGCCAACCTACTTGGCAAGCTACTCACCAGAACTCAGCAAAGCCAACTACATCAACAAATAAAGGCGAAGGATAATACTCATGTTTACTAAAATACTAATTGCTAACCGTGGTGAAATCGCCTGTCGTGTTATTAAAACTGCCCGTAAAATGGGTATATTAACGGTTGCGGTTTACTCTGATGCCGATGCTGATTCTTTACACGTTAATATGGCCGATGAAGCCATTCATATTGGCGGCTCACCCTCACGTGAAAGTTACTTATTATCCTGTCTCTTATACACATCTCCGAGCCCACGAGAC
>OJIO01001006.1_pt1 | contig 14100 bp, 9 predicted proteins | sample 1595621 | NCBI WGS metagenome assembly OJIO01 (sample SAMN05416776, study PRJEB24817) | seawater metagenome | isolation source: Sea water | place: Canada:Atlantic | collected 2013-07
GAGATTTCTGCCTGTCTCGTGGGCTCGGAGATGTGTATAAGAGACAGAGATAATAGCATATTACTATCTGCAATGTATGGTGCGGATAACGAAGATAAAACGACTACACCCGCACCTCGACAGAATGACTTCATAGAAAAAACAACTTCTACGTTAGATAAAAATGATATAGTTTTAGCCGCCAATAAAAATTATATTCAAACCGATTCTTTGTATAGAAGCACAGTCGAAAAACTAAGAAATAAAGGAATCAAAATAATTGAGTTCGATCCTTCCGAAGTTGACTTCTCCGGCTTCACCACAGTTCTTGATTATGACATGAAAGTTGACCTTCCTCATTACTTAGCTAATTATGGTGGAAGCAACTTGCCAGTAAGTTCAGTCACCCAAGTGATTGCTTACAACTTAGAAGACTCAACAATCAGAATTCCTTACGGACAAAAACTCTTTCAAGGAAGTGCTGAAAACCAAACACCAGAAAGCGAGATGAACGATATCAAACAGCGACTGGAAAATGATATGAGAAAACACTTTGACACTGTTTTTAAGCTTGATCAAGTCGATGCAATATTATCAATTAATAACTATGATGCAGCACGAGCAGCAATGGCAAAATATCCATGCCTTGCAATGCCTATGGGCTACAACAAGAACAGCGAGCCCAAATCAATGACATTTATTGGAAAGAGATTTTCGGAAGCATCTCTACTACAGCTTGGTCATTGGTTCGAACAGAATGTTTTCACTCGTTCTTCACCCAAAGGCTATTAATTATGAATTATTTTTCCTGCAGATCATACTATCTAATATATGCTTAAATCATCATCACTTCTTCGTCTTATCAGCTCAATGTCAAAGAGTGAAAAACGTAATTTTAAACTCAATACTCAAAAGTCAGGAGAAGGAGAAAAGCTTTACGTTCGTTTATTTGATCATTTAGTAAAATACGGTGAATTTGATGACCAGAGCATCATCAAGAAAATTCCAGAGATAAAAAAATCTCAATTGTCTAACTTACGAGCAACATTGAGTAAGGCATTATTGCGATCCTTACGAGATATAAATAAAGAGATCTATCCAGAAATCAAAGCTCGGGAGAGGTTTGATTTTGCTAAAGTTTTGTATGCAAAAGGTCAATACAGAGAAAGTCTAGACATGATACATATTGTAAAACGAATGGCCACAGAAATACAATTGAAACCTCTCTTATATTTAGCCATCAGCTTTGAAAAACAAATTGAAACTCAACATGTTACAAAGAGCATGTCACCTAAGGCTTATCAATTAGCAACAGAGTCGAATGTAATAATCAAGGAGCTAGTACTGACCAATGAACTGTCCAACCTCTCTTTATTATTATATGCCAGATACCTCGAAAATGGATATGTAAAGAACGAAAAAGAGTTCCAAGAGCTACATAAGTATTTCTATAGTTTATTGCCTGTCATTGAATTGGAGACACTTGATTTTTACCAGAAGTTAAATCTTTATCAATCCTATGTTTGGTTCCATCACATGGCACAAGATTTCTTAAACTACTATCGCTATGCCCAGAAATGGGTAAATCTCTTTGATGAATATCCGGCGATGCGAGGACCTGGAACCGTAGTATATATAAAAGGGATGCACAATGTTTTGAATGCTCTATTTATGGCAGGAAAAAGAAAACAATTCAGAGAGAATATTGAGAAGCTACTTCGATTTAATGAGGATGAAAATTTACGTCTTTCTGTAAACGAAAAAGGCCAACTACAACTTTTCAAATACACTCATGGTATCAACAGCATCTTCATGAGTGCTAATTACGCTTATGGAGCTGATTTTGTTCGCGACCTAGAGAACGCTATTGAAACGATGGAATATCCTTGGGACCCAAGTAGAATCATGGTATTCAATTATAAAATTGCCTGTATCTATTTTGGCAATGGAGATCTTGATCGAACTATTACGTTTCTCAATAAAGTAGAAAACACCTATCAAGCTAGGCTCAAAGTGGATATTCAATGTTTCTCCCGAGTTCTTAATTTAATAGCGCATTACGATCTAGGGAATGACATTTTGGTAAGTTACAAAATCAAGTCTGTATTTCGTTTTCTCCTAAAAATGGGGGAATTAGAGAAAGTACAAATGGAGATATTCAGGTTTGTTCGAAGAACACCTAAGATGAAAAGAGAATCTATTATCGAAGAATTCAAGAAGTTGAGAGAGAAGTTAGCAGATATAGAAAATGAACGGTTTGAGAAAAGACCATTTTTATATCTTGATATTATCTCATGGTTGGATAGTAAAATTAATAAGGTGAGCATGGTGGATGCTATAGTAGCAAGAAGAGTAACATCTCAATAATTTAACTAAACTTAATACCTACCCACCATACACTTGCGTAGCAAACACAGCAGTCTTCTTACTACTCCACTTCAATGCCGTACCTAAGTATACAAAATCTGGATTAGTAAGGTTCTTATAATGTGATGGTGATGTCTTCCAGTTTTGCCATAGTTGCTCAGCAAGTGCTTCATAGGTCGGAGCTATTATTGACTCTACCCCATTAGTAGTTCTTATTATGAATCCTTCATATTGTATATTTTCACCTGCGGTTCTGAATTCCCCACCCGCTTTAGTCACTCTATCTCGCATTGTCGGTGTTGACGTACCAGATTCATTATGATCCAGGATATCAACACGAACCATGTAATCGTTGTGTATTTTAGCTGCTTTTTTTAGGTCGTTATTGTTCTTGAATAGTGGCAAACCAAGACTTTTTCGTTCTTTGTTTATCTTTTGAAATAACCTTGCGTTAATTAGTTGATAGTCAATTTCACCAATTGTTACCGTTGAAGAAAAAACAGCATTAGACATCTTCGTTTCAGGTTGAGCATCAGCCTTATTAACCGACTTAGTTGTTTTCCTTTTTACTGGTTTAGTTGATTTATTCGTACTTGTCTTAGCACTTCCTGTTTCCTTTGATTTCGTATCTGCCCCACAGGACAATAGAGATATTAGGAAGACGAATGCTAGCGCTTTATTTTTGATATTCATTCTATACTCTGATTAAGATACAAGAACGAAAGTAAGAGAAATAGTCTTATGTCAAAATATAGATTTTGGAAGTTTCTTTTTTTAGTTACTCCTAGCCGTTTAATATCAAGGCATTAATTGATTGCAAATATCCTATGGACTTTAATTGATTGAGTATTCTCTTCCAAAACCCTTATAAAGTACACTCCATTTGGTAAATCATCGACCATTTGAGAGCTAAATAAATCATCATTCTTCAAGTTCCGCTTAACAATCAACTGACCACTAGATGATAATAGACTTATCTGGAGATCAGATTTTACATTATTGATTTCCCATTCTTGACCGAATGATTCGAAAGTGTAATTTTCTATAATGGGTATCTCAGTGTTTGATAATATTGTTTGAGAATTTATGACTTTGATCCCGCACGTACTCTGTATATATGGATATTGCTGTCCAGTCTCTGCAATCACATCAAACTCTTCGTAGTTATTATAAGCATACGACACCGCTACAAAATAGTACTCCTTCCCTGATTCTACAGCTAAATTGGTAAATAAATCAGTATTAAATGTCACAACCTGAGTGATTCCAATATTTGCCCCTTCTACTTTTCTATTTGGTACATAAGTCTTAACATCTCCAGAAAACATAGGCTCAATATTGAAAATATCTGAGATTTCGTTCTCTACATCACCTTGATATAATAATCGACTTAGATCGGTATTCTCTAATTCCATAAGGTCAAAATTCTCGCTTTTGACTTGGTAGATTTTTATGCCTTCAAAATTATATCTTGGAGGAAAAAATTTCTCGCCATTTTGAACTTTCTCAGAATAATCAAATGGCACTTCCGAAATTGACAGGCGAAATCCTAGGTTAGTTTTGTCCACATCCACGACCGGTGGTGGAGGCCCTACTTGATGATAGAATCCCCAGTGGTAAAACCTTTCTACCATCTTTTGTTTGTGCTGTAAAAATATGTTAGAGCTGCAACCACTTCCATCACCAACCTCTGTTGCATGCATGAACACTTGTAACATCTCTGTTTTAGCACCAGGCTGAAGAAGGAACGGGCCCATAGAAGATATTGAGGTAGTTTCTGGCTTAGAGTCCTCATTGCATAATGACCAACTATCAGGGTTGGATGGATCTCCGGTAAACATCATTTTAGTAATATCGCCATCCATATCGAGAATATCAGAACCATCTTTAGCTAGACCTCTGAGAGAATTATAATACTCCACTTCATGGTCGAAATCACAATTATCATTACTTTCACAATTGACAGGGACTAACGATGTCGACATTGTTCTTAGAACAAGAGTATCTGCTTCCCAACCGTTCTGAGGATGTACGAGTACTACTTCCCCATCGATAATTTCTATCTTATATGGATCGAAACCTATTCCTTGATAGTACATTCCAACTTGAGAACTAGACTGTACATCAGTGTTGCTAGGACACACATCCTCTTGATCGGAATTATAGGCATATACCATATTGCGAATGGAATCTGTACCCACATAATCGTTGTCTGGGCATCCAACCTCAAAATCTATCCAATTGCCTACATAAAAATCTCTAATATCATCGGTCGCTCTATTATCAATTTCATATTTCACAAAAATGACGTCCTCAACATTCTGCATTTTGAATGAGAATATGTAGACTCCCATTTGAATTTGAATTCCAGTGGAATTACTAGCTAAATGCGGCCCACCATTATCATTCATCACATAATATGAGATCTGAGACGGCATGGCAAATATATATTCCGAATAACCATAATAGTAATGAGTAGGAATACTTACCATAGGAAAATCTCCATCACATGGATCATAAAAATTATCATCGTTTTCATCATAAAATTCAGCGCCTCTATATCCAGAGGGTAATTCTAAATTTGGATTCCCTTTACCAGGCCAGTTTAATATTGATTCTGATATGTCTTCGCAAGAACCACCTTCATCAAACACCTTTCTTGCGGCAATAATTTCTTCCTTAGTCACACTGAATACTCGATCCCAAGCCTCACATGTCGTAGGATTAGTCTGCCCATCTTCATCCAATGGTCCCATCACCCAATCTTGATCACCAGCATTCGTAACAGCAAGTTTCAGCGATCCATTTGGGTCTACCCCTCCTGCCCATATTTGAGTTGATTTTATAAGGGGCGCATATTCTCTAGTATCCATATCTCCATCCGGCCCAATGCCGACTTTACTATTCAGCTCGTTCATGGATAACTCTCCATTTAGAATATTGAATTGGAAATTATCATGGACGAATTCATGGCCTGCAGTTATTGGTCCACAATATTGAGCACAAAGGATATTGGTAAAACATAAAAGTAAAAATGTAATAGCTCTAGTCATGATTCAGATCAATTAATAACAAGTTTATGATTTACCTAAGATAGAGAAATTGGTAAATGTTTTAACGATAGACATAACAAATGTCATGATCAGTAAATGGATTCAGCAAGAATCAGGGTTTAATGTCGTGAAAGGTATTTATAAAATTGGTATGATAAATATTGATCATGTACAATAACCCTAAAATAAAAAAACCCGTGAAAGACGAAAATCACGGGCATTACTCAATTTAATAACCAAAACTCATACTACTCTAAATGCAAATGGTATGCCAAACATGTAATTAAATGATCATATCTAAAAAAATAACAATTCCTCTACAGAAAGAATAAAGGCGATATTAAATTCTATAAAATTGATTTCGTTGGCTTTACATATTAATAAAAACATAATTTAATGTAGAATAATATTTGATCTATTTTATAAATTACTTTTTATCAGAATGTGTATTAACTTCATTAGCTGATGTATACCTCGAGTGTTTTACATAATCAAGAGCAATTAAAAGTCAATAAAAATTCTTAAATCAGCAACGGTTAAACAGAAACTATTCAAATTAAAATAATTATCGTTGAAGGTCTTAGCTAACTCATGTATTTACAAAGGTTTATAATTGACCATTAAAATCATATGCAACAAATTGAAATAAAATCACTCCCTAAACTTGTGATAAGTATAGATTGTATTATATTTGCATCGCTTTAGAAAAAGCACGTTCTTTAATATTACGCGAAAGTAGCTCAGCTGGTAGAGCACGACCTTGCCAAGGTCGGGGTCGCGGGTTCGAATCCCGTCTTTCGCTCAAAGAAATAGAGCCGGACTAGATATTAGATTCGGCTTTATTTTTATTTATTAGTAAGATATCATCTTATTAATTGGATTCTGCCCGGGTGGTGGAATTGGTAGACACGCAGGACTTAAAATCCTGTGGCTTCGCGGCCGTGCGGGTTCGATTCCCGCTCCGGGTACAAATCGAGTAAAGCGCAAATAATTGTTGATCAATTGTTTGCGCTTTTTTTATTTTTTAGAGTTCAGAGAGGTGGAACGGTTAGTATATGAAGCGTAGTGACCGAATGGGAGCTATGATTTCATATATATTGTTGGCAGTTCGTTTCGTATGCTATCGTTTATTGTAAGTCTTAATTATAAATGAAGACAATCCAAATATGAAGAATAGTTGATATCATAATTTGCGCTGACATTATAACATGTAATACCAATCCAAAACGGAAATACTTATTATAAGAGTCACAATTAAGTGAAAGGCCTACTAAAAGATTCATAAAAAACACAACGGTCAAAAGAAGAAGTAGACCGTAATCGGGTCTTGAACTGTGGAGATAGAAAACAATAGGGGAGGTCACCCCCAGCAAATTATGGATAGAGTGCATTCTCTCTATGGCTTTGCCCTTCATATCAAAAACTCCCCTAAAAATAGGTAAAACCCATTGGCCGAGAATGAATAAAAAAAGAACAAATCCACTCCAATGCCGGTACGTAGAATTGGTTTGCAACTGCGTTAAATAGTCAAATTCCAATTGTGCCAAGTATTGTAATAAATACAAGGTGAATAGTATTAGGCCGATAATGTTTTCAGTCTTTTTCATCAATAAAACTCTTTATTAGGTCTATTGATGCATGATTCAATACTGAGTCAGAAAAGGAATTCACGGTGGGTAGAAAAGCCCCTTCTCTAGGCCATTTTATTCCTATGGTTATTAAATCGCTGCTTTTAAATGTCTTTGTTTTATCTAGATAGGAAGTGTAGGTTTGATTAGCACTTTGAATATAGACATCGATCCATTTGATTAGCTCGTCTGTAGTTAGAGAGTCGCGCGGAAATGCCCAGGTTGTTGAACCCATGACATCATTGAGCTTCCAATTTTTTTTGGGAGAATTGTCATGGTCATTATGACAGTTTACGCAGGCCTTAGCAGAGGCGAAATCTGGAAACATACCTATATAGCGGTCTGTTTCTTTATCTACAAAGAACCTAGGTTGTAGATCTTCTTTTATTTCTTTGAACTTCTCGGCTTGAATACCTGTTAATAAATTCGACTTAGAAATAGGAAAGTCAGACCCTAGATATAAACTAAGAGGAACAGGGCTTTTTTCTAAAAGAGCGGATGTTGACCTCAAAAATAAAGCGGGTAAAGGACCTGCCTCAATTTGATTGTCCTCCCAATGTTCATCGAATTTTAATCCATTTTTTTTCCCTTCCCCAACTATATTTTTGGTGTAGATTGACCTATACTCATCATTGAGACCCGCGACTATCTTAAAGCCATCATAGACGGAAAAAGTATAGCGCTCTTCATTGGTCATTTCTCTAAGAGGTTCCGGCGCAGTGAAAAACAAATAAGAATTTACTGTCAAGAATGCTAAAATGATTATCAAAAAGAGTATATATTTTTTATTCATTTTCACTTGTTTTATTTACAATAGAATCGGTAATATATTTCTTTATATCACTGTAGGGATCTTCTCCACCGTTAAAATAGATTTTTAATCTTTGTAATGAAATAGTATCACTTATCTTCTTTGGAACGTCAAAAATATGATTGCCATGGTAATCGTGACATTGCAAACAAGTATTCCATTTGTTTGCATAAATTAATTGTTCATGGTTGAGACCTAAAGGGTCATTGTTGATTTTTATGTCTTGATGACAATGCTGACAATAATTACCTTGCTCGATAGTGACTCTTTTTCCATTATGTTCATTATGGCAACTAATACAATTTTCTGGTTGTATTGCTTCTCTTGCTTTAATAAATCTGGGTTCCAAAAACCTGTGAGTTGGGTGAACATCATTTGGGCGAGAGTGACAATTCAGGCATACCGTATTGTTTACCCTCAATTTGCCAAAATCTACATATTCGCCATCCGTCAAGTTTAAAAATGTCTTCGCATTATATTGCAGTTGCTGCCTTGTTGATCCGGGCGCTGATTTATGACAATCAACACATTTCAAATTTTCATGCCCTGTATTCATAGGGCCTTTTGCCAAATACGACTCGTTGGGCTCGGCAGTAAGAAATAAGAGGATGAAAAATGAAAATATAAACCCTAATATTATTAGATTATTTCTTTTGGTAATAGATTGAAGAATACTCTTATCGAAATTAACTACCACCTGATCATTCAAAGGATAGGAAGTACAAGTAAGGATCTTATCAGAATCATCTTGTTGTTTGATTGCGGAATAGACCTTCCCTAACTTAAGTACTGCTTCGCATGATAAACAATTTCCCATTTTGCATTCATGGCCAATATTAAATCCAGCGTCCAAAGTAGCGTCTAAAATATTTTGATTGGCACCAACAGTGACGATATGGGTATTCCCCTTGAATTTTATTTTTATCTGCTGAGTTTCTGTTGAAATGCCTTTAGTAAGAGGAGAGAGATCGAAGTTTTCGGACTTAATATTCGTATGGTGGACCTGGTTATCTTTTAAATGGTTAATTAAAATATCTATAATAATAGAGGGACCAGTTGTGAAGAAACAAGTGTCTTTGTAGGGAATCTGGTGTTTGTAAAAAACCTCTTCTATTTTGGATTTTGAGAGTTGTCCTACTTCTCTGGTCCATCCTTCAGTTGGTTCATCAATAGTGAATACAAAATGGCAATTATGCTGTTGGATTTCCTGTAAATGATCATAGAATATTATGCTCCTGATATCTCTGTTGGCATATACTAAATAAATATTCCCGGGAAATTTGTTAGCTATAGCATGGTTAATCATAGCCTTTACTGGGGTAATACCACTTCCACCAGTTACAAAAACAAGATTTTGATATTCTTCTAAAATATGGTCGTTAAGAATGAAGTTCCCAGATGGCGGGCTTACCTCTAAAGTATCGCCTACATTGTATTCGTCATGTAAAAGGTTTGAAACAAGACCTTTTGGCACTCTTTTTACGCAGAAGGAAATATTTTGCTCATTGATGAGACTGGTTATAGAATAGCGTCTACTCTGCTGCCTGCCATTGTTATCTCTTAAATGAACGGTTATGTATTGACCACATATGAATTTAAATTTACTTTTCAAGTCATCAGTAATCCGTAGAGTAAAACTATAGGAAACAGGAGTTTCTTTATGTTTCTTGATAATTTTTAGAGGAAAGGTTTTTTTAATCATATTTGAATGAATGACTGCCAACGGTAAATTGTATGAGTTGTGGCAGATTGGATACTTCATCTCTGTCAAGCCACAGTTAAGTTTGAGGGGGCAACAAATCATGAATTTAATATTTTCTCTGCCATTACTTATACAAAATGTTAGCAAACCTTTTATTGACAGACTAATCTTGCTATTCATTTACCCCAATTCCTTTACAGCCCTTGAAGCCATATCGATTGCGATTTTCATATTTGCATGCGCACCTGAGTCGGAATTGGCAATGGTGATACGGCCAAATGGTTGTCTTCCTATTTTCACAGAATCACCAGGTCCATTAACAGTGTAACCATGAGCCCACCGATTTACGGTAATACTCTCAACATCCCTATCGAAATCAAACAATTCCTTTGGCAGCATCCCCCCTAAATGCGCTCTAATTTCATCTTCATAGTCTTTGAATTGTAAACTTAACATTCTGAGTCGCGCTTCACGATATTGCTCAATGGCCGGTGCACCTTCGGTTTCTCCATATGGACAGCTTACCATTTGAATAACGCAAGGGTCATTCGGGGTCTTGGTGTATTCATAACCACCCATACTTACAGGAAAGTCCATATATACTGACTGGTGCATATTGCCAGGCGACATCGCCATGCCAATTTCCATTTCTTTTATTGCCTTCCAATTTCTTAAGCCCACAGTAGTGTAAATCAAAGGACATTTTGATTGAAGTCTCAATGCAGCTTCTTGTTTCTTTGGAAGCCCCTGAACAATATGAGGAATCATCATATTATAACATGCCATTACCACATGTTTACCCGTTACCTGATACGACTTGTTTTCGTAGATATAATCCACGAAAACCTCACTTGAGTCCATTGGGTTTCGGTTATGCTGTACATTAACAACCGTACTATTTAATCTGATACGGACAGCATTGCTGGATTTGTCTAGTTCGGCATATTTAAATTTTGCTAAAACAAGTTCTTCCGCACTATTTCCTTCTGCTACAGCAGGGACCATCTTTTTCACCAGAGCACGCGCTACGCTGGCATTGCCATCTGGAAAATGATAAATATATGGGTCTTCTTTATTGTATATTGCCTTAGGAGCAAATCCCATGGCTCCACAACTTTTTGCTGTACTTATTGACATTAAGTCTGCTCCAGTATTCCCCCAGTCTAAAGCAGAAGATCTGGCTATTTTAAGTACTCCTGGGTCATCAACCCCCAAATTGTTTTTAAGGTATTCGAAGTAGGAACGAGAGCGCATATAGTCTTCCAATTCCGCCTTCGGTACATCTATCTCATGCACGCCGCCATTTAATACTCGAAGTAATTGTTCTTTTCCTTTTTTGCTTAGAGGAGCTTGTTTTGCCGCATCCTCGTTAGATAGTTTACCACCCATTATTATCCCTTCAATATAATTTGGATGATTACAAAAAGGATGTCTAACTACTTTGTCTTCACCAAATGTTTCTTTGTTGAAGTAGGTAACAGACCCTAGATTATTCCTTTTATAGAAATCTTTGTCATAAGCCGTATTAAATCGTTCTAGTTCTATACCTAAATCTTTAAACAATGCATGTACAACTTCACTTATCTCATTTGTCTCATCGATAGATTGAGAACCACCATGACCTAAGCGAAATTCACCATCAATGGTATGTTCATTCCGCTTAGCATGACCGCCAAAATCATCATGATTATCTAGTATGAGCACCTTCTTATCTTTACCATGCTCCTGCTGAAAAAAATATGCAGCAGAAAGCCCGCTGATTCCTCCCCCTACAACTATAAGGTCGTACTCTTCTTTTAATTTGGTAGTTGTTCCCCAATCCGATTTCTTATTCCAAGCACGGCTGTGGGCGTGGGTATTAGATCCTGGGTGACTTCCCCTAAGACCAGTGAGTGCTGGTGGATAATATAATGGATTAAGTTTGCCCATTGCAGTTTCATTTATACATCCATATGGAACAAGAATAACTCCTGCAGTTGCCATTAAAGTTCCATTGATAAAGTCTCTTCTGGTAATTTTACTCTTCATTTCATAGTGCTTTTTCTTATGTTTGCTAACGTCAGTCTGTGAAAAAACTAACCTTTCTTATTTTTAAAAATATACCATCTTTTGTGAAGTGTGATATATTTGAATTGCAAAATTACAGATAAGAGCGTCTATGGTGCTTATCATACTCAAAAAGCGATTAAAGAAGGCTACGAAGGCCTTTTTGAGCACTTCTTTCCCTAGTATGGACATAACTCTCCTAAGATTATAACAGAGAAAGATGATTGAGATTTCTGTTTCTACTTTAGGTTTCGTTTTCATCAGTGTGTAGTACATACCCGTTTCACTGTTTGCTAATGCAAGCCAGATGAATAATTGTCTTTTGATTGTTCCAAAGGGATGTTCTACTATGGCTTGTCTCTTTTTATATTCTGATCGCCTTGTGGCTATCTGTTCATTATTCCTTTCTCGTAATGGTTCATATACACAACGGTCTATTGTTCTTCCTTGACCACTCTTTTGCTGACTTGGCGTTACACATTCTTTGAAGTATGGACAATTTATACACACGGGGTATTTGATATTATATCTATCAAACTGTCCTACATTCTTGCCTCCCTTCCTTCTTTTGTAGGTGGCTTGATATGATAAACGTTCATTATTTGGACATATGTATTCATTCGATTCAGCGTCATAAGAAAATCTACTCTTTCGAACATGAGCGGCCTTCTTCTTGTCTTCTCTTAATAATGGTGCTACTAGTGTGTCTAGATTTTCTTCATGGCATTTATGAATTTGCTCCCCTTTATAATACCCCTTATCCGCCAATATTGTCAGTGTTTCATCATCTTGAATATCTAATGCGTTTTTTGATTTGATTGCCATTGGACCCAGTGCATTGATATCTGTTTTGTTGGTTACTTCATAATCTACTATCAGGTTATGTTTATCATCTACCGCTGATTGTATATTATAGCCCACCTCTACCATGTTCATATTTAATGGAAGAGATCTAGCATCAGGATCGGTCGTTGATATCTGTGTCTCCCCAGAATCTTCAAGCTGTTTCTTTAGGTTTTCGTATTTCTCTTTTCTTGCCTTTACTTTTTTTAGCTTTTCATCTATCTCATCCTCTTGTTCTAGGGTTTTTAGATATTCCTCTTGGGTTGCTATGTATTCAAGATGTCGATTGATTTTATTGATATTGAAGTTATTCTTTCTAGCGTTTTGGCCTCTTATTTTTGTGCCATCAATAGCTACCGTGCTTCTACCGTAGAGTTCTAGCTTTTTGCAGAAATCCCGAAATATTTTAAATAGAGTTTTGAAAGCTTCATTGTTATCTTTTCTGAAATTGGCAATGGTCTTGTAAGATGGCTTTTGCTCATGAAGCAACCACCAGAGTTCTACATTGACCTCACATGCTTTTTGAAGATCTCTACTGCTTCTTACCTTATTTAGATATCCATAAATGTAGATTTCTAAAAGTGTTCCTACTGGAAATGATGGTCGTCCCGTTCGCTGATCTTGATTAACTTTAAAGCCTAAGTCACTTCCTAGAGCAAAATCAAGAAAACAATCTATCACTCTTACATTCGAGTCCGGAGATACCAATACTTCTAATGAGGACATTTTTAGTTGATTCCGATCAGATTTATCCAGCTGTTTCATATCTTTGGTTCTATACTTTAAGATACGTAATACATATATGTTATTCAAATATATGATATGTGAAATTTAAGTTTTTTCACAGACTGACGGTTAGTATATGAGCCGTTTTTAATGGTTTATATACAACCTAAGTTTACATTTATCTAAATTAGAGCTATTAAATAATAAGAACGGAAGTGTAGAGTAAGGCTGTTCGTTATTCTTATTTCAAATAATTTTTCAACTCATGGGTTAATTCATTCGCATAGTCTTTCCCAATGTTTAATCGAGTAACATTCAATTGAGCAAGAAGAATATTAATTGATATTCTATTAATGAGCTCCTTAATAATTGGATCATTTGAAGATTTATAAAATAATTGAGAATCGAAAGAATTTACCTCAACCATTCTTTCTGATTTTGCATATGAACTACCAAATTCATTTAATATTGAGTTGATATCAAATTCTTCAGAGAAAACATGGGAACCAAAAAATTCACGAGCGTACCTTGAGTTTTCCTTTAATACATCGGTTATTTGCAAACCGTGACTATAATAACGTTGAATATTGTTTCGAAGAGAACTATTAGATATAGTGTTTAATCTTCCAGAGAATTTGATATCTTCAAACACTATGCTATTCTGTATGTAATAGGTCCCAGGCAGGAGCCTTGAAAAGTGAAATAAAATTATGGAGTCGTTTTTTTGTGTTGGATTTTTAAAGTGATTTAGTAAATAATTACCCGATATAACTTTTTGTGAATCCACAGAAATATTAGTATTCAAATTAACCAAATCAGTTTCAATATCATTTATAATTCCTTCGATATAAAAATTTTCCAAATTATTATTTATTCTGCTTGTATTCCAATTATTTATTGCTGTCTCTTATACACATCTGACGCTGCCGACGAAGAGGATAGTGT
>OJIO01001009.1_pt1 | contig 14069 bp, 15 predicted proteins | sample 1595621 | NCBI WGS metagenome assembly OJIO01 (sample SAMN05416776, study PRJEB24817) | seawater metagenome | isolation source: Sea water | place: Canada:Atlantic | collected 2013-07
CTACACTATCCTCTTCGTCGGCAGCGTCAGATGTGTATAAGAGACAGGACCAGAGATACTAATTTGTTTTTGGCTGATTGGGTAGAGTAGGATGGTAGAGTAGGATCTTTTTTGGAATTTAAATAAATGAAATTTGTTGCGATATCTGATACGCATGATAAACATCGTGGCTTAAATTTACCTAAAGGTGATGTATTAATTCATTCTGGAGATTTTTGTCATTATGGAAGTCATGATAATTTGTATGATTTTTTGGAGTGGTATAAGGGCTCGATTATAAAGTGAAGATATTAGTTGGGGGGAATCACGATTTTTATGCAGCAGAGTATCCTGATAAATTTAGAGAAATTATACCTGAAGGCGTAATTTATTTATGTGAAAGTAGAATTACAATAAATGGAATAAATATATGGGGTTCTCCATATCATCCAGATATGGTTGGCTGGGCTTTTGGTGAAAAGAGAGGTAAAGCAATGAAAGAACATTGGAATCTTATTCCTATTGATGTTGACATATTAATAACTCATACTCCTCCATTTGGTATTCTGGATAAGTCTCGGTCTGGTAAATCAATTGGATGCGAAGAATTAAGGACGAAATTAGATGATCTTCAAATTAATTATCATTTGTTTGGCTATGTTCATGCAAGCTATGGAAGAAAAACCATTGGGGCATGTGAAACTATCAACGCGTAAAATATTAATTCAATAAAGGGATTAGTAAACGAGCCTATTGTTTTTGATTTTACAAAAAATGACTAAAAAGCCCTCCAATCATTGATCGAAGGGCTTTTACATAATAACAGATATGTTCGTCTCTTCTGTCTTATATTATTGGATAAAAAAGTGGGTGTTTCTGAATCATTTCATGAACTCAGTTTTATTTTACTTTAAATAAGGAAGTAAGTGTTTCTGATTCATTTCATGAACTCAGTTTTATCTACTTCTTTTCAGTAAGCTTTCTAGTGATTTGTTCATCACAGTAATGCTATCTGCTTGTATTTTTATCGTTGATCTGAGCGCATCTATTTCTTCATGGAATGCATTTCTCATATTCGAAGGATTAGGCATGAATGGGGATATCTTCAAATTAACCAGCCATACTTCTTGAATTTCATTAGCTTCTACTTCCATGGTTTTGTAGTAGCTGCCATTATCAGAGTTCAAATACAAGATTCCTTCTTTTCGGATTCTATTTGTTACCCTTTTAACCAACACATCTCCATTTGTGATCACTACATATACATAGTTGTCTCTTATACTAGAATAAGTATTATCAGAGGAAACAAGGGAACAGATGATCTTATCTCCACTAAAAATAGTGGGTTCCATACTGTCTCCAGTTACATCAAAACATCTATGTTCTCCATAGTTTGGTTGGTAGCCAGGAAGAGAGAAAAAATCCAATTCATCTTTAGATACTGTCTCATGGTACTGATCACAATATCCTGCGTGAGCCGCGATTGGCACATACATTATCTTATCATCCTTGACAACCTTGATTTCTATCTCTTCTTTAAACATTGGGCCATATCCAGCCATTAAATACTCACTGTTTATGTTGAATTTCTCAATCAATGTCATAGCATTTACGACGGTGACATCGCGTTTCCCTTTTAACACTTGATTCAGACTTTGCGGTGCAGTATCTAGTGCAAGGGCAAATTGGCGAGAAGAAGCAATCTTCTTCTCTTCTTTCAATCTATTGTGACAGGCAATAAATCTTTCAGTTACTTGATTCGGCATAGTAGTAGAGGTATGTGTAGTTTTCTAATATTATATCAAATGTATAAAATTATACATATAAAAATAAATAATATGTATTATTTATTAAAATAATTTATAATATGTATACATATTGTTGATAATGATAGTTCAACATATATACTATTTTCTTAATATATTTATTTTTTATATCTTAATTATTTCTATGTGTCTTTTTGATTACATAATAATGCGAAGAGGACTTTGCCTTGTTATGTTAGAGCAATACTTTACATCTTATAGGGAATGTTGTGAAGATTGAAATATGGTGTCATGATTATTGAAAAATCATTGAATAAAAGCTGTGGATCTAGGCTCAATTATTAACATATTCTCTCACAACCTCAGCAATAGGTCTTTCATTGATCATCACTTCTGTAAGAACTCCATTACCATCTTTGATATTGATAATTCCGTAAACATGAATTGAACTATCTCTTCTCATATCTCTCACATAGTACTCGCTTGGCTTCGCAATAGATTCCTCCATATAATAGCGATTATAAGGAAGGTTGATTGTTACTTTGTCATCTTGTCTACTTCGGATCTTGACTTCGATATAATCACCTGATAAATTTCGTTTGTCAGTAGTTAGATTTGAAATTTCTGCAAATCCATCTGTCTTAACTTTTACCTCTGCATAAGCTTTATATACTTCTTGTAATTCTTCATTATTGAGTCCATCAAGATCATATTCTTTTCTTTCGACTTCATATCTTAAGTCTATGTATTTGCCTCTAAACGGATCATAAGGGTCTACAGGTTGAGTTCTGAACTTATAGGCCGTGCCATTTTTGATCGTAGATTCACTGTCCCAAATCATTTTTGAAGGAACATACAACTGTGCTAAGATCATGATTGCAAATATGAGCCATATGTATTTTTTATCAATCATTAGCGCTTCGTTTTTGTTATGATAGTCTCCTTGTGGTCCATATGTTGCGAATTGAAGTTCAAGATTCTGGTATACTTTTATAACTAGCATTTTGCTGTGCCCTAGAACGCTTCTTTATTAGAATATTGTTTGTAATAAAGAATGCAACTCCAACTACAATAAATAGAATACCACGTAAAACAAAATTGAGATCGGTATCAAAAAACCTGCATATTAGTAGAGCGGTAATAATTATTAATCCATAATTCAGAATTCCCAGATGGTCTTGCTCTACACCACTTTTTATAGTTAATACAGCTATTGCTAGAATAATGAAATTAGTCAATAATTGACTTGCTCCTGGACTAAATCCACTAATTAATATCAACACAATAAATATGATAAAGATAGGCATGATAGGTGTCAATTCGTTAAAGGTTTTACTCATGATATGTTTTGCAAATAATGCAATAGCTGAGCACATAATTACTACAGCGATTATTTGAGAATATATAGTTTCAGGAATCCAGTTATTTTCATTTTCTGCTATCCATTCCCAATATCCACTAAACGTGAAAGCAAGAAGCATACATATAGTCCCAAGTGCACCAATTATCAGATATCCATTGGCTCTCAAACGCATAGAGTTGGTTTGTTCTAAATGGCCGATCATATAGAAAGAGCCAAACAATGCAAGCAGGACAGGAGCAACTACATACTCTGCGGATATCGTAGAGTAGATTGTGGCAATGATCATTGTAATAGGAATAAACCAATGATGAAATGAGGTTGCATTGCTTGCATTCCGATATTTCAATATATACAAATAGTAAGGTATTATTAGACCAATTAATAGCCAATTGACTAGTGGGTTTTCGATAGGGGAATTGTTGTCAAATGAGGCTATGGTGAAGAAAAATGTACCAGTAATGTATAACAATGAGGAAACAGATGATGTCATTAAATATACAACTGGTAATGATAATGTCATCCAGATTAGAAGGAAGCCCTGCATATCTCCTTGCAGATGATAGACCTGACTGATCAATGCAATAGCGGCTCCAATAGAAAGAATTAAAAATATCGAAGAACTTTCTCTCCAAGTCTGGCTTTCTTTTTTCTTCCATAACGTATATCCACATAATCCTTGCCCAATTAACAGAGGTATAAATGCAAAGGTGGTCTTTACAAATCTTGGTAGTTGGTCCCAATTGTGCGCTATAATTAAAATAATTCCCAAGCCAATCAAAAATGCTCCTAGCACACCAAATATGACCAGAAGTCTGTTCGATGAATTAGCTTCCTTGGAATTATAATACGCTCTTATTCGGTTTGCAGTTTCCTGAGAGATTATCTCATCTCCTACTAGTTTTTCTATATCATTAATCAAAGACATGCTATAATAATAAGGTTTTTTGATAGAAATACCAATTTTTGAGATATCGTAAAAATATATCTAGTGACGATAAAGGCAGTTGGTTGATTTTTATTCTATATTATCTTACTATAGTTTCGTAATTTCGCCACACATAAGATATAATATTATCAGTAATTACTTCCATATTATCCGACCTAAGAATTTAGCAATTGTGGCGATTTCACAATTCCTAATATATTGGGTATATATAATGCCATTGGTTGATGGGCAAGAGATTATGCTTGACGGTAGCCTTTGGTGGTTGTTTATTATTGATACTGTTTTGATTGCTGCGGCTGGTTATGTTATCAATGATATTTATGATCAAGAAAGTGATTTGCTAAATAAACCTAGAAACTCATATATTGGTGTTGGAAATCTATCCATAAAATCTGCTTGGTTCTACTATGGATCATTGGTTCTGTTGGGTCTAGGTTTAGCTTTATTTATAGCGCACACTATTGATAAGTTGCATCTTCTGCTTATCTATCCAACGGCTGTAGGATTGTTATTTCTGTATTCGAAATCTTTCAAGAAGCTTCCATTGATTGGAAATTTGGTTGTGGCTATATTTTGTGCATTTGTACCTGGTATCATACTATATGCTGAGTGGGGTGTGCTCGAAAAGGCAAGAAATACCTCACCTACTGAATACGAATTAGTTTTTGGAATGTTTTTATCCTACCTAACATTTGCTTTTCTCTCCACTTTGGTTAGGGAAATTATTAAAGATATAGAGGATATTATTGGAGATAAATCAGCGGGTTATAATACTTACACAACTGTGTATGGTAAAAAGAAGGCAAAATTGTTAGCAATAATTATAAGTCTAGTCTTGATATTAAGTTATGGACTTTGGTTTACCCCTTTTGTTGAAATTGACGCTAAAGTATTAATCACAGGGCTTATTAGTGTAATGTTTTGCTTCTCATTATTTATCCTTTATAGATTAATATATGCAAGTGCAAAAGAAGATTTCTCTGCGATTAGTAAATGGCTCAAAATATTAATGGTTGTATCACTTTTTATCTTTCTTTGCATTCCGTTTTTAACATAGAAGTGATTTAAAAACTAAGGTTAAAATGATTTGTAAGTGCTTGGTTTAAAAGATGAAGCTCCTTTTGAGAAACTTAGCATTAGCTAAGTGCCGAGGAAAAGCTGAAATATTGTGAATCAATGACTTGCAAAGGAATTAACATTATGTTCTTAAATCACTTCATAAGTACTTTTAAGAAATATGAAATCAATCCTCAAAAAAAGAAGATTAATATTAGGTTCAAAATCTCCTCGACGAAGTCAATTACTCAAAGAGCTTGATATATCGTTTGTGAAAAAAGTAGAAGATACGGACGAGTCTTTTCCTGACGATATGCCAGTGTTAGAAGTCGCTGAATTCATAGCTAGAGTCAAAGCGGAGGCCCTCAGGTCTAGAATGAAGGACAATGACATCATACTCACTGCAGATAGTGTTGTCATATGCGAAGGAATTATCTATGGCAAGCCCAAGGACGCTAATCAAGCAAAAGAATTCATAAAGATTATATCAGATAATGTCCATCAGGTAATAACGGGTGTTTGCCTTATGGATGATAAGAAAATGGTGAGCTTCTCTGAAACAGCAGAAGTAAAACTTAAACCTATCACTGAAAAAGAACTCAACTACTATGTAAAGAAGTATATGCCTATTGATAAAGCGGGGGCATATGGTATCCAAGAATGGTATGGTCACGCTAAGATTGAATGGATTAAAGGAACATACACTAATATTATGGGGCTGCCTACTGGATTAGTGTATGATGAGTTGGTGAAGTTTGTTTAAATTTCTTAGACCTAGAAATCTAGAGATTTTCCCTGTTGATCAATCGTTGAGCTGACGAAGGAAGATCGGTGAGTGGTCAATATCCTGAATTGACTTTGAATCAGGTTATAAAATGTTGAAACTTTGCATTGATTGTAATATTGAATTAACTTTCGCCTCGCCGGCTCGGCGTTCATTTCTGTCTTGAAACAGAATACTAACGAGCGTTTGCGATGCAAGCCACTCTACAACCAAAGAATTCAAGTACTTAATGGTAAAAGCAATGGCTTATGAAATAAACATGCGTTTCAAAGAAAACATTAAGGCTTGAATATTTACGAGTGTTTGCTCCGCAAGCCATCTCTAACTTAACGCAAATAATGCTTATAATTACTAAACCCCAAAAACTCACTAAAATGAGTTTGCTCCTCAACGAGTTTTTGTTTTCACAAGCCATGTCTAACAGCACTATTAGCTCAAACACTTTTGGTTTCTTGACGTATTTATAAGCACTATTCACTAAAAATCTAAATGCCAGTTTATAAGAGATCCAAAATAAGTAATAGTATTTATTATAAAAAAATACCCTAACAAAATCAAGAGATTCTATCAGGGCATTATTTTTTCAAAAGCTAAAAATATCCGCTTACGCCAATATCTCGCTTACAGGAGTATAATCTAATCCAAAAGCATCAGATACTCCTTTATAACATACTTTTCCTTCAACTACGTTAAGTCCAAGTTCCAGTTCTTTATTATCTCTACATGCTGTTTTCCATCCTTTATTTGCTAGTTGGATAGCATATGGAAGTGTAGCGTTAGTTAATGCTAGTGTAGAAGTATACGGCACAGCGCCTGGCATATTTGCTACACAATAATGAAGGATCTCATCTACTACATAAGTTGGATCTTCATGAGTTGTAGGCTTACATGTTTCGATACATCCACCTTGATCTACAGCAACATCGACGACGACTGTACCCGGTCTCATTTCTTTTAGCATCTCTTTAGTAATAAGGTGAGGTGCCTTCGCGCCTGGAATTAATACGGCTCCTACTATCAGATCGTGGGTAGGTAGTAATTCTCTGATGTTATATTCGTTTGACATGAAAGTATTCACGTTTGCCGGCATTACATCATCCAAATATCTTAGTCTAGGAAGAGAAATGTCCATCATGGTTACATCTGCGCCCATACCTGCGGCCATTTTTGCAGCATTTGTTCCAACTACGCCACCACCTAAGATCATCACTTTGGCGGGTCTTACTCCTGGAACACCTCCTAAAAGAATACCTCTTCCTCCCATTGGAGCCTCGAGATATTTTGCACCTTCTTGGATTGCCATTCTACCAGCTACTTCACTCATAGGTACCAGTAATGGCAGACTTCTGTCTCCTTTTTCTACAGTTTCGTAAGCAAGACAAACGCTGCCACTATCGATCATTGCATGCGTCAATGCTTCACCACTTGCAAAATGGAAATAAGTAAAAACCAATTGGTCTTTTTTGATCAATCCGTATTCTGAAGCAATAGGTTCTTTTACTTTCATGACCATCTCAGCAATAGCATAAGTATCTTCTATGGTTGGAAGTATACTAGCACCGGCATCGATAAATTCTTGATCAGTAAATCCACTGCCATTTCCAGCGGTAGCTTGTATATATACTACATGACCTCTTTTTACTAATTCTTTTGCACCTGCAGGTGTTAGTGCAATTCTGTTTTCATTGTTTTTTATTTCTTTTGGAACGCCTATTATCATTAGTTGTTAGTTTGATTAGGTTAAGCTTGATATTAGCATGGCGAAGGTATATTTTTTTTATGGTGAAAATAGTAGATTTAATCAAAATTTATTTCTGGTAAACACAATAGTTACAAACTATTATTTCTATTTATTTCTATTTATTTCTACATGAGAAGAAAAGAAAAATTACATATCTTTCCTACTTGCTAAATTTTTAGAATATGAAGTACATAGTATCTTTAGATCAAGGGACAACAAGCTCTCGGGCACTCATTGTTGATTCGGAAGGAACAATTATAAATAAGGCCCAAAAAGAATTCACGCAGATATATCCAAATGATGGGTGGGTGGAACATGACCCACAAGAAATATGGGGCTCTCAGATTGGTATGTTAGCAGAAGTTTTGTCTACGTCAGTCATTTCCGCTAAGGGAATAGCAGCAATCGGAATCACAAATCAAAGAGAAACGACAATAATTTGGAATAGAAAAACCGGAAAAGCTATCTATAATGCTATTGTATGGCAAGACAGAAGAACGGCAAGTTATTGTGACAAGCTAAAAGAAGATGGTCATGCTGACATGTTTCGTGCTAAGACAGGTTTAGTGTTGGATGCTTATTTTTCGGGGACAAAAGTAAAGTGGATACTAGAAAACATAGAAGGAGCCAGAGCAAAAGCGGAAGCAGGAGAATTAGCATTTGGAACAGTAGATAGTTGGCTGATTTGGAATTTGACAAAAGGAAAAAATCACTATACCGATGTTACTAATGCTTCTAGAACACTATTGTACAATATTCATAAAATGGATTGGGACGATGAAATATTAGAATTGCTAGATATTCCAAAAAGCATGCTTCCCGAAGTACTTCCATGTTCTTCGGATTTTGGAATGGCAAATATCAATGGGACTAATGTTCCAATAGGAGGAGTTGCCGGCGATCAACATGCAGCACTTTTTGGACAAATGTGTACGGAAGAGGGTATGGGAAAGTGTACTTATGGAACTGGATGCTTTGCCATGCTAAATACTGGAAATGAAGTCGTAGAAAGTAAACATAATCTATTGTCTACAATTGCATGGCAGATTGGAGATCAAGTCACATATGCGCTCGAGGGATCAGTTTTCATTGGTGGTGCTGTAATTCAATGGCTCAGAGATGGGTTGAAAATGATTGATAATGCTGAAGAAATAGAAGCATTGGCCAATACAGAATCAGACAATGGCGGTGTGTATTTTGTGCCGGCATTTGTTGGCATTGGAGCACCATATTGGGATCAATATGCGAGAGGAATGATGATCGGAATTGGACGAAATACAACCAAAGGACATATTGCCAAAGCAGCTCTAGAAGCAATCGCCTATCAAGTGAATGATCTTGTAACAGCTATGGAAAAAGACATGGGGGGTGCATTGGCCGAACTGAGAGTTGATGGTGGTGCTTCTGCGAATAATTCTATGATTCAGTTTCAATCTGATGTTCTAGGAACTAAGGTAGTAAGACCAACAGAGTTGGAAACTACAGCATTGGGAGCGGCATACTTTGCCGGATTGCAAGTTGGATATTGGAGGGATACAAATGAGATCAAATCATTTTATAAAGAAGACCGACAGTTCGAACCGAAAGGAGATGCAGACATTCTTGAAGCTCAGGTTTCTAAGTGGCATAAGGCCGTAGACAGATGTTTAGGATGGGCAAAGGAGTAGAATTAATGAAGAATGGAAACCACTGCTGACTAAAATAACTAAAATGAATTCTCCACTTCAAGTTTGTTTAAAGATTTTTCTTCCTCTTGTCTTATGGATCGGAATACTATATCTAGGGTATGGTGCTCAGAGTTTATCTCAAATAATAGAAATCCCAATAGTTTTGATCGGATCTTTAATAATTGCTAATTTTATGGAATCTCAAAAACTATATAAAGTACTTGCTGTTCTTTTTTTATTTGTATTCTTACTACGAACTTTTATGCCACAGATACCTGAATAATTAAATTGATAATTAGCGAAAGATGGGCACAATTACAATATGTTATAAATGAATAGAAAAAAACTATTAGCTGATTTAAAATCAGGAAAAGAATATGACGTACTTGTCATAGGAGGAGGAGCAACTGGACTTGGTGTAGCATTAGATGCTTTATCAAGAGGATTCAAAGTCGCACTTCTCGAAAAAGTGGATTTTGGTAAAGGAACCTCGAGTAAGGCTACCAAATTACTTCATGGAGGCGTAAGGTATTTGCAAAATGGTGATGTCGGTCTAGTTATTGAAGCATTGAGAGAAAGAGAATATGTTTTGACGCAGGCTTCGCACCTATCTCATATCCAGAAGTTTGTAATTCCTCATTATTCGCATTGGCAGGGATGGTATTATTGGGCTGGACTTAAGACATATGATTTACTATCAGGAAGTCATAGTCTAGGAATTACCCGTAAAATTTCAAAAGAAGAAACACTTGAGTTACTCCCTAATCTGAAGAAAAAAGGCCTCAAAGGTGGAATAGAATATACCGACGGTCAGTTTGATGATACTAGATTATGCATTGATTTAGTTTCTACAATCAACAAACTTGGTGGAACGGTTCTCAATTATTGTTCTCTTGATTCGTTTACATATGATGAATCTGGTAAAATTAATGGAGGTGTAGCCAAAGATGAGATGACTGGCGGTACCTTTGAAATAAAAAGCAAAAGTGTCGTCAATGCCACAGGAGTATTTGCAGAACAGACGATGGCATTAGAGTCAGTGGATACTGATATCAAGATAGTGCCGGCACGAGGTTCTCATATTGTTTTGGATCGATCATTTTTACAGTCGGAGGAAGCAATCATGATTCCTAAGACGACTGATGGTAGAGTATTATTTTTAGTGCCATGGCACAATGTAGTTATCGTTGGTACTACTGATGTTGTCTCTCCAAAACTGACTATGGAGCCCAAAGCAACGGAAAAAGAGATCAATTTCATCTTAAAAAATGCAGCTCAATATCTAGAGCGGAAACCTACTAAAAAAGATATTCTATCCACATTCGCAGGACTTAGGCCCTTAGCTGCACCAAAACGAGAAGGATTGAAATCCAAAGAAATATCAAGGAGCCACAAAGTAGTTGTATCGAAAGCTGGATTGGTTAGTGTGCTCGGAGGTAAATGGACAACCTTCCGTAAAATGGGTGAGGATGCAATTGATAAAATCATCAATAAGGGGAAATTACCGGATAAAGAGTCTAAATCTGAAGAAACAAAAATCCATAATGGGACTCCAAAACAAACTGGTGAATACATTCATACCAAACTTCCATATACTTGGAATGAATTAGAGAAATACGCAAAAGAAGAATTGGTAGAAACGGCTGAAGATCTGCTATGCAGAAGGACAAGATGTATTTTGTTACACAAGCAAGCTACTTTGGATGTTTTAGATCAAGCGATTCAATTAATTGCTAGGATAAAGGGTTATGATGAGGTATGGGAAGAAAAGCAGAGATGGAATTTTGCAGAAACAGCAAAGAGTTATTAAAGCTGTATTTTTTCCTCAACTAAATTATCAATCAATCTCTCTATTACCATCGTATTAATTCTACGTTTGATCTCGGATCTGTTTTCGAAGTAATAATCAAGTTCAGGAACGGTCATTAACGAGAAAACACTTGCTTCAATCTGACCTTTCAATTTTTGATCACTTTTCAAGAGATCTGTAACGATTGTCTTTTTACCAATTGCATCTTTTCTATCAAAGTTGATTTTAGTAATTGCCTTACTATTTTTAAATAGATAGACAATAATATCATTTTGAAACTTCAGGATTGGTCGTATTGTGTCATTCTGAAATGCTTCACTAGATGAGATTTTGTAGTTGATTTCCGTTTCTACTTTTGGTCTTATTTTGAATAAATTTTCCTCGCGATTCATAGGTGCGGTTGTTTTCATTGATAACAATTAAATATGGAATTGGTTATGTGGAGGTGTCTATTATTTTTGAGATTCTCAATCTATAAAAACATGGGAATCCCTTAGCGGATAGTATTAAAAAATATATTCACAAATAACGTAATTGTAATTCCTCTTCAGTAATTCGTAATTCAAACAGAATCATGCTATTTTCGCAGTTCCAAACGATGCAACATGATCAACAAAAAGGTAGGAATCTTAGGAGGTGGGCAACTCGGTAAAATGCTTTGCCAAGAAGCTAGTAAGTTGGGCGTGAGACTCAATATTCTAGAAAAGGATGATACTTTTCCTGCGGCTAGTGTCTGTCCTGACTTTACTTATGGAGACTTCAAAAATTATGATGACGTATTGGCTTTTGGAAGGCAGATGGACATTGTGACTGTAGAAATAGAAGCAGTAAATACAGAAGCGCTCTATCAATTAGAAAAAGAAGGAAAACAAGTATATCCGCAACCACATCTATTAGATCTGATAAAGGATAAAGGCACTCAAAAGACTTGGTACGCAAATCATAATTTACCCACATCTCCATTCGAATTGTTTGAGGATGCAAAGGCTGTCCAAGATGCTGTGACCGATGGCCGATGGTCGATTCCATTTGTTCAAAAAACAAGAAAAGATGGATACGATGGACAAGGGGTGAAAGTAGTAAGATCAGAAACGGATTTGGATAACTTGTTAGATGCTCCGTGTTTATTAGAATCATTGGCAGATATCGATAAAGAGATTGGAGTTATTGTAGCGAGAAGTGCATCTGGAGAAGTGAAAAGCTTTCCAGTGGTAGAAATGGAATTTCACCCAACGGCAAACTTGGTTGAGTTTCTATTTTCTCCATCTGACATTACAAAAGAGCAAAAAGAAGAAGCAAAAAGAATTGCCGAATCGATAGCTACTAAAATGGAAATCGTCGGTCTATTGGCAGTGGAGTTATTTCTCAATAAGGACGGCAGCATTTGGATCAATGAAGTTGCACCACGACCTCACAATAGTGGACACCAAACTATTGAAGGGAACGTTACTTCACAGTATGGGCAACACCTCAGAGCAATCATGGATCTTCCGTTGGGAGATACAGCGGAGAGAGGTGCATCTGTCATGGTGAATATATTAGGAGAAGATAATTACAAAGGTCCCGTTCATTATGAAGGACTATCAGAATGCCTTAGGATCTCTGGAGCAAACATACATTTATATGGGAAGGCAGATACTAAACCATTCCGTAAGATGGGACATGCTACTATAGTAGATACTGATCTTCAAAGTGCAATCAAAAAAGCAAAACAATTAAAATCGACCCTCAAAGTCATCACTAAATAAAATGAACTATGTCTAATCCAAGAGTAAGCATCATAATGGGATCCGATTCTGATCTACCGGTAATGAAACCCGCTGCTGAGTTTCTAGATAGTATAGGGATCGACTACGAGCTAACCATAGTATCTGCTCACCGAACGCCAGACCGGATGATTGAGTTTGCCCAGAATGCTCATAAGAGGGGAGTACAAGTCATAGTTGCAGGTGCAGGAGGAGCGGCACATCTTCCAGGTATGGTCGCATCGATTACGCCACTTCCAGTTATCGGTGTGCCAGTAAAGAGCTCAAACAGTATTGATGGTTGGGATTCTATATTATCTATTCTGCAGATGCCATCAGGAATACCTGTTGCTACTGTTGCGCTCAATGGGGGGAAGAATGCTGGGATATTGGCAGCTACTATTCTGGGTAGTGCAGATGAGGAGGTACGTTCTAAAATTGTAGCTTATAAGAAAAGTCTTACTGATGCGGTGATGGCAAAAGTGGATAAGGTGAAAGATATGGGGTATAAGGGATTTTAGGCTTTGATTTGCAAATGACAAAAAAGTGATGAGTTAAATTACAAAATGCAATGCATAATTAGATTTTATAGATAAAACCATACTCCTCTAAGAATTCGTCATTCTTATTTCTATTTCAATTCGATCAAATATACACCTGATTAAGTTATTAAATAAACATAGAAATGGAGTCACGTCAGCATGACAATTATAATCTAACTTTGATGTTAAAAGTCTATGTTTTTATTATAATAAAACTTGGTCGTCAAGCTCAGTTAACAATATATGATTTGCTACGTTTAGACAGTTCTTTAACTCAAAAGATAAATTTTTATGAAATATTCTTGTTCTATAGAAATCAATGCTCCAATAGATAAAGTCATTCGTTTATGGGAGAATGAAGAGCACTTTAAAGAATGGCAGGAAGGTTTTGAAAGTATAGAACATTTGGAAGGGACACCGCATACAAAAGGTGCAAAATCTAGAATAGTACTGAATCAAAAAGTAAGAATTGAATTGTTAGAAACAATAATTTCTATTGACTTGCCAAATGAGAAAATAGCATTGTATGAGCATATCCATATGACAAATACGCAAGCATCTCGATTCGAATCATTAGCAAATGGAAATACACTTTATATTTCTGAAGTTGAATACACAAAGTCTGTCTCTTATACACATCTCCGAGCCCACGAGACAGGCAGAAATCTCG
>OJIO01001012.1_pt1 | contig 14013 bp, 10 predicted proteins | sample 1595621 | NCBI WGS metagenome assembly OJIO01 (sample SAMN05416776, study PRJEB24817) | seawater metagenome | isolation source: Sea water | place: Canada:Atlantic | collected 2013-07
GAAATATCAATTGTTACACTGAGTAATAATCGTGAGTATTTTTAACGAAGGATCGAAAGGAAAAAACTAAATAATAACCGACAATTTCAAACGTAAATGGTATAAGTATCAGGAACAAAATAAAAAAGGATCAGCTTGTTTTGAAACTGATCCTGTAGGTATTTTCTTAATTATATTATAAGTTATAATTAGGCTCTAAGTTTTCTGGGTGATCAGTGTACCAATTTTTGATATAATTGATTACCTCGTCTGGATCATCAGACATAGGAATAAGATCCATATCCTTAGCACTAATAGTACTATGGCTTTCTAACATAGTATTTTGAATCCATTCTCTCATACCACCCCAAAATTCTGTACCCATAAGAATAACAGGCACTGGTGTAATCTTTTTTGTTTGCATCAATGTCAAAACTTCAAATAATTCATCTAGTGTACCAAATCCACCTGGCATTACTATGAAAGCTTGTGCATACTTCACAAACATTACCTTTCTCACGAAAAAGTACCTATGGTTTAATACCTTATCTGGGTCAATGTAAGCATTATGTGACTGCTCGAATGGTAGATCTATATTCAAACCAATAGAAGTTCCTCCGTTTTCGAATGCTCCTTTATTTGCTGCTTCCATGATTCCTGGTCCTCCACCTGTGATCACACCAAATCCTTCTTCTGTTAATCGGGCAGCCATTTCTGTTGCCAATTCATAATATTTTTCTCCTGGCTTAGTTCGTGCAGATCCGAATATCGAGATACTTGGTATGATGTTATTCATTGTCTCAAATCCATCGACGAATTCCGCAATTACTTTGAACATCGTCCAACTGTTTTCACCCTTTATCTTTGTCCACTTTTTCATGTTTTTAGCGAACTTCTCTCTTTTATCTTCCATTTTTGTTTTCTTATTCTTAATAATTCAATAATGACTCGATAGCCACTTTTACTTTATTGGCAGATGGAATCATTGTCTTTTCCAGCGTCTCATTAAGCGGAACAGCTGGCATGTTTTCAGCTCCAACCACCGTCACTGGTGCATCAAGGTGACGGAAACATTCTTGCTGAACTCTAGAGGCTATACTTTGAGCAAATCCATTATGAACAGGCTCTTCCGTAACGACCAGAATACGACCGTATTCTTTTGACTTTTCAAAGATTAATTCTTCATCCAAAGGATACAATGTACGTAAATCTAAAATACCTACATTGTCTTCTAAATTCATAGCAGCATTGTATGCCCAATGAACGCCCATTCCATAAGCGATCACTAAAACGTTGTTACCATTCGTTTTGTTTGGTTTAGAAGATTCAATTATCATATTCCCCTTTCCAAAAGGTAAAATATAGTCTTTGTCAGGCATAATAGTCTTAGCCATATCGGTTCCTTTAACTTTCGACCAATATAGACCTTTGTGCTCCAGCATAACAACTGGATTTGGGTCATAATATGCGGCTTTCATCAGTCCTTTCATGTCAGCACCATTACTAGGATATGCTATTTTGATACCTCGAATATTAGTAAGGACAGATTCTACACTACTTGAGTGATATGGCCCTCCACTTCCGTATGCTCCTATAGGTACTCTTAGTATCATGCTCACCGGGAATTTACCATTTGACAAATAGCAACTTCTACTTACTTCACTAAATAACTGATTTAGACCTGGCCATATATAATCTGCAAACTGAACTTCCACTATTGGTCTTAAACCTGCGGCTGACATACCAACAGTACTACCAACTATAAATGCTTCTTGGATAGGCGTATTGAACACTCTTTCATCTCCAAAACTCTGGGCTAGGGTGGCAGCTTCTCTAAAGACACCACCTAGTCTTGCTCCAACGTCTTGACCATATAGTAGACACTCTGGATGATCTTCCATCAATTCTTTTACAGCAAAGAGTGCACAATCGACCATTACTTTCTCTTCTCCGTTTTTAGGCTTTCTGATTCCTTTTTCTTCAGTGACGGGGGTAGGGGCGAAGTCATTGGTAAACAGATCTTCAGGCTGAGGATCATCTGCTTTTAATGCTTTCTTGTAAGCTTTGTTGACTATTTTAAGCGCTAGTTTTTCTATCGTTTCTCTTTCATCAAGAGATACTTTATAATCGGAAAGCGTTTTCTGTAATTTTGGATAAGGATCTCTAGTTGCATGTTCTTCGAGATCATCTCTGTACCATTCTTTTCTTACACCAGATGTATGGTGATTGAGCAATGGTACTTTAGCATGCACTAAAAATGGTCTTCTATCTTGCCTACATTTTTCTATGACCTCATTCATGATTTCATAACATGTTAAGAAATCACTTCCATCTATTGATATGGCTTCTATACCAGGAAATCCTTGAGCATATTCTGCGGCATTCATTGCTCTTGTCTCAGCTGCATTTGCAGATATGTCCCAGTCATTATCTTGTACTAGATAGATAATCGGAAATTGTTTAAGTGCTGCCATCTGAAGTGCTTCACTAATCTCTCCTTCCGTCATAGCTGCATCCCCAATCGAGCAAATTACGATTGGATTTTTATCGTATTGATTGACAGAAATACCTGTTTTTTCTTTGTATTGGATTCCCATTGCTATTCCTGTGGCGGGTATAGTCTGCATACCTGTTGCTGAGGATTGATGAGGGATAGTTGGTTTATCTTTATCTTTTAGACTTGGGTGACAGTAATACGTTCTTCCACCAGAAAATGGATCGTCTTTTTTAGCTAGTATCTGAAGCATAAGATCATATGGCGTGCAGCCAATAGACAATAACATGGCATCATCTCTATAATAAGGTGCTACGAAATCTTGAGGAGTAAGTTGCATACCTGCTGCGATCTGTATTGCCTCATGTCCCCGACTTGTAGCATGTACGTATTTTGAAACTGTTTTCATGTTTGCCTCGTACAATTCTGCCATAGACTTGGCTGTATGCATGATGCTGTAAGCTTTCTTTAGTATATCAATATTAATGCTTGTTTCGGCGTTTGTCATTTGGTACAAAAGATTAGGTCGGTAAAGATACGAATGATTGTTCGTAAAGAAAATCAAATGTTAGGTATGTTATAATTGATATATTACTTAAAGACTTTCTTAAATTTTTAAGTATGGGCACCACTTCCATTCCTTTTCATTATTTTGCGGATTATAGATTCAAGGAAAAAATAGTACAATTTGAAAATAGCAATTTTCAGTTTTTTATTAATAATTCAATCTGGGTTTGCATCTGGGCAAGGATATTTTGAATCCACACCAGATATAGAAGAAGCATATCGTCTAGTGTCTACCCTTAGATTTACTGAAGGAAAACAAAAAATAGAGGCAATAAAGCTGAATGATCCAAACAACAAACTAGTCTATCTTGTAGAAAATTATATTGACTTTTTTACAATATTTATAAATGAAGAAGAGAATGAGTACGAACGACTAGCAGATAATAAAGATCACAGACTCGAACAGATCAAGTTAGGTGATAAAGAAAGTCCATACTATTTATTTTCTATGGCGGAAATTCATCTTCAATGGGCAACAGCCAGACTAAAGTTTGGAGAACGTACTACACCAGCTAGAGAAGTATTGAAGGCATACAAGTTTTTGGAGAAAAACAATGATAAGTTTCCAGATTTTATAGCAAATAAGAAGAGTTTGAGTATCATCCATGCATTGAGCGAAAGCTTGCCAGGATGGGTTAGAACATTAATGGGAATCAAAGGTTCAATTGAATTAGGAACAGATGAAATTGATGAAGTAGTAAAATATTCAGTTCATAATAATTTCCTTTTCAAAGAAGAGTCTTATGCTATATATGCCTACATTTTATTTTTTCAGAACAATAAGAAGAAAGAAGCATATGAACTATTGATAAATGCAAATCTGGATCATTCGAAGAGTCCTCTTATTTGTTTTCTGAAAGCAAATATTGCACATAAAAATGGATACAACGAAGAGGCTAAAAGAATATTAGAAGAACGACCAAGTGGAGAGATTTATATGCCATTTCCATATTTGGATTTTATGTATGGAAGGTATAAATTGTATTCTTTGGATGAAGATGCAAGTGGTTATATTCTGAATTTCATCAATGAATTTGAGGGGCGTCATTTTGTGAAAGAAGCATATCAAAAACTTGCGTGGTACGAACTTGCGCTCAATGAAGATATATCTGCCTACAAGAAGTATATGAAACTCTGTCAAGACAAGGGATTCAAATTGGTAGACGAAGATAAACAGGCACTCAAAGAAAGTGAAAATAAAAAAATACCGAATGCCACCTTATTAAAAGCAAGGCTTTTATTCGATGGAGGATACTACTCAAAAGCCTATGGTTTGTTGGTGAAGAAATCATATTTGTTTATTGAACCAGGTGATGATCAGTTAGAATTCAATTATCGGATGGGAAGAATAAGTCATGAATTACAGAATTATCCCGATGCCATTGAATTCTACTCCATTACAATTAATACAGGAAGGAAGTCGAAGTCATTTATGGCCTGTAATTCTGCACTTCAGATTGGACTCATTCTAGAAGAACAAAAAAAACATAAACAAGCTATACGGTTTTATAATCAGTGCTTAGATATTTCTCCAGATGAATACGAAAGTAGTTTGCATCAAAAAGCAAAATCAGGCATTGAAAGAGTAGAACATTATATAAATTAGTTATTGATCGGCTTCCAAAGGAAACGATCAAGATCGGCTTTCGCAGGCCAAAAGCATTGATCGGCTTTCGAAGAAAACGATCAACAACAACCGAACAGCACTGATCGGCTTCCAAAGGAAACGATCAAAACTGGCAAACCCCAAAAATAATTAAAATAAAATCTGAATTATGAAGTATAAAAACATCTATGTTGCCGCTAGCAGTCAACATGTAGGGAAGACTACCTCTACACTAGGGTTAGTATCAGGCTTTATGAAAAAAGGCCTGAAAGTAGGATACTGTAAACCAGTAGGACAGAAGTTTCTAGATATCAATAACCTCATAGTTGATAAGGATACTGTATTGTTTGCAGATTTAATTCATTTTGACTTGATTCCTGAATATCATAGTCCTGTTATTTTAGGCCCAGGAGCTACAGAAAAGTATCTTGATAATCCTGATCAGTACGACCTTGATGCAATAATAAAGGAGGCGAAGAGATACATGACCAATAATAATGATATCACAGTATATGAAGGTACAGGCCACCCTGGAGTAGGTAGCGTTGCAGGTCTGTCAAATGCGAGAGTGGCAAAGTTGCTTGATGCTGGAGTAGTCATGGTTGTTGAAGGTGGAATCGGTAGTACCATAGATATGCTTAATATGTGTACGGCTATATTCAGAGAAAATGGTGTGCCGATCATTGGAGTAATTCTTAATAAGGTGCGAGCAGAAAAACTCGAAAAGGTGAAAGAATATGTAAGTAAATGGTTAGTCCGTAATAACCTTCCGTTATTAGGTGTGATCCCATATGATCAAACACTCGCATATCCTCTCATAAGAAGTATAGCGAAGTCCGTAGATGGTACGATCATATACAATGCAGATTCTGATAATAATAAAGTAGCTGGTATTCTATCTGGATCACTTATAGATCTGGCTAAGTTGCAAAAGATGCCAGACCAACTTCTAGTAGTTTCAACCAAGGCATTAAATGGTGTGATTAAAAAAATAGAAAACCTAGAAAACATCAATAACATTAAAGAGACATCTCTTTGTGGAATAGTAGCTACGGGCGAAGGCAATATAGACAGTAGTACACTAAAATATATCGAAAAAAATAATTTGCCATTGATCAGAACTCATTTGGACACTTACGGCTGTGTTGTCAAAATCAGTAAAATAGAGGTGAAAATTAACCGTAAGACTCCATGGAAAATAAAGAAGGCTATTCAGTTAATAGAAGATCATGTTGATTTAGATAGTATAATGGAGAAGGTGTGAGACTTTTAAGGTTTCAATTAACCCCTCATCGCTACCACTGGATCCAACTTACTTGCTTGAATAGCGGGTATGATCCCACTAATAATTCCCACAATAACAGAAGCGGATACACCAAAAACAACATTGTACATTGATAAATACATCTCAAATGGTATTAGGGAAGATATTATTTTTAGAATTGTGACAACTAAAACTAGGCCTATTAATCCACCAATTAGGCAAAGGATAATAGACTCTATAAGAAACTCTAGAAGTATAATAAATCGCTGAGCTCCAAGAGCTTTCTTGATACCTATAATGTTGGTTCGTTCCTTAACAGAGACAAACATTATGTTTGCTACGCTAAACATGCCTACTAGCAAAGCAAAGAATCCAATCAAAAGGCCAACAATGTTAAGTACTCCAAATACAGAATCTAATACACCTGATAAAGCAGAAAGCTCATTTAACGCAAAATTCTTTTCTTCTTTTGGCTTTAATCTTCGAGACGCTCGGAGTATACTTGTGATTTCACCTTTTAATTCCTGGACATCTACACCTTCTTTAGCTTTTATATTTAGCATTCTTCCTATTCGGCTATTCTCATTGGTATTGACAAATCGTTTAATGTTAGGGAATGAAACCCAGAGCACTTCATCAAAATTTAGGAAATTAAATGGATTGTCACCTTCTGATTTCAGTACACCTATCACTTGATATTTTTGACCAAAAAGCTTTACATATTTGCCAATTGGGTCAATAGTGTTAAACAATGCTTGGGCAGTTTGGAATCCTAAAACCAATTTGTTAGCTCCTGTAATGTACTCTTGTTGAGTAAGGTATCTTCCCCTTTCTATCTCTAGATTTTGAAGTTGCTGGTAATCATAGGTAGATCCCATGATGAAGGTATTGGAAACAGAACTAGATTTATATTTTATTGTTTTACCTCCAGTGAAAACTGTGAAAGCAGATTTATATGACAATTTTGACTTTTCTGATATTGCTTCATAATCCTTATAACTCGCATCTGGCCTCTTGGCGTATTTCCAGTAATTTTGGTTTGGATCCTCTCCCCATGGCATTTTATCTACATAAAGTACATCACTACCCAACTCATTGAATCCTGATTTTATAGACTGCTCTAATGAATCTACTGCTGATTTCACAGCGATTATACAGAAGATTCCTATAGTGATACCTAATAAAGATAAGAAGGTCCGTAGCTTATTTCCAATCAAAGATTGAAGCGCTTGGACCATTGATTCATATATAATTTTAAAAAATACTTTCATTGTAGAACTAACTTAGCACAATTTACTTTGTAATATGGACATACATACAATCTTTCGATCAATGAATGATATTCATCGTTCAATGTATAATCAGATATAGTAATTTTATTAGAATTGGAGTCTATTCAATCTTGAAATTAGTTTGATTTATACAAAATAAACGGCATGATTGTAGATAAGTATTCAAGGTATTTTAGTAATGGTATACCTATATAGTGTATTTGTTGGTGAAATTATTATTTTTGCAGCCTTTTAAAAGAGAATATTAAAATATGAGAACTAAACTTTCGCAATTTAATTTTGAACTACCTGAAGAATTGGTAGCAAAGTATCCTTCTGAGCAAAGAGATGAATCTAGATTAATGGTTGTCCATAAAGAGTCTGGAAAGATAGAGCACAAGCAATTCAAAGATATATTAGATTATTTTGATGAGGATGATGCTTTCATTTTTAACAATACCAAAGTATTTCCTGCCAGAATGTACGGTCAGAAAGAAAAGACTGGCGCTAAGATCGAAGTATTCTTACTTAGAGAATTGAACTCTGATGCTAGGCTTTGGGATGTATTGGTGGATCCAGCAAGAAAAATTAGAGTTGGAAACAAACTATATTTCTCACACAAAGACAATCCAGATGAGAATATTTTAGTAGCTGAGGTAGTAGATAATACAACTAGTAGAGGAAGGACAATTAGGTTCTTTTACGATGGTGACGATACAGAATTCAGAGAGGTTCTTAAGAAGTTGGGTAATACCCCTCTACCAAAATACATTGACAGAGAGCCTGAAGCGCTTGATGCTGAAAGGTATCAAACTGTATACGCCAAAGAACTTGGTGCTGTAGCTGCTCCAACAGCGGGGCTCCATTTTAGTAAAGAATTAATGAAGAGGTTGGAGATCAAAGGGATAAACTTTGCAGATGTAACACTTCACGTAGGACTAGGTACTTTTAGATCTATTGATGTAGAAGATTTGTCAAAACATAAAATGGACGCTGAGTATTTTAAAATACAACAACCAGCAGTAGAAGTAGTGAACAAAGCGAAAGCTGCGCACAGAAGAGTGTGTGGAGTGGGTACGACATCGATGAGAACAGTGGAATCTGCTGTTTCAGCGACTAGAAATCTTAAATCAGCAGAAGGTTGGACTAACTTGTTTGTTTATCCTCCATTCGAATTTAATATTGCAAATGCTATGATAACTAACTTTCACTTGCCAAAATCTAGTCTGGTTATTATGACTTGTGCTTTTGGAGGAAGAGACTTAATTATGGATGCATATCAAGAAGCAATCAAAGAAAAGTATAAATTTTTTAGTTACGGTGATGCAATGTTGATTATTTAATCTGCCTCATTATCAATGAGTTGGAATTATTTTTTCACTTATTTGAGAAACTAATACTAACAAATCAAAAAGAAAATTAGATTTGTGGGAATTTTGATCGGACTTCTAGACTTAATAAGTTCGGTATTTTGTTTCAACAACGAAACAAAAATTGAAAGATTATAAATATTTAAAGAATGTATTGGACACTAGAATTAGCACACAAACTTGAAGACGCTCCGTGGCCTGCATCACGAGATGAACTTATTGATTATGCAGTAAGATCAGGTGCACCTCTAGAAGTTATAGAAAACTTACAGGTACTTGAAGATGAAGGAGAGATATATGAAACTATGGAAGATATCTGGCCTGACTATCCTCGAAAGGATGACTTCTTGTTTAATGAGGATGAATACTAGCATTAGTGCCTTAATTATAAAGAATAAGAGAAATCTCATCAACTTTGCTGGTTGGTGAGATTTTTTTATTCCTAGCCAGTGGTCATCTGTTTTTACATTTGATTATCTTGGGTCTTATATTAACAGACAATGTAATAAATTAAGTTTATAGCAAATGACTATAGCAATTGACGGATACTCTTCTTGTGGTAAAAGCACATTGGCAAAAGCTCTTGCCAAACAGCTTTCTTATGTCTATGTGGACTCAGGGGCAATGTATCGTGCTGTGACCTATTATTTCTTGAAACATGATGTTGCACTTCACAATGAAACTGAAGTAGCTGAGGCATTAAGAAAAATCAAAATAGACTTTGTATATATTGATGGACAGAACACCTGTATTCTAAATAGTGAAAACGTTGAGGTAGAGATCCGGTCTATGCGAATTTCAAATAATGTAAGTGAAGTCGCAGCTATAGGCGCTGTAAGAGAGCAATTGGTCAGCCTTCAGAGGAGAATCGCTTCATCTAAGTCTATCGTGATGGACGGAAGAGATATAGGGACTGTAGTGTTTCCTGAAGCGGATATAAAGTTTTTTATTACAGCGGAACAAGACGTAAGAACCAAAAGAAGATACCAAGAATTGATAGCTGCTGGCAAGGAAGTAACCATCCGTGAAGTAGAACAAAATTTGGAGCATAGAGATCATATAGACACTACTAGAGAAATATCCCCTCTAAGGAAGGCGGAAGATGCAATAGAAATAGACAATACCTACCTCTCAAGAGAAGAACAGCTCATGTTAGCTATTAAATATATCGAAGAACTTAATTAATAAGCACAATGGGAACATTAGCAATAACCATTCTGGCATCACTATTTTCTGTGGTAAATCCACTAGGAGCTATACCAGTATTCCTTACGTTGACAGCTTCAGAAACGAAAGCGGAAAGAAACCACACTTCATTAATGACAAGTGTTTACTTTGTCATTATTTTGATGAGTTTCTTTTGGGGTGGTACATATATATTAAGTTTTTTTGGTGTTAGTATTTTTGCCTTAAGAATCGCTGGAGGAATAGTAATCATGATGTCTGGTTTTTCACTATTGAATGGTAACACCACCAAAAAGAGAATTGGAGAAAAGGTTAGAGCTGAAGCGATCAAAAAAGAAGATGTATCATTTACACCTATGGCAATGCCTATGTTATCTGGGCCGGGATCTATTTCTTTATTAATTGGTTTCTTTTCGGAATATCAAGAATTATCGAATAGGTTTGTAATTGCTGCAGTAATAGTATTTACTGGTATTCTTATTTATTTTATACTCAGATCTTCGCCACTATTGTTTAAGATTCTTGGAGAGTCTGGGCTCAAAGCTGTAGCACGTATTATGGGGTTTATTGTATTGGCTATCGGTGTAGAGTATATCATTTCTGGTATAGTAGGATTAGTGGACAATCTAACTGGAAATGGATTGATGGGTTGATTTAATGTCAATGTTTATTTTGATAAATAGTCTTTAGAACACTTTTTGACTGTTTCATTTTTCCAATATTCTTATTAGTTGAAAATTCCTAAAGTTTGTGTATGCTCGCCTAAAGTTTTTTTAAATCTATCCATAAAGAAACATATCATTTCAAATAATCCCCCTTTGGAGGGGGCTAGGGGGTGGAACATTCCTTATTTTATCCATAACACTTCTCCTGGTTTCTTATATTATAAATAAGCTGGCCATTGGTTAGGGAATGAAATTCCTTTGACTAAAAATGAACTTAACGGGTTTAGATTATAGAATTCCAATTGATATTAAAGTCCTAAAAATATTTAATAACGAGGTGTAATAGAGATAGTTTGAATAGCAAAACCTAACTGCCAAAGCAAACGTTTGTATAAAAATAAATCAGGCCACCAGAAATACTTCCAGTGGCCATCGAAAGAGATTTTGTCATTTTTGTTTAAGAATGTCTTCTACAACTATATGACGACTGATGTTAATGCTTGTGGTGCTGCGGACAGAATATCTGCACTCGCTTCATCACTATATTTTTTAAAATTTTCAATAAATAATTCAGCTAGATGATTTGCTTTATCATTAAAAGCATCTGTATCAGCCCAAGTATTTATTGGGTTTAATAATCTTGACGGTACACCATTACATGATGTCGGTATCATTAGATTAAATATGTTTGTTTGATTGTACTCGATATTGTCTAACGCTCCATTTAAAATCGCTGTGATAATGGATCTTGTATATTTCAATTCCATTCTATGTCCCTGAGGAAAAGCACCTTCTGTCCATCCTGTATTGATTAACCAACAATTTGATTCGTATTTGTCTAGTCTCTCACCGAGCATGTCAGCATACTTAGTTGGGTGCAATGGTAAGAATGGAGCTCCAAAACAAGCACTAAACGTAGCTTGAGGCTCAGATATACCATCTTCAGTACCTGCAACCTTCGCTGTATATCCTGATATGAAATGATACATAGCCTGTGCTTTTGTCAACTTACTAACTGGAGGTAATATTCCAAAAGCATCACAAGTCAAAAAGAAAACATTCTTTGGGTTTCCACCTCTGCTTTCTGGTTGTGCATTTTGTATGTGATGGATAGGGTAGGACACTCTTGTGTTTTGAGTTATGCTATCACATGTGAAATCAGGAACGTTAGTTTCATTAACGAATCCGATATTTTCTAGGATTGCTCCAGGCTTTATAGCCTTAAAAATCTCTGGTTCCTTTTCTGCGCTTAGATCTATACACTTAGCGTAACATCCACCTTCGAAGTTGAATACGCCATCATTTGCCCAGCCATGTTCATCATCCCCTATCAGAGCGCGATTTGGATCAGTAGAAAGTGTGGTTTTTCCAGTTCCTGATAAACCAAAGAATATCGCAGTATCATCGTTTTTGCCGATGTTTGCCGAACAGTGCATGGATAACACATTATTCTCTGCTGGAAGGATATAATTCAAGACAGAAAAAATACCTTTTTTGATTTCCCCTGTGTATCCAGTTCCACCAATTATAATAGTCTTCTCAGTAAAATTGATAATTGAGAAATTATGAGATCGAGTGCCATCTACCTCTGGATTAGCCGTAAAACCTGGGGCACACAATATATGCCAGTCGGCAGTAAATTCATTAAGTTGTGCTTTAGTTAATCTTAAAAACATATTATGCACAAACTGCGCACTCCATGGTTTTTCGGCAACAAGTCTTACATTTAATTTGTAATCATTGTTTGAGCATGCCTGCCCATCTTTTACATATATTACTTTCTGAGAAAGATAAGACTTTATCTTCTTTTTTAGGTTTTCGTAATTTGATTGATCAATTGCCTTATTGATATTATTCCAATCAACAGAATTAGCCGTGATTTTGTCCTTTACAATATATCTATCTTTGGGAGATCGACCTGTAAATCGACCAGTTGAAATGCTAAGAGCGCCTTTGTCAGTAATAATCCCTTCATTTTGAACAACAGAAGCCTCAATGAGATCATCAGCCGAAAGATTAAAATGGATTTTACTTGCATTGATTCCTAAATAATTTAGGCTATTTTGAGGCGTGTTATCCGGTTGATTGTCAGTCATCGATGGAATTATATTTGTTTAATAATTACTTTGTAAGACAATGCAAAATTCAGAATGTAAACCGATAAAACCAAAGATTCAAAGGCGTTTAGATGTGGCTTTTTTTACACTAAGTATAGTGTTCATATTACATTAAGTCCATATGTGTTAAGTTTGATAGATGGATTCAATTAATAAATGTAACAGAGATAATAAACAAATACCCTCCAGCTTTTTTGTCTCGTCAAATATGTTGGTACAATGCTATTTGAGTCTGAGTCATACCATTATCTAAACATGTCTGTATTTGGTATCTTTGTTCAAGCGTTAATTGTCCAATTCTTTTTTAAGTTTCGCAACCCAAAAATAGAAAGGCTTTTTTCGCCGTCCCATCTTCCTTCTTTTCACCTAGGCTAAAAGAAGGAAGATGGGCCCTTTTCTCATGAAACAGCAGAGCTGTTGCATTTATTAGTTGAATTCAATATATCTTAATTCTACCAATTCGTAAATACCACCAATACATTATGTAACTTGCTTTTATAGGACAAGCTACATTCATGTATTAATTCGGATTTTATTCAGTATATAGTAAGAAGATTTTTCGCGATACCTGGCTACAAGTTAATTTCACCAATTAAATCTTTTGATACATGTCGTATTTAGTTGCACCCATTAAAGTAAGTGCTCTTTGGCAGTCAGAAGATAGAGCAGTCATCGGTGCAGAGATGGACTTCGAATCCTTACCTTATTTCGATAAGAAACTAGGACTGGATATGAACCCAGACAAGCCATTTTTGGCAGAGTCTATTACCCCCAAGCCCTTCGAAGACTGTAATTTTCTACTAAAAAAAGGAATCCACCTGAACTGGGACTTACCCAATTTTTTGAAAACCACCAAAATCGGATCTCATCAGCCAACTGATCTTCCCCCTGTTCCTACAAGATGGCTGATCAGCAGGTACGATGACGAAAAACTTCAAAAACAATGGGTCGTTGAAAGTGATGCTGTATTGAAAGATCTCAAGGGAGTAAAAATGGCTGATATGACTCAAACCAGTGTTGAGGTAGATATCCATAGTGGTACCAGGCCATATTCTTATATGGGACGCGTGGAAGAATTAGAAAAATGGAAAAGCAGGAATGGGAAGTCTGGTGATTCCTATACCGATTGGAAAGAAACGCATAATGAAAAACCACTCACAGCAATGGGGTGGGGATCACCTTCCTTTGATACGTTCTATCCAAATTGTCGTGGAGTTTTTGGCTTTCATGATCCGGAAATACAGAATATAGAGGATGCTAAAGACCTCAAGTATGAGATCCTTGGATGGTACGGAGATTCGACCGATGATTATTGGAAATACTACAGGGATTTAAAAAACCAGGAAAACTCAGATCTGCCTGAAATTCAGGAACGCCTGAAAAAGGCAAGCCACCTTACCCAAGATGAAAAGATAATATTTGCTTCAGACGCAATTGAAAAACTAGTCAAAGATGATTTAGAAATCAAACTGTCTCTTATACACATCTCCGAGCC
>OJIO01001013.1_pt1 | contig 14011 bp, 10 predicted proteins | sample 1595621 | NCBI WGS metagenome assembly OJIO01 (sample SAMN05416776, study PRJEB24817) | seawater metagenome | isolation source: Sea water | place: Canada:Atlantic | collected 2013-07
CTATCCTCTTCGTCGGCAGCGTCAGATGTGTATAAGAGACAGTTCTTTATTCTGAATAAAACCCTATTTTTGCAAACTTCTTAATGGGATTAATACAATGACAAAAACAGTGGTTTTGCCTCCAAAAGCAAAAAAAATGCCTAAAGAACTTATAGCACATAACGATGTTAGAGTTGATGATTACTTTTGGTTGAACGATAGAAAAAACAAAGAGGTTATTAAATACTTGAATGACGAAAACGAGTATTATGATGCAATGACTTCTAAATACAGAGATTTTGAGAGTTCTCTTTTTGAAGAAATGAAGGCTCGCATAAAGGAAGATGATGAGTCTGTACCATATAAATATAATGGCTATTGGTATATTGTTAAGTACGAAACAGGTAAAGATTACCCAATATATATACGAAAAAAAGATACTTTAGAAAATCCTGATGAGTTGTTATTTGACTGTAATGAAATGGCTAAAGGTCATGATTATTTTAAGTTAGTAGGATTGAGTGTTAGTCCAGATAACTCTATGATTTCGTTTGCAATTGATTTAACTGGTCGACGAAATTATACATTACAAGTTAAGAATTTGGTTACTGGTGATATTATGCTTGATGCCATTAAGAATACAACAGGTTCTTCAACTTGGGCTAACGACAACAAAACCCTGTTTTATACTAAGAAGGACTTAAAGACCTTACGTTCAGATAAAATTTACAAACATAAACTTGGTACAACCTCAAGAAAAGATACTGTTGTTTTTCATGAAGAAGATGACACTTTTGGAGTGGCAGTTTATAAATCGAAATCAAGAAAATATTTAGTTATTGCTTGCTATAGTACTCTTACAAACGAATATCATGTTTTAAATGCAGATACTCCAGATGAACCATTTAAAGTATTTCAAGAGCGTGTTAGAGGTTTAGAGTATAGTATTTCACACTATAATAATCATTTTTATATAGTTACAAACCTGAATGATGCAACTAACTTTAAATTAATGAAAACTCCAGAAACAGCAACCCAACTTGCTAACTGGACAGATGTTATTCCTCATAGAGACAATGTATTGTTAGAAGATATTGATATTTTTAAAGACTTCCTTGTTATTAGTGAAAGAACTAATGGATTGAATCTTATAAGAATTAAAAGTTGGGATAATTCTGAAGATTACTATTTACCATTCGATAACGAAACGTATTCGGCTTATACATCTACAAATGTAGATTTCGATACAGTTATGTTGCGTTATGGTTATAATTCCATGACAACACCTTCATCAACTATCGATTTTAATATGGTTACCAAAGAAAAAACTGTATTAAAAGAACAAGAAGTATTAGGAGGTAAGTTTGATAAAAACAATTATGAATCTGAGCGTGTTTGGGCAACTGCTGATGATGGTACAAAAATTCCAATATCAATGGTTTATAAAAAAGGAATGCAGCACGATAGTAACAATCCTACATTGCTTTATGCTTATGGTTCATATGGTCATACAGTCGATCCTTATTTTTCAAGCATCAGATTAAGTTTGTTAGATAGAGGCTTTATTTATGCCATTGCACATGTTAGAGGAGGAGAATACCTTGGTAGAAATTGGTATGAAGATGGGAAATTACTTAAAAAGAAAAACACATTTTCAGATTTTATAGCTTGTTCAAAGTTTTTAATTAATCAAAAATATACTTCATCAAAGCATTTGTATGCATTAGGAGGTAGTGCTGGAGGTTTACTTATTGGAGCAGTCATAAACCAAGCACCAGAATTATACAATGGAGTTATTGCTGCTGTTCCCTTTGTTGATGTGGTAACAACAATGTTAGATGACAGCATTCCGCTTACTACAGGAGAATATGACGAATGGGGAAATCCTAACGACAAAACATATTATGAGTATATGAAATCATATTCACCATATGATAATGTTAAGCGTCAAAACTATCCACATATATTAGTAACTACAGGATTACATGATTCGCAAGTACAATATTGGGAACCAGCAAAATGGGTTGCTAAACTTCGTGACTATAAAACAGATAGCAATAAATTGCTTTTAAAAACCAATATGAAAGCAGGACATGGTGGAGCTTCAGGGCGATTTGAAGCTTTAAAAGAAGATGCTGAAGAGTATGCTTTTTTATTAGACTTAGAGAATGTTAATACTTAATTAAAAAAAATCTTGTATTTTTGCGAGGTTTTAGGTTACATTTTTATAAATTGGAACTGGTAAATAGCATTTATGAAAGAAAATATTCAGGTATTTGATAACGTTTTACAGTTAATAGGTAAAACTCCACTTATCAAATTAAATAGTATGACTTCTGGGTTTAATGGTGAATTTTACGCAAAAGTAGAAGGATTTAATCCAGGTCATTCATCAAAAGATAGAATAGCATTACACATTATTGAAGAAGCTGAACGTCAAGGCATTTTAAAACCAGGCGACACTATTATTGAAACTACTTCAGGTAATACTGGTTTTAGTATAGCTATGGTAAGTATTATCAAAGGTTATGAATGCATTTTAGCTGTAAGCTCAAAATCGTCAGCAGACAAAATAGATATGTTAAAATCTATGGGAGCAAAAGTTTATGTGTGCCCAGCACATGTTAGCGCAGACGATCCAAGATCTTATTATCAAGTAGCAAAACGATTACACGAAGAACTTAAAGGTTCAATATATATAAATCAATATTTTAATCAATTAAATATTGATGCACATTATAGCTCTACTGGTCCTGAAATATGGAAACAAACCGAAGGAGAGATTACACATTTAGTAGCTTGTAGTGGCACAGGAGGAACAATTTCTGGAACAGCAAAATTCTTAAAAGAGCAAAACCCAAATATTAAAGTAATTGGAGTTGATGCATTTGGTTCTGTATTGAAAAAATATCATGAAACAAGAGAGTTTGATGAAGCAGAGATTTATCCTTACAGAATAGAAGGTTTAGGTAAAAACTTAATTCCTACTGCAACAGATTTCGATCTTATAGATAAGTTTATTAAAGTAACAGACGAAGAAAGTGCACATACTGCAAGAGAAATCTCAAAATCTGAAGGTTTATTTGTAGGTTACACAAGTGGAGCGGCAATGCAAGCACTTAAGCAGCTAAATGAAGAAGGAGAATTTAAAAAAGGAGATAAGATTGTTGTTATTTTTCCAGATCATGGTTCACGTTATATGAGTAAGATATATAGTGATAAGTGGATGGAAAAACAAGGCTTTTTTGATAGCGAAAACGAAGCTACAGTTGAAGCAATTCAATATATAAAATAGCAAAATGATAAATAAAAATGTCCTATTGCATTGTATAATGCGGTAGGATTTTTTTGTGACGAAAATGTTATAAACTGATGTTTATAATTAAATTATGCTATGAAAAGATATTTATTTAATTTTGTCCCAACTAACAAAGACTAATTTAAGTTAAATGGAAACCCTAATGATTGAATATGTTCCAATTTGTTCAATACTTATAGTTACATCTGACCGCTAAAAACAATTGATTGATTTATGAAAGATTTATTTGAGAAAATATACAAGGATAAAGGTCCTCTTGGCAAATGGGCTGCTCAAGCAGAAGGTTATTTTGTCTTTCCAAAATTGGAAGGTCAAATTTCTAACAGAATGCAATTTCAAGGCAAAGATGTTATTACTTGGAGTATTAATGATTATTTAGGTTTGGCAAACCATCCAGAAGTTCGTAAAACAGATGCTCAGGCAGCAGCAGATTATGGTTCTGCTTATCCTATGGGAGCACGTATGATGTCTGGTCACACAAACCTACACGAAACTTTACAAAAAGAGTTAGCTGAATTTGTTAATAAAGAAGCGGCTTACTTATTAAATTTTGGTTACCAAGGAATGGTGTCTACTATAGATGCATTGGTAAGCAAAGACGATATTATTGTTTATGACGTAGATGCTCACGCTTGTATTATTGATGGTGTGCGTTTACACATGGGAAAACGCTTTACTTACAAGCATAATGATGTAGAAAGTTTAGAGAAAAACCTGGAGAGAGCTACCAAAATGGCTGAACAAACTGGAGGAGGAATTTTAGTGATTTCTGAAGGTGTATTTGGAATGCGTGGAGAACAAGGAAAACTTAAAGAAATTGTAGCGCTTAAGAAAAAATACAATTTCAGATTTTTAGTTGATGATGCTCATGGTTTTGGTACATTAGGTAAAACTGGTGCAGGTGCAGGAGAAGAACAAGGCGTTCAAGATGATATTGATGTATACTTTGCAACATTTGCTAAATCATTAGCTAGTACTGGTGCTTTTATTGCAGGTGATAAAGAGATTATGGATTATTTAAAGTATAATTTACGTTCTCAAATGTTTGCAAAATCACTACAAATGCAATTGGTAGTTGGTGCTCGTAAGCGTTTAGAAATGCTTAAAACTATGCCAGAACTTAAAGATAAGCTTTGGGAAAACGTAAATGCACTTCAATCTGGTCTTAAAAAACGTGGATTTGATATTGGAACTACGCAAAGTTGTGTAACTCCTGTGTATTTAAAAGGAAGTATTCCAGAAGCCATGGCTTTAGTTAAAGATTTACGCGAAAACTACGGAATATTCTGTTCGATAGTTGTGTATCCAGTGATACCAAAAGGATTAATTTTATTACGTTTAATTCCTACTGCTACACATACTATGGAAGATATTAATGAGACACTTAATGCTTTTGATGGAATTAGAAGCAGATTAGAAAACGGTACCTATAAACGTCTTTCAGCTGCAGTTGCTGCTGCTATGGGTGAATAAGAATACCTATTTCATATAAATAAAAATCCGATGCTAAAACATCGGATTTTTTTATATAATATCTTTCTTTACAGTTTTTCGTCGCTTAAAAACTTCTGGAGAAAAATGCTTCCATATTTGGTGAATAGCATAATTATCTTCTAGCTCAGGAGTTCTAATACAGTTCTGAATGCCTTTTTTTGTAAATATATTGTAGTATTCATTAAAAATTACTGCATGAACGCCTTTGTTTTGATATTCTGGATGCACACCTATTAAGTAAAACACTACATCTTTACTGTTCTTTTTTGCACTTATAATATGTCTAAACCCAAACGGAAATAATTTTCCTTTCGTTTTTTGTAATGCTTTTGAGAAAGATGGCATAACTATAGCAAATGCCACTAAATTATCTTCTTTGTCAACAACAAACTTGATATACTCAGGATTTATAAAACTAATAAACTTCTTTTTAAAATATTCTTTTTGAATATCTGTAATAGCCACAAACGATGATAAAGAGGCATATGAAGCGTTAAATAAATCAAACATTTTGTCTGCATAAGGCATAACTTCAGAAGTCTTTTTAAAATCTAACGCTCTTAATTCATAGCGCTTTTTAATAAGCTCTTGTGCTTTTAAGAAAAATTCTGGTTTTACATTTTTAAATGGGAACCTGCTTTCAGAGTATAGTTTTTCATCTTTAAAACCTAGCTCTGCAAAATGATCAACATAATATGGATAGTTATACCAAGTAATCATATTACCTAGATGCTCATATCCTTCGGTCATTAAACCAACTTTATCTAAATTTGAAAACCCAACAGGACCTTCTACATACTCAAGATTATTGGCTTTACCTATTTCAAAAACTTTATCTAAAAGCGCTTTAGTAACCTCTACATTATCAATAACATCAAACCATCCAAAACGCATTTTTTTCTGACTCTGATTTTTTACCTCCAACCAATTAATTATAGCAGCAACACGACCAACAACTTCATTGTTCTTGTAAGCTAAAAAGAAACGAGCCTCTGCATCATTAAAAATTGGATTTTTCTTCTTGTCAAAAGTATCTAACTCTTGTGATATAATGGGAGGAACCCAATATTTAGAATCTTTATATAAGTTAAAAGGAAACTTAACAAACGTAAGCATATCCTTTTTGGTTACTGCTTCTTTAATTTCAATCATAAAGTGCCATCATCTTTAAAATCAACATCTTTTTTATTCTTTTTATTTCTAGATTGACGTTTTCCTTCTTCTTTAGCTGAATTACCATTATCAACTTCTTTATCTCTATGAAAATCCAGTCTATAAGAAGCACCAAAATTAACACTAAATACAGAAGGAGTATCTTTTGTATTAAATGTTAAAGCAGTATCTAATTGAAAATCTTTACTCCATAAATAAGCGCCTCCAAAACGGAATAAATTATCGGCATAAAAATCACTTTTAATTCCTTGTGCTTCTCCAAAAATCACCCATTTAGGATTAAATGAATGTGTAAGTGTTAATATATATTGAAAGTCTGAATAATCAGAACCAATTCTGTCTTTAACTAAATTCATAACAAAAACCCATCCACCATTAAAATTATTTTGTGTAATAATAGCAACTTTAGGGCTAAAACCTTCTACATCTGGAGCCACATAAGGATTGTTTTTAGTATCATAATTTGCACCAGCATAAACCGCTACAGCAGGAATTAAACTTTTCCATTTAAACTTTTGATTTGCTTTCCAGCTGTATATATTTGGTTTATCCTCACCAGCTTTTCTATATGGATCGTAGACCATGTATTTTGCTCCAAGTGTAAAGTTTTTAAAATTAGAGCGTTTATCTTCAAACGGAATAGACGAACTATTATAAGTTTTAGTATCATTCTGGTAAGTTCCTTGAAGATTTATTTCTAATTCTTCTAATAAAAGCCCATATCGCGCTGCAAAATCAATTCCAAAACCAGATACATCATATTTTAATGGTGTATGCTCTTCCTTAAGTATATATGGTCCTGCTTCAAATTGAATTACTCCTGGTCCAACAGCAAATGCACTTTGCGAGACTCCTGGCCTGTTAGAATTAATAACCTCTGTATACTGGCTATAAGCAGAGTAGGTTGCTACTAAAAAAAGTAATGTTAAATAAGGTTTAATTGAATTCATAGTGCTTCAGATTAAGTTCAAATATAGAGATTTTATATTTTTTTTAAGAATATATAACTGTTTTTAAATAGCGATAATTGTATTTTTGAAAAAATATTTTTTTCATGTTACAAAAGGCATCCTTTACAGGTTTTTTAAGAACCATTTTAATTATTTTATTAATCTATTACGGATTAAAAATATTAATGCGAATTTTTGCTCCTTTTTTAGTTCGCTATATGTCTAAAAAGATGCAGGAACGCTTTGGAGATCAGTTTCAACAGCAGCAACAGGCTAATGACAGAAACCGTCCGAAAGAAGGTGAAACAGTAATTGATAAAATGCCTAACAAAGCCAAAACTTCAGATAAAAAAGTTGGTGAGTACATAGATTACGAAGAAATTGATTAATTTTCACATCAATTTTACATCATAAACATTCATGCAAGCATCCTTAAAAAAGCTATTACCTCATATTTTAGTAAGTATTGGGTTTATCGTTATTTCTTTATTATACTTTAATCCTGTTTTGAGTGGAAAGCAGATATTTCAGAGTGATATAATGCACTATATTGGGATGTCTAAACAACAAAACGATTTTAGAGCCAATAATCAGGAAGAAACTTATTGGACCAATAGTGCTTTTGGTGGTATGCCAACGTATCAATTAGGTGCAAAATATCCTCATAATTATATAAAAAGCTTAGACTCTGCATTACGTTTTTTACCAAGGCCAGCTGATTATCTGTTTCTGTATTTTATAGGGTTTTATATTCTATTGTTAACGTTAAAAGTAGATTTTAAACTCGCAGCACTTGGTGCATTAGCCTTTGGCTTTTCTACATATCTTATTATTATTCTTGGCGTCGGTCATAACAGTAAAGCGCATGCTATTGCTTATATGCCTTTAGTGTTAAGCGGAATATTACTCACTTTTCAACAAAAATATGTATTAGGTTTTTTACTCACAACTGTAGCTATGGCTTTAGAAATTGGTGCAAATCATTTTCAGATGACCTATTATTTAATGCTATTAGTTATTGTATTAGGAATTGTATACTTAATTGATGCTTACAAAAAGAAAGTATTACCTCATTTTTTTAAGGCTGTAGGCTTATTGGTTGTTGCTGTAATTATTTCGGTAGGATTGAATGCTACGAATATTATGGCTACACAAGAGTATGTTAAAGAAAGTACTCGTGGCAAAAGTGAAATTACAATTAATCCTGACGGAACAGCAAAAGAAGTTACAACAGGATTAGATAAAGACTATATTACAGAATACAGTTACGGAATGTTAGAGACTTTTAACTTGTACATTCCTAGATTTATGGGTGGAGGTAATGGTGAGGATGTTGGTAAAGATTCTGAGATTTATAAATTTTATACAAATATTGGAGCTAGTCCAGTTGAAGCGCTTAACGAATCAAAAAACACACCTACATATTGGGGAAAACAGCCTATAGTTGAAGCTCCTGCGTATATTGGAGCAGTTGTTTTATTCTTGTTTGTATTTGCACTATTCTTAGTCAAAGGTCGTTTAAAATGGTGGCTTGTAGGTGGAACAATTTTATCACTTCTTTTGTCTTACGGAAAGAATTTAGATTTCTTAACCAATTTCTTTATCGATTATGTGCCTTTATATAACAAGTTTAGAGCTGTAAGTTCTATTCAAGTTATTTTGGAATTATGTATTCCAATACTAGCAATCTTTGGGCTAGTGAGGTTATTTAATGATTTTGAAGGTGATGACAAAAAACTAAAAGCACTAAAATATACAGCCATAATTACAGGTGGATTGGCTGTTCTTTTCATATTGTTTAAATCGTCATTTAGCTTTGTTGGAGCAAATGATGGCTATTACAGACAAGTTTATGGTGAGTATGGTGAAAGTTTTGTTAGAGCATTAAAAGACGATAGAAAAGCAATGTTTACTACAGACACGCTTCGAACTTTAGTGCTGGTATTACTTTCGGCAGGAACAATTTTTATGTTTTTGAAGAAAAAACTATCTGAAAAATTAGTAGTCGTAGTTTTTGCAGTATTGATTGTATTCGATTTAGTTAGTGTTGACAGACGATATGTAAATGAAGACAGCTTTGTGTCGTCTATTCAAGTTAATAAACCATATTCAGCTAATGAAGCCGATTTAGAGATTATGAAAGACACAACACACTTTAGAGTGTTTGATGTTACTTCTGGAGCAGCAAGAGCATCTTATTTTCATAATTCATTAACAGGATATCACGCAGCCAAATTAGGTCGTTATAACGAATTGTTCGATTTTCATATTGCCAGAAACAATATAAATGTACTGAATATGCTAAATACAAAGTACATTATTGCTGATGATGATAAAGGCAATATATTTCCTTATGAAAATGAAGACACTAATGGTAATGCTTGGTTTGTAAGTGAAGTAAAACAAGTAGGTTCTGCCAATGAAGAGTTAACAGGTTTAGAGAGTTTAGATAATAAAAACATTGCTATTACTACACAATCTATACCTAAACGTAATTTTATAGTAGATTCAACTGCAAGTATCAGTATTACAGAATATAAACCTAATTACTTAAAGTATAAGTCTAATAATAATAACGATGGATTTGCAGTGTTTTCTGAAATTTATTATGCTGATGGCTGGCAAGCTTTTATTGATGGAAAAGCAGTTCCTCATTACAGAGTAAATTATGTTTTAAGAGCTTTAGAAATACCTAAAGGGAAGCATACTATAGAATTTAAATTTGAGCCTAAAGTTATTCAAACAGGAAGCAGCATTGCACTAGCAAGTTCTATTTTACTAGGCTTATTAATTTTAGGAGGATTGTTTTACGAGTTTAAGTATAAAGCCAAAGAAAGTGCATAAAAAAGCACTCGTCATAACGTATTATTGGCCACCAGCTGGTGGTCCTGGTGTACAACGTTGGTTAAAATTTGTAAAATATTTACCAGATTACAATATTCAACCAATTGTTTATTGCCCAAAAAATCCAAGCTATCCTATTATAGATGAGAGTTTAACTAAAGAACTATCAAAAGACATTGTAGTATTAAAGCAACCTATTAAAGAACCTTATAAACTTGCTAGATTGTTTTCAAAAAAGGCAGCTTCAACTATTAGTTCTGGTGTTATTCCAAAAGAGAAAAAGCAGTCTGTTATTGAAAAAGTAATGCTTTTTGTTAGAGGTAACTTTTTTATTCCAGATGCTCGTAAAAACTGGGTTAAACCATCTGTAGATTTTCTAACAGATTATATTCAAAAAGAGAATATTGAGACCATAATTACAACTGGTCCTCCACACAGTTTACATCTTATAGGCTTGCAATTAAAACAAAAGCTAGATGTAAAGTGGATTGCCGATTTTAGAGATCCTTGGACAACAATAGGTTATCACAAAAAACTTAAGCTCACAAAGGCATCGCAACTAAAGCATCAGGATTTAGAACTTAAAGTATTAAATTCTGCTGATCAACTTATTGTAACTAGTGAGAATACAAAGCGCGAATTTGAATTTAAAACAAATCAGCCAATTACAGTCATTACTAATGGTTATGATACAACAATTTCAGAAAAGCCTAAAAAGGATTCAAAATTTACAATAGCGCATATTGGCTCCTTATTATCAGAACGAAACCCTAAACATCTTTGGGAAGCTTTAAGCGAACTTATAAATGAAAATGAAGTGTTTAAGGCTGATTTTGAATTGAAATTAATTGGTGTTGTAAGCGACGATGTATTGCAAGAGATATATTCGCATAATCTTAAAGATTATACTAATGTTGTAGGTTATGTTAGTCACGACGATGCTATTAAAGCTCAAATGCAATCGCAAGTATTGTTATTAATTGAAATTGATTCAGAAGATACTAAAGCAATTATTCCTGGAAAGCTATTTGAATATATGATTTCTAACACACCAATATTAGCTATTGGTCCAAAAGATTCAGATGTTGAACGTATAATAAAATCAACAAACACAGGAACTTACTTTTTTTATGAAGCGAATAACACTTTAAAATCGCAAATTTTAGCGTATTTTAATGCCTATAAAGAAAACTCATTGGTTACTCAACCAATAGGTTTGAAGCCATATAGTAGAAAAGAATTAACAAAAACCTTGTCAGAACTCATCTAATGGGAATAGTTACAAGTCAATCGTTTAAAAACACAATTACTACCTATTTAGGTTTTGGTATTGGAGCTCTAAACACGTTGTTTTTATACACGTATTTTATTTCAGACCAATATTATGGTTTAGTGGCTTTTATTCTTTCTACAGCTAATATTATGATGCCATTAATGGCGTTTGGAGTTCATAATACCATTATAAAATTCTACTCAACATTTAAAACAAAAAACTCACTCAATAGTTTTTTAACCTTGATGCTGTTTTTGCCTCTTTTGCTTATTATTCCTATTGGTTTAATAGGTTGTTTTACTTATGAGGCAATTGGCGAACTTATCTCACAAAAAAATCCTATTGTAAAAGATTATGTGTGGTACATTTATGTTACTGCAATTGCAATGGCTTATTTTGAAGTCTTTTTTGCGTGGTCTAAAACACAATTGCAAACTGTGTTTGGTAACTTTATGAAAGAAGTATTTCATAGAGTAGGTGTGATGCTTCTATTGTTTGCCGTGTATTTTCAGTGGATTAATGTCGATGAGTTTATTTTAGGTGTTATTGGCGTTTATATTTTAAGAATGATAATCATGAAGCTTTATGCTTATAGCGTGAAGTTTCCTGTGCTTAAATTTTATAAGATTGAAAATATTGGTGCCATCTTAAAATACTCGTCTTTAATAATTATTGCAGGTTCAATTGCGACTGTTATTTTAGATATCGATTCGTTTATGTTAGGGCTTTATATTCCTATTGAAAAAGTGGCGTATTATGGTGTTGCAATTTACATAGCAACTGTAATTGTAGTGCCATCACGCTCAATGCAGCAAATACTTCAACCTTTAACTGCTCAATATCTTAATGATAATAATAAAGTAGCGCTTAAAGATTTGTATGTAAGAAGCTCGCAAACACTATTTGTAATTGGTGGCTTTATATTTTTAATTATTGTATTAAATATCAATCAATTGTACGAATTAATTCCTGATGAGTTTAGTGGTGGACTTATTGTTGTGTTTTTAGTTGGAGTTGCCAAATTGTACGATTGCTTAATGGGTTGTAATAACGTTGTATTATTTAATAGCGATTATTATAGAGTTGTATTGCTATTTGGAGTACTATTAACAATACTTACTGTGTTTTTAAACATGCTGTTTATACCAATGTTTGGAATTAATGGTTCAGCTTTTGCGACGTTTTTAGCTATTTCAATCTATAATACTATAAAAATATACTTTGTAAAGAAGAAGTTTAATATGATGCCTTTTACTATAGATACAGGCAAAGTATGTGTTTTAATAATTGTAAGTATAGTATTGTTTTACTTCTGGGAATTTCCTTTTCATCCCATTATTAATATTGCATTAAAAACAATGTTAGTGACTCTACTTTATGTTTTGGTGATTTTAAAACTTAATGTCTCTGAAGATATTTCACTTGTAATTAAAAAGTATTTACGACTTAAATAAAAAGGGAAAATCCCGCAAGGTGCTTTGAGGCATACGACATGCAGGACTTTCCAACTAACCAACCAAAAAAATATGTATGTTTTTAGTTGCCTCTTTTAGAACGTGAGCTAGAGCTTTTTTGTTGTGTTGCTCCTTTTGAGTTATTTCTACTCGTTCTTTGTGAGGCACTGTTTTTACTTTTTTCTTTACGTACTGTATTAGATGTACGAGTTTTTGAGCTATTTGGTTTTCTTTCAGTCGAGTTTTTATTAACATTTACTCTTGTGTTAGAATTTACCGAACGTGTTTCTCTTGTTGGAGAAGTGGTTCTAACTCTTTCATTACTTCTTGTTCTATTACCTTGATTAACTCTAGTATTACTATTATTTCTAATACTTTGGTTTTCTCTAGGCGTATTTGATCTTTCTACTCTTTCGCTACTTCTGGTTCTGTTACCTTGATTAGCTCTGGTGTTACTATTGTTTTGTCTAACACGAGTATTACCTTGAGTTGCATTTAAATCTCTAGTATCTCTTCTGTTTTCTGTTACACTTCTTCTAGGTGTAGCATCTTGTCTGTATCGATCACTAATACGAGATGTGTTGTTTGCTACATTACCACGACGACCATTATTATAATTTGTTGTACGACGTGTACTGTTATAACTTACAGCTTGTCTGTAGTTGTTAGCATAAGGTCTGTAATAGTGGTGACGTACAGGAGTATAATATTGTCTGTAAGGTCTGTTATAAACTATACAGTAGTTACGTGCTGGAACAGCATAATACACATGCCAAGGTCTGTACACATAGCTTCTGTTGTAAATGTTTATAAAACCAGTGCAGTGACTAAAAGCTCTGTTTCTATTGTAGTGTACATATAATCCACCAACTCTAGTAACATAACCATAACTGTTATAACGTATATTAACATTACCAGCTTGAGTAATACGACCATAATAATCGTAATAAATAGGTACGTTTTCTATTTGAATAATAGCTCCAAAATCGTCATATTGTACATAAGGATTATAATCGTATCCAGTATTAAAACTTATTGATACGTTTGGAGAGCTAAAACCAACATTTACATTTGGACCATAATTAGGCATATAAAAGTCGAATTGACCATCAGGAAACACAGAAAACTCAATACCACCTTCGGTAAAAATAAACGAATTGCCATAATTATAACCATAAAGATTAAGTGAAGCATTAACTTCTGATGCGTTGGTGGTTTTTGCGCTTACTGTAGTTCCTATTAGGAACACTGCAGTAAAAAATAAAGCTAATTTTTTCATGAGTGTTTGTTTTAAGTTTAACATATCTTATGATATTCAAACAACGTGCCAAAAAATGTTAATAGCATTTAAGTGATTGATAATGAGGTGATAATTATTTTGAAGTTTTTAAAAATTGCGTAGAACTACGTATTGTAAGTTTTAATTATAAAAGTTAGTTTTGGTAATTATAAATTATGGGTAATTGATGTTATCCTTAAGTTAGCAAACATTTGAGAAATAACACACATTTGAAAAAATGAGAAT
>OJIO01001015.1_pt1 | contig 13994 bp, 9 predicted proteins | sample 1595621 | NCBI WGS metagenome assembly OJIO01 (sample SAMN05416776, study PRJEB24817) | seawater metagenome | isolation source: Sea water | place: Canada:Atlantic | collected 2013-07
AACCCAGGTTTCCTCCTCGTCCCTGCGGGACTACCCCTCCTTCCTGGCGGGTCGCGGTGCGACCTGCTTGGGCTCTTCGAAGCCTTGCGCTGCGCGCTACGTTTCGAAGTCGCCCAAGCAGCCTTGCGGCCGCAGTGGGTGGGGGCGCGGGGCTCTGAGAGTGGCCAGGCTTGGTGGGTGCGCCCGTCCTATGGACTGCTCTGGTCAGGAGGCTGTCGCCTCCGGTTTGGTGCCGGAGCCTCGGGCTGCGCCCTGTGTTCGAAGTCTGTCGTGCAGCCTTGCGGCCGCAGTGGGTGGGGGTGCGGGGCTCTGAGAGCGGCCAGGGGTGGTGGGTGCGCCCGTCCTATGGACTGCTCTGGTCATGAGGCTGTCGCCTCCGGTTTGGGGGCAGCCCCGCAACGCGTCGATGTAGCCCAAGCCCACGAGCTGGCGGTAGACGAGATTGAGCTGGTTCGGGCGGGGGCTTGGCGAGGCAGGCGTGGCAGGCGCTCTGTAGACGAGGTTGTGCTGGTTTGGGCGGGGGGGGCTTGGCGAGGCAGGCGAGGAAGGCGCTCTGTAGACGAGGTCATGCTGGTTCGGGCGTGGGGCTTGGCGAGGCAGGCGTGGCAGGCGCTCTGTAGACGAGGTTGAGCTGGTTTGGACGGGGGGCTTGGCGAGGCAGGAGTGGTAGCTATGAGCCTCTGGCTGTGTTTCTTGGAGGGGGGCATAGCCCCCCTTGCATGACCGGCTGAGCCGGTCAGCACCCCCCGTAGGAGGAAACCCAGGTTTCCTCCTCGTCCCTGCGGGACTACCCCTCCTTCCTGGCGGGTCGCGGTGCGACCTGCTTGGGCTCTTCGAAGCCTTGCGCTGCGCGCTACGTTTCGAAGTCGCCCAAGCAGCCTTGCGGCCGCAGTGGGTGGGGGCGCGGGGCTCTGAGAGTGGCCAGGCTTGGTGGGTGCGCCCGTCCTATGGACTGCTCTGGTCAGGAGGCTGTCGCCTCCGGTTTGGTGCCGGAGCCTCGGGCTGCGCCCTGCGGTCGAAGTCTGTCGTGCAGCCTTGGGCCGCAGCGGGTGGCGCTGTGGGCTCTCAGACCGGCCAAAGCTGGAGGTTGCGCCCATCCCCTATGGACTGCTCTGGTCAGGAGGCTGTCGCCTCCGATTCTGGACTTCACACGCTACTCGTCGATGTAGCCCAGGGCCTTCAACTGGTCTTGGCTGGACTCTCCCACCGAGACGCCGCCGCTACCGGCTCGGTCGATGTAGGTGACCACGGTAGAGGGGGTGCCTACATCGCAGATGCCGCCGGGCTCGCCCTCCCAGTCCTCGGCTTGGGCCAGGCCCATACAATCGGCCACGGTGGGGACCACGTCGACGACCCGCAGCTCTTGCATCTCCTCGCTGAAGGAGACATTCGGCCCCGAGGCAATCCAAATGCCAGCGTCTCGGTGTCCGGCCTCGCCAAGCTCAGGCTTGTGCTTGGGGTCGTTCCAATACACGCCGTGGTCGCTGACGACCATGACCATGGGCGGGCCGCTGGCTTGGGTGTGCGCAGCGATGACGCGGGCCAGGGCGGCGTCGGCTGCACGGTAGGCATCCTCGACGTAGTCCTGGTCTGCGATGTTCTCCGAGGGCGCCCAGATGCCCTGGTAGGACTCCGGCTCGTGCAGCGACCAATAGGGGTGCTGGATGCGGTCGGTGGCCGTGAAGACCTGGGCGACGAGCATCGGCGAGGTCTGCTCCAGCCACTTCTCGGTGAGCTGGATCTGGCGCTCCTGGGCCTGGAGCAGGAGCTCAGGCACCAGGTGGGCGATGGTGGGCTCGCGGTGTGCGGTCCAGCCGATGGGCTCCACGATGTAGGGCACATCCCCGCCCACAATGGCCTCGCCGAGGGGAAGGCTGGCGTAGGTCTCGCGCGGGGTCCCGGGGTCCTGGAAGCTGGGGCTGATGAAGAGCTCAACGCTCTCCTCCGTCACCTTCAGACAGTGAACGCGCACATAGGCGTCCAGGCCGGGGCTGTTGACCTTGAACCAAGGGCTCCACTCGCCAGGGGCCAAGGCAAAGCTGCCCTGGAAGTTGCCGCTGATGGTGGCTGTGGCGCCGGGCTGGATCTGGAGATCCAGGGTGTGGCTGCGCACCGAGATGAGCCCCTCGCGCCCGGCGGTGTCAATCAGGACGTGGCTGACGCCGGGAATGCGCCGGGTGATGATGTCCGTGCCGATGGGCACGGTGGAGCGAAAGCCGACCGCGTCCCCGTCCAGGGCTGCCGGAAAGGCGCTCACCAAGGGGATCTCGGCAGGATGTGGGGTGCTGGAGACCAGGGTGCCCCGCAGCTGTCCGGTGTCCCCGGAGCTCAGACCGGGGATGGGGAAGCCGCTCACCATCAGACCATTGGGCACCGGGTTGGGAGGCCAGGTCCCGGGCACGTTCACAGCCAGAGTCTCTGCGCCCGTAGCAGCGTAGATGTCCCAGAGAAGGGGCACTTTGCGACTGCGTGCATCGGAGCGATACCAGTCCTCAAGACCATGGGTAGAAGGGGTGACGCCAGAGAAGATGGTGTTCCAGACCACTGGGCTGGCCATGGGCTCTGCGCTGCGCAGGACCCCTCGGCGGCCTTGGTCCACAAGCGAGGTCAGAGTGGGCAGCTCGCCACGGCTCATCATCGGCTCGAGCACCTGCCAGTCGGCGCCGTCGATCCCGAAGATGAGCACCGGCATGGTGGGCGCCGGTTGGTCCGCGGCCTGCGCTGTTGGGGCCTGGACCGTGTCCAGAGGGGTGTACTTGAAGCCCAAGCCAAAGGCGATGAGCATCGAGAGGATCACCCCAGAGGCCAAAACTGCGCCCTGCGCACGCTTTGCACCAGAGAGCCAGCTTCCCGCCAGAGATCCCAAGAACCAGGCGCTGCCGATCACCAGCAGATCGATCACCCCGCCGCTCACGCCGCCCAGCCAACCAGCCGCATGCAGGCTGCCCATGGCGGCAGGAGCCATCAGACCGCCGCTCACTGCGCCGCCAACGACGACCAGCGGGTGGCGCCATCGCTCGCCGAGCAGCCCCAGTGCGGCGTGCCCCAGCAGCATGGCCGCTGCGTGCGCTGCGATGAGCAGGACAGGGGAGTAGACCTGGGGCACGTAGGCCAGCCACCAGAGCAGGCCCAGGGCAGCGCCGGCGACGGCCGCGACGGACAGAGTGCTGGAGAGCTTCAAGATCGCCTCGGAGGTACCGAGACTCTATAAGCGGCCCACAAGTGGGGTGTCTCAAGTCAACTGACAGTTGACGCCCCGAGTCACACCCCCTTAGTTTGTAGTCCTGCCCGGCGATTCACTCGCCCACCTTCCAGATTGCCCCTCCGAGGATGCCCATGACCGCACTGATTTTCTCCATCGCTGCCCTGAGTCTCATTGCCTGCAAGGACGGCGAGGTGGAAGACACGGCTGTGGAGCTGGTGGACGCGGACAACGACAGCTACTTCGACGACGAAGACTGCGACGACAACGACGCCACTGCGTACCCAGGCGCTCCCGAGTACTGCGATGGCGTGGACAACAACTGTGATGGGGAGATCGACGAGGCGCCGGTGGATGGCCTGGAGTTCTTCGTGGACGCCGACGGCGACGGCTTTGGGAACGACGGGGATGTGGTGAGCGCCTGCGAGGTGCCGGAAGGTGCCGCCGAAGTTGGAGGGGACTGCAACGACGATGACGTGCGCTTCTACCCGGGCGCAACGGAAGACAACTGCGCGGACCCCAGCGACTACAACTGCGATGGCAGCGTGGGCTACGCCGATGGGGATGGGGATGGATGGGCTGCGTGTCAGGAGTGCGATGACGGCGCCGCCGACATCAACCCCGCCGCCGATGAGACCTGCGATGAGGTGGACAACAACTGCAACGGCACCATCGACGAGGACAGCGCCATCGACGCGGCCACCTGGTACCTGGACGCCGACGGCGACACCTACGGCAGCTCCAAGTCCGCCTTTGAGCGTCAGGCCTGCGAGCAGCCCGAGGGCTACTCAGACAACAACCTGGACTGCGATGACTTGGACCCCGTGGTCAACCCAGAGACCATCTGGTACGCCGACTCCGACGGTGACAGCTACGGCTCTCCAGACAACAGCCTGCAAATCTGCGCTCAGCCGGAAGGCTACGTGCTGGATGACCAGGACTGCGATGACGCCGACGCCGAGCGCAACCCCGACACCATCTGGTTCGAGGACGGTGACGCCGATGGCTACGGCGCCACCACAAGCATCACCACCTCCTGCGAGGAGCCCAGCGGCTACGCCGACAACGCAACGGACTGCGATGACACCGACGCCAGCGCAAGCCCCGGCGGCACGGAGACCTGCGATCTGATCGACAACGACTGCAACGGGGTGGTGGACGACGACTACGCCACGGATGCATCGAGCTGGTACGCCGACGACGACGGCGATGCATTCGGCGACGCCACGGACACCGGCAACAGCTGCACCCAGCCTGTGGGCTACGTGGCCGACAACACCGACTGTGACGATGCCAGCGCCGACGTGAACCCGGACGCCGAAGAGGTCTGCAACGACGGCATCGACAACGACTGCAGCCCCGGCATCGACTTCTGCGAGCTCTCTTTGGCCGACGCCGACAGCACCATTGGCGGAAGCGCAGCCTCCGACCAGCTCGGCAACCGCCTGGCCTCGGTCCCAGACATGGACGGAGATGGCAACGACGAGCTGCTCATCGCCGCCCACCACGAGAGCACCAACGCTCTGCAGTCCGGTGCTGCCTACCTCTTCTTTGGGCCCATCAGCTCCGGGGCGGTGGACGCCTCCACCGCCGATGTCACCTTCCTGGGCACCGGAGAGAAGTTCCGCGCAGGCTCCGGTCTTATCGGTGACTTGGACGCAGACGGTGACGGCACCGGCGACATCGTTGTGGCCGCGCTTCGCGCCAACGGCTCCGGCAACGTGCGGGGCGAGGTCTACGTGATGGACGGCACCAGCAGCTGGTCGGGCTCCTACGATCTGGACACGGCCGCCAGCTACACCCTGAGCGGCGAGGACAACTTTGACCGCGTGGGCTCCCTGGTCATCAACGGCGGGGACAGCAACGGAGACGGGCAGAGCGAGCTCATCGCCGCCGCCCGCTACGACGATGACGGCGGCAGCGACGCTGGCGCCATCTACATGTTGGACGGTGTGAGCAGCTCCGGCAGCTTTGAGGACCTCTACGATGCCAAGATCTCCGGCTCCGTGGCCGGTGGGGTCTTGGGCGGCGCCTTGGCGAGCGGCGACCTGGACGGTGACGGCGACGATGACCTGATCGTGGGCTTCTCCGAGGACAGCTCCTCTTCCGGCTCCGTCGGCATCTTCGACTCCGGCTACAGCGGCTCTTTGAGCTACAGCGACGCCGACAGCAGCATCACGGGTGGAACAGCGAGTGATGAGCTCGGCTCAGCCGTCGCTGTACTCCCAGACTTGGACGGCGACGGCTACGCAGAGCTGCTGATCGGTGCCCCAGGCGAGGACAGTGGAGCCAACGCCGCAGGCGCCACCTACCTCTTCTTCGGCCCAGTGACCTCGGGCAGCGCCACCACAGCCGACGCGCTCTTTGTGGGCGAGTCGGTCTCAGACCGCAGCGGCGCAGAGCTGGCCACTGGTGGAGACTTTGACGGTGATGGCACGGACGACTTCCTGGTCGGCGCCTCCAACTACGGCGGCGCGGACAACGGCGCGGTCTACGTGGTCTACGGAGACTCCAGCGTCTCGGGCACGGTCTCCCTGGCTGCCGTTGGCGGCCGTCTGGCGGGCGCTGGCTCCGATGACAACGCAGGCAGCTCGGTCATCTTCGCTGGAGACACCGACGGTGACGCCTCCGATGAGCTCTTGATTGGCTCGACCAACGCCGACGTGGGGGGCAGCGCCAGCGGCGCCGCCTACTTGCTGCTCGGTCTGGACGAGTAAGCAGGAGGGCCCCGCGAGGGCCGCTCTCTCAGTTCAGCGCGTCGACCAGGATCTGTGCGATGCGTGCGCTGCTCTTGCCGTCCCCGTAGGGGTTGTGGGCCTTGGACATCAGCGCGTAGGCCGCCGGGTCCGTCAGCAAGGACGTGACCTCGCTTGTGATGCGCTCTACATCGGTGCCCACCAGCTTGACGGTGCCGGCGCTCACGGCCTCTGGGCGCTCCGTGGTCTCCCGCATGACCAACACAGGCTTGCCCAGTGAGGGCGCCTCTTCTTGGATGCCACCGGAGTCGGTGAGGATGAGGGTGCAGCGGTCCATCAGGCGCACGAAGGGGGCGTAGTCCAGGGGCGCGATGAGGTAGACGTTGTCCAGCTCGCCCAGGTGCTTGTGTACGGGGCCCATCACCTTGGGGTTGAGGTGCACCGGGTACACAAAGGCGGTGTCCGGGTGGCGCTCGGCCAGGATGCGAACGGCGCGGCAGATGTCCTCGAAGCCTTGGCCGTGGTTCTCGCGGCGGTGTCCGGTCATGAGCACCAGCTTCTGGTCCCCAGCGATGGCGTCGAAGGCCTCGCCGTAGACGGGGCGCCAGCTCTCCAGGGGCTCCGCCACCACCCGGTCGCGCACCCAGAGCAGGGCGTCGATCACGGTGTTTCCAGTGACGTGCATGTCGGCCTGGGGCAGCTTCTCGGCGACCAGGTTGTCCATGGAGCGCTGGGTGGGCGCGAAGTAGAAGCGGCAGATCTGGTCGGCCAGGACCCGGTTGGCCTCCTCCGGGAAGGGCGCCGTCAGGTCGCCGGTGCGCAGTCCAGCCTCGACGTGGCCCACGGGGATCTGCTCGTAGAAGGCGCTCAGGGTGGTGGCCAGCGTGGTGGTCGTGTCTCCATGCACCAAGACCACATCGGGCTTCTCGGCCAAGAGCACGGGCCGCATGTGGGTCAGGATGCGCGCGGTGAGCTCCGCCAGGTTCTGCCCGGGCTTCATCAGGTCCAGGTCGTGGTGCGGCGTGAGCTCAAAGAGCTCCAGGACCTGGTCCAACATCTCGCGGTGCTGGGCGGTCACACAGACTCGGCTGTCGATCTCGGGGTGGGCGTCCAGGGCGCGCACCAGGGTGCACATCTTGATGGCCTCGGGGCGGGTTCCAAAGACGGACAGGACCTTGATCATGAGAACTCCAGCGGGCGGGCGCGATTCAATGAGGGAAGCGGTTCAACGGCCGAGCTTGGCCTTAATCTTGGCGGTCACCTTGTCCAAGACCACAGCGTCATCGGGGGTGCGTCCAAAGGCTGCGGCGCAGACCAAGAACAGCCCCACAGCGCCGGCGGTGGCCAGAATCTGCCAGGACAGCGCCAGATCCTGGGTGCCCAGGCGGCCGCCGAGGGTCAAGACCACAAAGACGGCGATCAAGGCCAAGGAGCGGCCCGTGAAGGCTTGGATCTTGAAGATGTACCAGACCTGGGCCAGGCGCCAGATGCTCCAGGCGGCCAGGGAGATTCCGGTGGCTGACGCGGCGCCGGCGATGCCGTACTCGGGGATGAGCCAGGCGTTCAAGCCGATGTTCAGCAAGGCCGCAGCGCCAGCGTTGAGCAGGTTCAAGCGCGCCCGACCGGTCATGGGGATCAGGGCTGTTGCAGGCACCGCCAGCACATAGACGGCCTGGCCCCAGAGCAGGATGGAGAGCGCGTCTGCCGAGCTGGCGTACTCTGGCTTCCAGAGCGAGAGCACCGCCTCCATGCCCACGTAGATGCCCAGGTAGACCGGCGCGGCCAGAATCACCATCCAGCGGGTCACGATGCGAACCACCGCCTCCAGCTCGGCGGGCTGATCGGCGCCGCTTCGTTTGGTGTCGGCGATCTCGGCGATCACGGGCTGGAACATGGTGTTCACGGCGACGGCAGGCACCTCGCCGATCATCGCCAGGGTCACGGCCGTTCGGTACAGGCCCACATCCGCTGTTCCGGCCAGGGCGCCCACCATCAGAGTATCGGCCCACTGGTTGATGCGAAAGAGCACCGCGGAGAAGGACTCGGGCAGGCTGTACTTGAGGAGGGCAAGCAGGTTGAACTCGGGCTTGTCCGCCGCCGCCCGGACCTTCCTTAAGCGACGCCAAACCAAGGGAATCGCCACCCCCAGCGAGGCCAGGTTGGCCACACTAAAGCCAATGAGCGCGCCCTTGAGCCCCCAGGAGCTCAAGGCCGGGACCAAGGCGGCGGCGAACATGCCCATGGGCAGCACCACCAGGTAGGCCAGGGACTGGGCCTTCATGTCCTTGAAGGCACGCAGGGTGCCCACTGCAGCCAAGAGAATGGACCAGATGAACACCGCTGGAAGCATCCAGAGCAGGGCCTGGCGCTCCTCGGTCTGGGGGGACATGAGCAGCCAGCTGGCGCAGGCGGCGGTCAATCCCAAGCCGCCAAAGACGGAGACCCCGAAGGTGGAGATCACCGTGCCCAAGACCTGTTCGGGCTTGTCCTTGTGGCGCTGCTTGGCGCCGAAGTAGACCACGCCCTTGTCGGTGCCCAAGGGGGCGAAGCTGGCCAGCACGGTCACCCAGGTGCGCGCGAGCTCGTACACGCCAAAGGTGTGCTGGCCGAGCACGTTGGCCAGGGTCCAGCTGGTCGCAAAGCGCAGAGCGCGGTTGACCAGGTTGCCGAGCAGCACCACAGAGGAGCCCGCCGCGACCTGGGCAGCTTTGTCGGTGTGGCCGCTATTGGCCGGTGGAGCGGGTTCTGACACTGGATCCAGGGCGAAGGTTCAGCTGACCCAGTGGGTCAAGTCCCGGTCCAATAGCGTGCTCAGGGCGTCCACGTGGGGCTTGGCCATCTCCTTGACCTGTGCCTTGACGGCGGGGTCCATGGGCTGGCGCTCGGTGTAGCGAATGTTGACGCGGCGCATGGCGCGCAGCGCGAACTGGTGACCGGGAACACCGGGCCGCACGCCCTCCAAGACCGCCTGCTGGTCCTTGCGCACCAGGAAGTCCTGCATGGGACGAAAGCGCGTCTCACGGTTGGCGTTCCGTGCCCGCTTGTTCTCCTCAAAGATCTTCTCGAAGCTGGGGAAGTCCGAGGGGATGTCCAGGTACTCGCACACGCCGCGGAACACATCTTGGGTGTCCTTGCGGAAGTCATCGTTGATGACCACGTGCACCTTGTCCCGGCCAAAGACATCAAAGTAGCGCTGCACTTGTCCGGCATAGTCCAGCATCTCGCTGTAGAACAAGCCACGTGCTGGGATGTGGTGCTCGGGCATGGAGGCGGTGCCTTGGCGGCGCTGCTCTTCGATGGCCAGCGCTGCGCCCAGCTCGGCCACATCCTCGTCTCCGCGGAAGACGAAGTGGCTGTGCAGGCTGTGAAGCAGGGTCACCGGGTTGCGCAGCAGCATGACAATGCCGGCGTCGGGCTTGTAGTCGTGGATCTCTTGCGCGGCCCTCTGAGAGAAGAGGTACCAGGTGCTGGCCTCGCCCACGCGCAGGGCGTCGCTTGGAGCCTTCTCAAAGAAGGAGTGGAAGTTCTCCAGGGTGCGCGGCGGGTCGTGGTAGCCCAGATCGGAGCCGAAATAGTGCAGCTCCTTCTTGGCCATCCACACGCCAGGGTGCCGGCTCAGGTAGCCGTTGAGCTGTCCGCTGCCAGAGCGTGGATGACCGACCAAGAAGAAATCAGGTGTGCGCATGCAGGCATTGTAACCTCATGGGGGACGGGCAGGAAAAGTATGGGACAGGAGCTTGTGAACGCCTAGCGAAGCTTGAGCTTGGTGGCAGAGATGCTCGCCTTGAGTGTGGCGAGGTAGGCGCGTCCTCCAGGATCCCGGTCAGAGGGAGCCAATGATGCGTTCTTCATGCCCATACTTATGCCCATTTCCATGAGCAGACCGGAGATATCCGAGGCCTTCTTGTTGAGGGCTCCGATGGCTTTGTTCCACTGCCCAATCGGCACGGCTGGGTTGTCGTGGGCTCCGATCAGGGTGTCGCCCATGGCGGCTTGAAGGTCGTAGTCGGGATCCAAGATGCTGTGAGCCTGAATCTTGTTGATGTCCACGATGTACTCCCCGAGCAAGGCACGCTGTTTGCTCGGAGTGAAGCCGAAGGAGTCCAGTCTTGAGATGAAGACCAAGCGCTCGGTGGCGATGCTCGGGTCCAGCACCTGCTCGGCGGCGGGGTCCCCCTTGGCGGTAGACCACTCCACCTTGTCTTCGTCAAAGTTTTTGTCTTTGAGGGTGCTGAGGCCCGTTGCGGTGTAGCCGTGGTCCACGGCCCCGGCTTTCGTGCCGCTACGGGACTGAATGGTTCGGCTCAACCCGCCAGATCCCCCAGGCTGTCCGTTGGCCATGAGCGGGATCATGCTGCACTGCAGGTCGGCATTGACCCAGTTGTGCTTTGGGGCCTTGGTCAAGTCGGAGCCCTTGTCGACCACCTTGACTTCGTAGTTGACCCACTGCCCGTACTGGTTGACGGCCTTCTTGGCGTAGCTCTCGACTTGCGCCTCGTGCTCCTTGTTGGCCTGGGCCGTGATGGGAAAGAGGTTGTCCGCCGTTCCCGGTCCGCCCAGGTTGTCGTTGAGCAGGTGGCCCTTGATGTATTTGTCCTTGGCCGGCAGCGTAGGGTCAGTGGGCAACTTGGCCATCAGGGTGGAGAGAGCGCCGCTGCTTGGGGGGCCACCTTGGGGGTGACTGGGGCCAATGGGGGCTGCGCGCATGTGCACTCCGACGGTGCTGCCGCCCAGGGTGTTGCTGGCGAAGTTCACCTCTTGTAGGTCGTGGCCTGTCACCGTGCCCTTGTTGAGCATCAGGGTGCTCGCATCGATCTGGGCCTTGGGGTTGACCTGGATGTCCAAGGAGGCCCCCGGGGTGCCCATGTCACTCCAGCCGATGTGTTTCAGGCCAAAGCGTTCGCTCAGCCTGGGGAAGTAGGCTTCCACATCTGTGGAGCCCTTGCTGGCAGAGACGATGCGTTGGGCCACGGTCGTGGCCGCCTTCAGGTCTCGGGTCTTCTGCATCATGCTGCGCTGCCCTTGTGGACGGGGCTCGGACAAGAGCGCGTCGATGCCGTCGGATGCTGGATCCAGGCCGCCAGGGCTGCCGCCCGGAGCCGCTCCAGCCCCACCGCTCAGCGGGTCTTGCAGCCAATCCTGGGTTGCCGCGCCCGGGGACTCGGTCGCCGGGGCTGCTTGTTTGGTCGACTGCTCTTGGTCTTGCATGTTGTCCCACACTCCCAGGTCCCCAGCATAGCCCAGCAGCGCCTTTGGGAGATTTCGGCCAATTTCACCTCTGAGACCAGAACTCTTTGACCTCGACTGCGGGATCTTGGCTCTGAATGGCGGACCAGTAGTCTGGGAAGAAGCCGGAATAGTCCTTCCAGGCAAAGCGCTTGCCCATCAAGACCACGCAGCCGCGCTCGGTGGGGCCACGGACCACGCGCCCGGCCGCCTGGACCACCTTGGACATGCCGGGGACCAGGAAGGCGTAGCCAAAGCCGTCGCCGTAGCGCTCCTCGTACCAGTGGCGCATCAGGTCGCGCTCCAGGCCCACCATCGGCAGGGCGGGGCCCACCAGGACGATGGTCTTCAGGATGCCGCCGGGCAGATCGATGCCCTCGGCGAAGATGCCGCCCAAGACCGCGTGCAGGACCCGAGGGGCCCCGAACTGCCGCAGTCGGTCGACCAGGTCCCGGCGCTCCTTCTCGGGCATGCGCGGCACCTGCAGCAGGGTGTCCCGGCCGGGCACTTCGACCTTGTCGGCGATGCCCTTCATTAGGGCAAAACTGGAGTAGTACACCGCCACGTTTCCGGGGGTGGCCTCGCAGATCTGGGAGATCATCTGCGCGCTCATCTCGGCGTAGTTCGCCCGGTCTTTGTAGGTGGTGCGGATGTTGGGCGCGACGATGACCCGGCGGTTCTCCGGCGGGAAGGGGGAGGGGTGCGCGGCCAGCTGGGTGCTCTTCTCATCCAGGCCGAGCAGGTCCCGGTAGAACTGCGGTGGGCTCAGGGTCGCGCTCATCAGCACGGCGCCGCCCAGGGCCTCGAAGCGCTTGCGCATCCACGGGGCCGGATCCAGGCAGACCAAGCGCACGCTGCAGGGGCGGTCTTTGAAGAGCGCTTGGATCTCGGGACCCTCGCCCATGCTCACCCACTCATCGAGCACCTGACAGAAGTGGATCAGGGCCCGCGCGAGGTCAATGTAGGGGTCCCCATCGCCCGGCGCTGGGTTGCTGCGACGCAGCATGGCGTAGTCCAGGGCCAGCTCGTCCACCCGGCTGCGCAGGTCCCGCCAGATGCGCGGGGAGAGCTCGCACACCGCCTCGCCGCGTTGGGTCCAGGCGCTGCTGTCGATCTGCCAGCGCACCTCGTCGATGGCGGAGGCGATGTCGGCGGAGAGGGTGATGAAGGCCGCCAGATCCGGCAAACCCTCCGAGGAGAGGGCTGCGGCCGCCCCCAGAGCGAGCTTGAGCTTGAGCTCCGGTGACCAATATCCACGGGCCCGTTCGGGCAGGTTGTGGGCCTCGTCCACCAACAGGATCCACTCCTTGGAGGAGTCGCCAAAGTGGCGTCTGAGCTGCACTTGAGGGTGGAAGGCGTAGTTGTAGTCGCCAACGACCACGTCGGCGTGGTCCGAGAAGTCCAGGGAGAGCTCGAAGGGGCAGACTTGGCCGTCTTTGGCTTGGGACTTGAGTTCTACCGGCTCGCTCACGCCCTTCTCCAACAGGCCCTCGAGTACCGGCTCCAGCTTGTCGAAGTAGTGGGCGGCGTAGGGGCAGGAGTCCGGGCGGCAGTCCACCACGTCCATCAGGCAGGCCTTCTCCTTGGCGTGAATGGAGACGCTGCGCAGGGGCAGGCCTTGTTTGTGGAGCTGGCGCAGGGTTTGTTCGACGATGGCCTGCTGGGTGCCCTTTGCGGTGGCTACGAAGACCCGCATGTTGTTCTGGTAGGCGTGCTGCAGCACCCCGTGCAGAGCGGCGGCGGTCTTGCCCAAGCCGGTGGGTGCCGAGAGCAGCAGCTTCTGCTTGGACTCCAGGGCCAGGAGCACCGAGTCCACGACCTCCTGCTGTCCAGCGCGCAGCTCGGAGTGGGCGAAGGGGACCGTGCTCTCTTTGCGCTTCTGCTGCCAAGCCAGGCGGCGCTCCCGTTGGCGCAGCACCCAGTCCAGGCGGTCCTGGATCCACACCTGGGTGTGCTCCAGGGGCTCGTCGATCAGGAAGCTGCGTTGGCTGCCGTCGACCAAGGAGACCAGCACCAAGCGTCCGATGGGCCGCTCATGACCCATGGCGTGCAGCAGCCAGCGATACACCGCCACCTGGGCCTCGTAGGCCGGCCAGTCTTGGGCCTCTCGGTTGGCCAGGGCGGCGGCGTCCAGGCCGGTGGACTTGAGCTCCTCGACGATCAAGCGGCCGTCGGGGCTCTTGCTCAGGCCGTCCATGCGGCCGCGGATCCGGACCTCCCAGCCGCGCACCATCAAGGAGACGGCCACGCTGACCTCGGCTTGGAAGTCGCTGTCTTGAGCGGCCCGCTCCGACTGATACTGCGTGTGCGCGCGCTGACCGGCTTGCATGCGGGACACGCTCGTCTGCACCACCCCAGAGAGCAGCGAGCCGCGATTGGGGCCGGCATCGACCACGTCGTGTACCGAGAGTGTCAATCGTCGTTCGGTGTCGTTGAAGCGAAGCATGGTGACCTGAGATAGTCAGGCGCTCAAGGAGATGCCCATGTTCTGGCTGCTGTTGGCGTGTACCGCGACCGAGGACACCGGTACCGAGGTCGAAGACACCGGAGAGCGTGAGGAGTACATTCCGCCCGACTGCGAGGAAGTAGGCGTGGGATTCGACGGCGCGGATCCCCCCGCTGTGGGAGACACCTGGGTCGTTTGGGCCACTTGCGATGGCGCGGCGCTCCTTGGCGCCACGGTCATCCGGGTGGATCCGGTGGAGATGGCCTACCAGGACGGCAACGAGCTGACCTGGTCCGAGGCGGGCGAGGTGGAGATCATGGCGCAGTCGGGTCAGCGTCGGGGGTATTTGACGGTGACGGTCACGGAGTAGAGGGCTGTCTCTTATACACATCTGACGCTGCCGACGAAGAGGATAGTGTAGATC
>OJIO01001018.1_pt1 | contig 13962 bp, 15 predicted proteins | sample 1595621 | NCBI WGS metagenome assembly OJIO01 (sample SAMN05416776, study PRJEB24817) | seawater metagenome | isolation source: Sea water | place: Canada:Atlantic | collected 2013-07
GAGATTTCTGCCTGTCTCGTGGGCTCGGAGATGTGTATAAGAGACAGCTCTTAAAACCGTTCTATTATGCCAGCAAACATTATTACCACCGACGACCTTCGGGAATTTAAAATAGAATTACTCGATGACATTAAGAATCTTCTATCTAAACAAGCAACTGGAAAACTTAAGAAATATCTAAAATCTTCTGAAGTAATGGATTTGCTTCAAGTCAGTCCAGGGACATTACAGAATCTTCGTATCAATGGTACATTGCCATACACAAAGGTTGGTGGCATAATATATTATGATGCAGAAGAAATTCAAAACGTGATGACAGCAAACCGTGTTCAACACGGTCTAAATTCTTAAATGATGAACTATATAAAGCTACTTAATGCGGCTTTTGAAAAGTTCTATTTTGATGACCGCCTGAATCCTACCCATATAAGTTTGTATATGGCACTGTTCCAAGAATGGAACAGTTGTCGTTTTATGGACGAATTCTACGTAAACCGAAGAGAATTGATGCGCGTAGCTAAAATTGGTTCAAAATCCACATATCACAGGTGCATAACCGATTTAGATTCGTGGTTCTATCTTTCCTATTTCCCTTCCAACAATCCATACAAAGGCAGCAAAATTAAGATGGCCATTATTGGGACAAGTGATGAACCAGTTGTGGGACAATACAATCCCATTTTAGAACAGCTTGCAGAGCAGTACCATCCCAGAAGTGTACCGCTTGAGGGACACAACCATCCCAAAAATGGACAGGTCGTGTACCAACACCGTCCCATAGGTGGACAAGTATTGGTATCTAATACAAACAATAACAAACAAGAAAACAATATAAAACAACCAAAGGACAGGCAGTCCGTTATTTTATTTTTTGAAGATAAAGGTTTTGATGCTGATGAAGGAAAAAAATTCTTTGAGCATTACTACGAAAGGGAATGGCAAACGAGTGACGGAAAAGAAATTAGAGATTGGCGTGCTGTTGCTATCAAATGGATGGATAGAACCGAAATATTCGACGACAAAAATATTTCAAACAAAAAAGAAGCGTCCCAAAAACAGGACAACTTGCGAACCACTAAAAACAAAGATTATGGACAACCCCTCTAAAATTATTGAAGGCGGCGTGGAATATTCGCTAGGAAAGTTTGATGGAAAAAGTGTGCTATACGATTTCCCAAGAATACTGATTTATCTAAATGCCAAAGGCAAACTTCTGTTTGGTAAAAAATTTAAAATCTATGATGAGGACAAGGAAATACTGTTGAAGCTCTGCTCCTACTTCATTATGGATAAAGAAAACTGCGAAACTTATGGAATTGATATCGACAAAGGCATTTTGCTTTCTGGACCAGTGGGCTGTGGAAAAACCTCTTTGATGAAATTGCTACGCCATATAGTGCCTATGCAGCGGCCCTATGAAATGATTCCTTGCCGGAATGTAACCTTCAGTTTTAACCATCTTGGTTTTAAAACAGTCGAGGAATATGGTAATAACAAATTCTACTGCTTCGACGATTTAGGCATAGAACCTGCTGGTCGATTTTACGGTAAGGATTTAAATGTAATGGGCGAAGTGCTGCTTTCTCGCTACGAACTTTACTTGGATAGTAAACACAAAATTAAAACACACGCGACTACAAACCTAAATGCGGAAGAATTGGAAGAACGCTATGGTAATCGTGTTCGAAGCAGAATGCGTGAGCTGTTTAATTTGATTGCTTTTGATAAAGGGGCTGGGGATAAGCGTAAGTAAAGATCTATCACTCAGAAATTATTTTATCAGGATTATACGTTTTCATATCTAAACTATTTTTTGAATTCATTACATTTGTTAAAAACATAATTGGCAGCAGCAGAAAAAATAAAGGCACTATTACAAAGTTTTGGCGATGAAGACGATACCCGTTTTTACACCACTGCAATGCAGATTGCAGCTGCTGAAGCCAAAAAAGGGCACACAAAACTTGCTGAAGAACTGAAGCATTTGATTGAGAAAATCAAGACCAAAAGAAAGGTAGGTTCAGTTTCAAAGACAAGAATTCTTCCTGTTAATGAAGCCCAAAAAGAATTAAAAGATTTACTTGAAGTTTTTCGACCTCACATCAAAACCAAAGATATGGTTTTGACAAAAGATGTATCTGAGGCTATTAGGCGTATTTTATCTGAACAAAGAAAATTCGACCAACTCTTACAGCACAATTTACAACCAAGACGTAAATTGATGCTTGTGGGTCCACCTGGTTGTGGAAAGACTATGACGGCTAAGGCTCTTGCAGGCGATTTGGAAATCCCATTATTTATTATCCGCTTGGATGGTCTGATTAGTCGCTATATGGGTGAATCTATCGCTAAACTCAAATTGATTTTCGACTCAATGTACCAGCATAGGGCGGTATATCTTTTTGATGAATTTGATTCCATAGGTTCTAATCGTAGTTATGGTAACGACGTCGGGGAAATTAAAAGAGTCTTGAACAGCTTCTTGATGAATATTGAGAAAGACGAATCTAATAGCCTGTTGATAGCTGCAACCAATATTCCAGAAGCTCTGGACAAAGCCTTATTCAGACGCTTTGATGACATTATACAATACCCTTTACCAGGCGATAAAGAAATTGCTGAACTTATTAAAGTTCAGCTTAAAGGATATTCAATCGCTAAAGGCAAAACAATAAATGCGTTGGCAAAAGAAGCAGTTGGATTGAGCTTTGCCGATATTTCCAATGCTTGTAAAGATGCTATTAAGGAAATGATTGTGAACAATTCCGATAAAGTATCATCAGCTACACTTCATAAATTTATTCAAAACAAAAAGACCCAGTTTTAAATCGTAGATGCCTAGAAACTTAGAACACATAATTCTTTCTGGGTATGTATCTACCGAGTCTTACACAAGCCCCAATACAGGGCGTGACCGAGTTCAACCTACTGGAAGAAATAGAAACGTCCACGGCAATGCTCTTCGCAATCAGCTTCAAATGGCAGAAGTGGCATTTCGGGAAAATAATGATACAGATTTCGTGTATCTCGAATTTATTTCTGAAAAAGACTGCCTTCTGGCTTTTGATAGTTTTGAGGATGGTCGAAGTGGCGACCACCGTTTTGTATCATCTAAACTGGAAAAAATTATTGTTGATGGCCAAGAATATGAAAGATACAGGGCTTGCGTGTTCCTTAACACAAATGGAATTTCAAAATTCCTAAGAAAGATTGAGGCATATCTAGACCCAGATAAAGATAGTGACTCAGGTAATCCTAGGAATACCAAATTACTCAACAATATCGCTGAGATACAGCAAGCTACACTAGCCAGTTTTTGGCAAGAGGATGAAATTGAATTTCCGCACTTGGATGAAGAAGTCTGGTGGGAAGTCTGGCTACGTCGCGAAGATACTCAGAACGATGCCCACGAGGATCACGATGTAATGAATATGCTTACGGATAGCGTCATCTTTGTAGCTGAACGAAGGTTACTCTTTCCAGAACACATTGTGCGTTTGGTAAAATGTACAGCTAGGGAATTATCGACTACTATTTTGTACACCGATAAATTGGCAGAGTTAAGAAAGCCTAAAGAGGCTGCAGATTTTTTTACAGGTCTTAACAGTGATGATGCTAATGATTGGATAGAAGACCTGAAAAACCGAACAATTAATAGAACTACAGATGATTCCGTAATTATCTGCATAATGGACACTGGGGTCAATCGTGGACACCCTCTCTTGCAAGACTTTTTACCAGAAGGAAATATGGATTCGGTAAATCCTGAATGGGGAAATGCTGATACCGATAGACACGGGCACGGAACACCAATGGCCGGAACAGCTTTGTATGGTGACCTTTCAGATTTACTACAAGATACTTCAAACATTGAAATCTTTCATCGTCTTGAATCCATAAAATTAATTCATCCAAACAACCCTCATCAACCTGAATTATATGGTGCTGTAACTGAAGAAGCAGTTGCTAGGGCAATCATCTTAAATTCAGAAAATAAACGGATTCTAACTATGGCTGTTACTGCCAAGGATGGGCGAGACAAGGGGAAGCCTTCTTCTTGGTCAAGTTCGGTAGATAAAATAACATTTGGGGAATCGGGAACGTCAAATGATAAATCGCTATTCTGTATATGTAGTGGAAATACTGAAATATTCAACCCTAATGAATATCCCCAAAGAAATTTTGAAGAATCCATTCACGATCCAGCCCAAGCCTTTAACGCTTTAACCGTGGGCTCATTTACCCAAAAGACCATTATAGACCAAGCCCAATTTAGAGGGGCAACCCCACTTGTTCCAACTGGTGGAATGTCGCCGAGCAACAGCACTTCCGTGATGTGGGAAAACAGTTGGGCTTTGAAACCTGAATTGGTTATGGAAGGTGGCAATTATGGGATTCATAACGGTGGACTCATAGACCCAGATTCATTAAGACTACTTTCGGTTGGGAAAAACTTTAGAACCGAACCATTGCATAGCTTTGGTGATACAAGTGGTGCAACTGCACTGGCATCTAGATATGCTGCAATGTTAACCTCGCAATATCCAACACTATGGTCTGAAACTATTAAAGGGCTTTTGGTACATTCAGCAGACTGGACAAATGAGATGCTTGGCAATAGAACTATTCAAGAGTTAAATAATGCAGAACAGCGAGATTTATTACGAACTTTTGGATATGGCGTACCTGACTTTCAGAAAGCGGTTCGAAGCGCCAATAACTCACTAACGCTTATTGCACAAGAATCTTTAAGGCCTTTTATACTCGATGGAAATACCGTTAAAACCAATGATATGCATTTGCATAATTTGCCGTGGCCAGTAGAAGTCTTAACAGGTTTATTTGATAGTGAAGTAACTCTTACCGCCACGCTGTGTTATTTTATAGAACCTAATCCGGGAAACAAACAATATAGCAAATCATACTACTATCAATCCCACGGTTTGAGGTTTAAAATGATCGATTCTGGTGAATCTGTTGAGCATTTTCGTGAAAGAGTAAACAGAGAAGCGAGATTGGAAGACCAAGGTGGTATGTATTCTGGTGAAAGTTGGATTATCGGTAATAAAGTTCGAGACAAAGGTTCAATCCATAAAGATATTTGGAAAGGAACCGCTGCCGACCTTGCCACTAGAAACATCATCGCTGTTTTTCCGGTTAATGGATGGTGGCGAACACGAAAAAAACTATTACGGTATAACAACGATGTACGATACAGTTTAATTCTATCAATAGAATCCCCAGATAATACAGTTGATCTTTACACGCCTATTCTCAATCAAATTGATATTTTGATATAGGCAACTATAGACTTAAATATTTCTAAGGTGACTTGCTTTAAGTTTTTTAATATTTTCTGATACAGCTTTTTCATAACCTCATTTTTTAATTATTAACCCACTTAAAATAGCCAGCGCAATAGCAAGCACATTTTCTTTCTGTGTAAAATGTTGGGCTTCATCGAGATTAGATAAGAACCCCAATTCAACCAACACGGAAGGTAGATGCCCAACTGTCTCACGCAACACCTGAAAATTAGAAAACTTCACACCCCTAGTTTCAAATCCCAATTCCTTACTAAATGCAGCTTGCAATTGAAAAGCCAACCAAGTGGCATCCTTTGAATATTGTGAAGTGGTGTTTGCCACATACACTTCAATTCCTCTAGCTTTCGGATTATCAGAATGGTTGCAATGTAAGGACACAAACAAACCGGCTTTAAGGGATTTGGCCAACTTTGTTCTATCCGATAACGAAATAAGTGTATCGACGTACCTGGTCAAATAAATGTCCAAAGGTTTATCCAATTCATCATTCAACTTTAAAATGGCATTTGCAATATCCATTACAACATTCTTTTCTTGGATGCCATTTACACCTATTGCACCGGAATCTTTTCCACCGTGTCCAACGTCAATTACAATTCGTTTTTGAGTACTCGTTTCCTGTCCAAAAACGATGCATATTTTCAAAAGCAAAATGACAAAACTGACGTTTTTGAGCACTTTTTTCATTTTCAATTTTCGGGTTATCAACAACTTCCCTTCAAAAATCCATTGGATTTGATGCCAAATAATAGCAACGGAATTCAAACAAAACCAAATAATATTTTATTCACAAATATTTGATTTTCAGTTATTTATATTCAAATATATGTAAATTTCCCATAACGAAAACAACACAAAAATTTAAACTGTTACGTTATGAAAAAATCACTCTATTTAGCATCCTTTCTTTCGCTCTTATCCACTTCGCTTTTTGCTCAAATTGGTGGCATTGAAGATTCGGTCGATGATGTTTCTAACACCATCCGAACTATTTTTCCAATCATATTAGGGGTCATTTTCCTCATTGGGTTCCTGTTTAACGCAGGACATTTCTTTGGCGAAAATGCTGACCTTAAAAAAGGGATTACCAGAGTACTTGTATTTGTTTTGATTGCAGGCGCGGTAGTCGGCATCTTCACTTACCTCATAGGAATTGTTGTGTAATTGAAACGGTTCGAGGTCTATAAAAACATCAGGAAACGGGCGGTTATTTTTGGGCTGCCCATTTCCCTGTTTGCCTTAATGATGGTTTCCATTCTTGCATCGCTGTTAATCATCATTTTTTCTTTCAGCTTCGGGATAATTATAGGCGTACTGGTTTTTAACGCTGCGCTTTATGTGGCATTGACAAGAATTACCTACAACCCGCAGCTATTTCAAACTGCCAACGCATTCCCTAAAATCATCAGCAACAAAAGAAATTCAGGTTTTAAATATGAACAAGATTAACCTTTCTAAATATCAACCCATTGCAGATATTCAGGACAATATCGTGTTTGCCAATAATGGCAATGTGGTTTTGTGCTATGAAGGTAACCTACCGGAAATCTATTCTTTATCTGAAAAGGATTTTGAAGATATGCACGGTACTTGGTTTCAGGCTTTGAAGTCCCTACCTATTGGGACTGTTGTTCATAAACAGGATATCTATCTGAAGAAATCCTATACTTCAGAACAGCTTCCTAATACAACCTTTCTGGAAAAAGCCACACACAAGCATTTCAAAGGTCGAGGACACATAGAACATAAATGCTATCTGTTCTTCATACTGACCAAGAACAAGGCACTTAATAATTCAAAATATGTCAACCCGTTCCGGAAGGTTTCTAAGGGAATTGTGCAAGAACTGGATGACAACGTTAAGAGCTTTATCGGTTCTGTTAGTGATTCTATTTCCTTCATAAACAATAGCCGAAAAATGGAATTTATTTCGCTTAAAGCGGAAGAGATTCAGCAACTCACGAATGGCTATTTCAACGGCTTCAACGAAGGTTTTGACACGGACATCATATTAGAAAAGAAAAGCGTCAACATCGGCGAAAACCATTTTGATGCCCTGGCCATCAATAGCGAACTGTGCTTTGGCGAAAGTGTACAGAGTAGCAAGACCAATGAGAAATTCACTTCTGACGATTTTGTGTTTCATCAAGGGTTTATTGATGGTTTGGGGCTTACGCTTAACGAAAATCATATCGTCAATCAGATTCTTTATCTCGACGACAAACAAAAGTGGCGCAAATTGCTGGATAAGAAAATTGAAGAACTGAACAAAAGTTCAAATTTTGGCTCGCAGAACAAAGTGGTGCTTGGTAAAATTCAGCATATCCTTGACCAAATCAATGCCGATGATAATGCCAGAATCATTCGTGGTCATCTCAATATTGTGTATTGGTCTAAAGATGCCAAGGAGCTCGATAAGATAACCTCAAAAATAAAGACCGAGTTCAAGGAACTGGATATCATCCCATACTATCCACGAGGCGAGGAACGGAAGAATTATATCCTGAACAGTTACTGCTGCTTTTCATCCAATTTCTCAAACAATGATTTATACGTAACGGATTTAAAACACGCCCTTTGCCTGTTCATCAACAATACAAATTACAAGTCCGATGCAACTGGAATCATTTTTAATGACCGTGAGCATAACATCCCCGTTTTAAAGGATGTCTGGGATGAGCGTAAAAAACGCATCAAAGCACGGAACTTTGCCATTTTCGCACCCACAGGCGAAGGCAAATCCTTTTTGGCCAATAATATTCTGCGCCAGTATTTTGAAAGCGGTGTTCGCTTGGTCATTATCGATTTGGGTGGTTCTTACACCAAATTCGCTAAGCTCTATCCTGAAAAATATACGGTGCTTCGCTATGAAAGCGGAAAAAATCTCGGAATTAACCCATTCTATATAAGTAATGCAAAAGACCTTACCCCAGAACGTTTGGAAGACTTATCAGTTTTTCTATTTGAGCTGTTCGCTTCGGATTTGAAAGTAACCAAAGCACAATCGGTTTCGGTCAAAAAGATATTGCGCTACTATTACAATAGCACTTCAGAAAACCACTCTTTAGATGGTTTCTACAGCTTTATAGAAAGGAATCAGAAAGACCTTCTGGACACCTTGAAAATCCATCCCGACTACTTCAATGTCACGAGCTTCTTGCACGTAATGTCAGAGTATGTCGGCGATGGTCTATATAGTTTTCTATTTGAAGTGAGCGAAGACCAGACCTATAAAATTGAGGACAAAAGATTGATTGTTTTTGAACTTGACGAAGTCAAGGACAATAAGGAAATCCTGTCCGTAATGCTGAAACTCATCAAATCTGCCATCCAAAGAACGATTTGGAAAAACAGGGCAGAAAAAGGCATCATCCTATTCGATGAGTTTGCCAAACAACTGAAGTTTGACAATGTACTGGAAAGTGTGGAATTCTACTATCAAGCTATACGTAAACAGAATGGTGCCATCGGTATCATCCTGCAATCTATCAATCAGTTGCCAAATAATTCCACTTCGGCAAGTATTCTTGAAAATACGCAGGTCATCTATAGTCTGAACAACGAGAAGGGCTATGACGAATTGGTCAAAAGGCTCAACCTTTCAAGCCACGACTTGAACCAATTAAAGTCTATCAAAAACAATCTTTCCGGACCACGGAAGTACACTGAAATGTTCATCAAAATTGGTAGAGAAAGTAACATTTTCAGGCTAGAAGTTCCTAAAGAAGTGTATGCAGCTTACTTGACCGACGGAAAGGAAAACGAAGAAATAATGAAGCTTTACGAAGAGCATCAAGATATGGAAAAAGCAATAATTCAATACACATCTAAAACATAATATTATGAAGACAAAAATCAGAATTTTAGTAATGGCAATAGCCTTAATATTTTTAATGACTGGTCGTACTTCCGCCCAAGGAATGCCAGTTTACGACAATACCAACTTTATCAGTCTGGTAAAATCTCTTGTAGAATCTGCAAAGCAAACATCGCAGCTTATAAAGTCCGTTCAGTTCTTGAAAGATGCCAAAGAAAGCATAGAGAAGGTATCAAGTGTAGTACAGCAACTTAGAGCGGTTCAAGAAATTGCCCAAAATAATCAGCGCCTCATCAATGTAATGCAAAATGATTTACAGGACATCCTGAATTCGCCTTATATAAAACCTGAAGAGGTTACACGGGTTACAGAATCATTTAATGCCATAGTCCAAAACTCTTTGGATACCCTTGATTTTATTGACGAAATCCTATCAAGTGATTACCTGAAAATGAGCGACGCCGAACGAGCAGAAGTACTCAAAAAGAAAGAACAGGAATCCAAAGAAATGGTTTCCAACATCATTACAAAAACCAAACGCTATCGAGATATTATTTCTTTTAGAAAAATGCAGGATAAAATCAATAATCGCGAAACGGAATACTAACAATGACCGCAACCATCATTTTAGGAATTGGATTGGAATATATCGATACGGTGTTCCAGACCATACAGAGCAGCAGTTTCTCGCAATACACCATTGCCGGAATGAAAACGCTTGCTGTGCTCTTCTTTTTGGTCAACATCCTTAAAAAATACAATGAAGGGATTGCGGACAAAGAGGGTTACACTTGGGGATTGAGTCCAGGCGAATTGGCTAAAAATTTTGCTATTGTTCTTTTAGTCATCTTTTCTACACAAGTACTTGGTTTCTTCGATAGTATTTTGGTTTCTATAGAAGCACAATATCGTGGTACAGCACCAGCTTTATTGCCCTTGCAGATGCAAGATATTCCCATTGAAGAAGACATAAATCTTATAGATGCTGCAAAAAATGCAATGACCCTGCTTTATGAAGCATTGGTAACACCTCTTTATGGGTTCAAGATACTTGCCTTCATTATCGGAATCATTCTTTGGATTTTAGACCTGTTTATATATCCGCTGTTTTTGGCAGAGCGTTTCTTTCTTTTAGGAATTATGCAGGCTTTTTTTCCTTTGGTCATTAGTCTCGCTGTTTTTGAAAAATTCCGTTCACTGGCATATACATTTTTTAAGTTGTATGCTGCGGTATATATGTTGGTGCCTGCCTTCTTTTTGGTCAATATATTTATAAATGCGCTTTACACCGAAATCAACACCAATTTCTGGGTAAATCTTTTTGGGACAGATGTTGGCCAGGGATTTTTTGCACCAGTGGTGCAGCTTGGCTCGGTAGGCTTTATTGTATTCCTGAAGTTTAAACTTTACAAGCGGGCCACATCATTTACACTCAGATTGTTTACTAGCTAATTCACCTCACAATGAAAACACCATACAAGAATATTTATAACGTCCTAAAATTGAATCGGTTTATAGTACTTGCAGTAATAATCTGTGCATTCTTATCAAGTACAATTTCACTTTGGATGGCCTTTACCACCAATAAAAACGCGCTCAATAGTGCTTTTGCCATCAATACAGATGGTAGCATTATCCCGTTGAAACTCGTTACCCAAAAAGAAAATTTCAGGGTAGAAGCTTTGGCACATTTGGATTTGTTTCACAGATATTTCTACAACATCGATGCAAGCAATTATGAAAAGAACTTGGAAAAGGCTCTTTGGTTGGGCAATAGTTCTGTGGACAATCTGTACCGTCAGAAAAAAGCGGATGGTGTCTATAATCGCTTGCTACAATATTCTCTCGTTCAGAAAGTGTTAAGTATTGATTCTCAAATCGAGGAACAAAACGGAACATATATTTTTAGAACCGTTACGATTTTTGAAATCAACAGAGGAACTATAATAGACACCTACGAACTTGTTTCAACAGGAAATCTAATTCCAGTTGACCGAAACTTTCCAAACAACCCTCACGGACTTTTAATAACCGAATATTTTGAAAACACTCTTAAAAAACTAAATGATGAAAGTTGAAAAGAATAAAATAGTATTTGCAGCTGTATTGGCTGTAATTTTCATATTCCTTATTTCCTATTCCGTAATGGTGATGGGCGATGATGAAAGTGAAAATGAAAATCTTGAACAAACCTTAGTTCCTGATTTAGAGGAAAACCAAAAAGAGTATGACTCAAAATTGGATGCTATCAATGACCTAAAAGAAGTGCGCGAAAATAATGCACCTAGCATCTATGATGAAAAGCTGATTGATTCCCTAGGCTTTTATGACCCAGACTTACAAGAGCGTGAAAAAGCGCGTATCGTGGATAGTATTTACGATGCTGGTAAGATTAAATATTCTGAAAAGAAATATCAAAATTTGGGTCAAAAGAAAATTGCTCAAAATGAAACTGTAGAAATTGACTCTACCGAAATCAAAAGAGAACAGAAAATTGAAGCAAAAGAATTGGGCCTTGAACATCAACTGTTCTTTGCAGCTTCTCCTAAACCGAATGAAGTTTCGATTATAGGTAATACAGATGAAACCATTTATGTCGTAGTAGATGGCGACCAAGTTGTCAAGGCGAATACCAGGTTACAGATGCGTCTTACACAAGCTGCAATAATAAACGGTAAACTGATGCCTAAAAACACACAAATTTTTGGTTTCATCAGCTTTCAGCCCAATCGCGCATTAATCGAAATTGAAAACATAAATCATCATCCCACTAAACTCAAAGCGTTCGATATGCTTGATGGTAGCGAAGGTATCTACGTACAAAACAATTTTCGAGCGGAAGCCACCACTGAAGTTTTGGATGATGTTATTGGCGACATCAACATCCCGACTGTTCCGCAAGTTGGTGGCATCACAAAAGTACTGAGACGCAGTAACAGAAACGTGAAAGTGACTGTACTGAACAATTACAGGCTAATCCTAAAACCTAAGTTATGAAAACAACAATTTTAATAATCACTTTATCAATTTCTGCTTTTACAAAAGCTCAAACCTATAAAGCACTAGACACTATTTATGCAAATGATACCAAAAACGTTGCACTGTTTTTCCCAGAACCCATAAGACAAGGCATAACTGGTTCGGATAATTTTGTGTTTACCTACAATCGAGAAAAAGAACAGTATTTTGGACTGCTTCAGGCAAAACCTGGAAAAGAAAGTAATCTACTGGTAGTCAATAAAAATGGTTCAATTTTTTCGTATATTGTAAGGTATAAAAAACAGCTATCTAAGCTCAACTATTTTATCCCATTATCAAGTAGTATTGGTAATGAAAAACCAATTGTAACCGATTCTATTCAGGCTGAAACTTTTGAAAAAAGAATCGATAACAGAACGTACTATTATCAAAAATTCTGCTCTTTTCTTCTTAATAGGCATCAGCGTATTGGTCGGATTAAAAAACGAAATGAAGGAATTGTTTTGAGTGTTGAGAATATTGTTTTTGATAAAGAAGAACTATACTTCGTTATTCAGATTGAAAATAAATCTACTTTGGATTACGATTTGAATTTCTTGAACCTTTCAATCGAGACTCGACAAAAAGGGAAAAAGAAGTCTTTACAACGTCTGTATCAAGAACCTATTTACAAACACAATTTGCCTTCTAAAATCGCAGAAAACAAAACTATACGATTCGTCTATGTGTTGCCCAAATTTTCATTATCCAATGACCGTAGGGCAATTTTGGAACTGAATGAGAAAGATGGCGAACGCAATATTGAACTTAAGATATCACACAGCTATATCAATAACCCAAATTAATAATATTATGAAAAGATTACTCATTTACTTACTTGTGTCACTGTTAATTTCCTGTACAGGGAATAAGGATATGTCTCCTTCTGAAACTGCTAAAGTTGTTGCCGAAAGTTTTTATCACGGTGATAAAGCCTCTCTAAAAAAGTATACTACTGCAGAGGGCTATGCTAATCTTTCCAGCATTCAAGAAATGTTCGTTCAGGATAAAAATTCAAAATCCGACTTCAAGATCGTTGATGAAGTTATGGAAGGTGAAGTTGCTTGGATAAAGTATTCCACAGCATATGACCCAAAACCTGGTGTTTTTAAATTGATTAAAGAAGATAAACGATGGAAGGTTACCCACAACGGACCAAGAGATAATGGGCCTTTTAAAATCTCTTACATCTTTTCTAAATAATCTATCGAATTTCATTATTTTACATATAAAAAACAGCAAGAGGTATATATAATTGATATTTTACTATTGACTCAATAAATCAGTAATTCCACATCTAATTCATTCTAATTTAGACGCCTTAGAATCATTACACCACCTATTACACCACCTATTACACCACCTATTACACCACCTATTACACCACCTATTACGCTACCATTTGACCACCTATTTGACCACCTATTTGACCGCTAATTGATTACAAACTCTAAACAAAAACAATCTGGTGTTCTGATTTCAATCAATCATATAATATTGCGATACACCTAATCTTCCTTATCCACAAATTTGACTTGGTCTTTAGATGTTAGTACATTTGGAAACATTGGGATTAAATCTTGATTTTTAGACAGTCTCATCTCAATATCATCCCTATTCCACCAAGAAGTCCAAATTCCTTGAGATGGTAACGATTCGAGTTTTTCTGTAAGTGCTGAAGAAATTTGGGTGTTTACGGCTAAAAAGAAGCCTTGTGAATTATGAGTTTCTACAGTATCTCGCATATCCAATACCTGTCTCTTATACACATCTGACGCTGCCGACGAAGAGGATAGTGTA
>OJIO01001020.1_pt1 | contig 13934 bp, 14 predicted proteins | sample 1595621 | NCBI WGS metagenome assembly OJIO01 (sample SAMN05416776, study PRJEB24817) | seawater metagenome | isolation source: Sea water | place: Canada:Atlantic | collected 2013-07
GAGATTTCTGCCTGTCTCGTGGGCTCGGAGATGTGTATAAGAGACAGCTGTTAAAGGGGTCCATCAAAAAGAATTGCGTGAAGAAATAAATCCAGATGTTATTCTAGGAAATACCTATCATTTGTATTTACGTCCGGGAACAAAAATTTTAGAAAAAGCAGGGGGTCTTCATAAGTTCATGAACTGGGATAGAAACATCCTTACAGACTCTGGAGGGTATCAAGTATACTCTCTCTCAGACAACAGAAAAATTAAAGAAGAAGGAGTGAAGTTTAAATCTCACATTGATGGGAGTTATCATTTTTTTACGCCCGAGAATGTGATGGAAGTGCAGCGAAGTATTGGGGCAGATATTATTATGGCCTTTGACGAGTGTACACCTTACCCTTGTGATTATAACTATGCAAAAAGGTCTATGCACATGACACATCGTTGGTTAGAGCGTTGTTTGACTCATCTTGAGAAAACACCCTTTATGTATGACTATACACAAACATTCTTTCCTATTGTGCAGGGTAGTACCTATAAAGATTTACGTAAGCAATCTGCAGAGTATATTGCCTCAGTAGGTGCGCAGGGTAATGCCATTGGCGGCTTGTCTGTAGGGGAGCCTGCCCATGAGATGTATGAAATGACAGAAGTAGTCACAGCTATTTTACCTAAAGATAAGCCTCGTTATTTAATGGGAGTAGGAACTCCAATAAACTTACTAGAGAATATTGCCCTGGGTATAGATATGTTTGACTGTGTGATGCCTACAAGAAATGGTAGAAATGGTATGTTATTCACCGCACATGGAACAATCAACATTAAAAATAAAAAATGGGAGGCAGATTTTAGCGCTATAGATGAAATGGCAATTACTTGGGTAGATACAGAGTATAGCAAAGCTTATTTACGTCATCTATTCACTGTAAATGAAATGTTAGGTAGGCAAATTGCCACTATTCACAACCTTGGTTTTTATTTATGGTTGGTGCGTGAGGCAAGAAAACATATCTTAGCAGGAGATTACACGCCATGGAAAAACATGATGGTACAACAAATGGATAAAAGGCTATAAGGCCACATACAATGTTAAGCATACTCGATAAGTATATATTAAAACGCTATTTAGGGACATTTGTGCTCCTATTACTGCTATTTATACCTATTGGTATTATTGTAAATCTTGCCGAGAAGATTGATAAAATATTGGAAAATGAGGTGCCCCTGATAGAGGTGGCGGCTTATTATTTTGATTTCACTATTTACTTTGCCAATTTATTATTCCCCTTATTTTTATTTTTATCTGTAATTTGGTTTACCTCCAAATTGGCAAATAACACCGAGATTATTGCTTTTTTGAGCAGTGGTGTATCCTATTATCGTTTTTTAAGACCCTATATTATTGGTGCTACCATTGTGTGTATTGCAGCTTTTGTTTTAGGAATGTTTATTGCTCCAAAAGCCAGTCAAGGCTTTAATGAATTTTCATTTAAATATCTAAAAAAAGGCAGGCAGGATCGTGAAAAATCTAACGTATATAGGCAGATTAATGAAAATGACTACATATATGTGAGTTACTTTAATGTTTCAGAAAAAAGTGGAAGTAATTTTACCCTAGAACATTTCGAGGATAAAAAAATGACTTACAAACTAGCAGCCAGTAGAATTAAGTTTAATGACAAAGACAGCACCTACTCTTTGTTTAATTATACAAAAAGAAGGGTAGGGGTAGACAATGATAGTATTGAGCGTAAAAAACGATTGGATACCGTCTTTAGTTTTGATCTTGATGATTTAACTCCCGTAAAGTATATAGCTGAAACACTAAATCTCCCAGAGCTTAATAATTTTATTGCAAGCGAGAAGAAAAAAGGATCTTCTTTTATTAGCTCATACGAAGTGGTACGCCACAAGCGGTGGAGTTTGCCAGTTTCTGCATACATATTAACTATCATTGCGGTAGCAGTTTCTTCAGTGAAACGCCGTGGTGGTATGGGTGTTAACCTAGCCATTGGTATTGCCATAGGAATGGTGTTTATTTTCTTTGATAAAATATTCGGAACCCTTGCTGCCAAAAGTGATTTTTCGCCTTTTGTAGCCTCTTGGGCGCCAAATATTGTGTTCGCCATTTTAGCCATTTATTTGCTCCGCAATGCCAAGCGCTAAACTTCTTAATTACCTGCACTTACATTTTATAGTCTTTATTTGGGGCTTTACTGCTGTTTTGGGAGCTCTTATTAGTATTGATGCCCTTGGTTTGGTATGGTTTAGAATGAGTATCGCCTCTTTGCTTATACTGGCATGGGTAGGATACAAGAAAATACCACTCTCATTAAGCAAAAAAACCATGTTGGTTTTTTTACTTGCAGGGGCAGTTATAGCCATGCATTGGCTTGCTTTTTTTGGGGCTATTAAAACCGCCAATGTTTCCATAACACTAGCCATTATGTCTACAGGTTCTTTTTTTACTGCTTTTCTAGAACCTATTTTTTACAAAAGAAAAATTATTTGGTATGAAGTTGTTTTTGGCCTTATTGTAGTGTTGGGTTTGTACGTTATTTTTCAGGTAGAGGGAGATTACTCTTGGGGTATTGTACTTGCTCTTATATCCTCATTTTTGGGAGCTCTTTTCTCTGTAATTAACGGAAAGTTGGCCGTGAGGCATAATGCAAGTGCTATTTCTTTTTATGAGCTCTTCTTTGGAGTTTGTTGTATTTCTTTATACTTGTTTTTTAGTGGGAGTTTTGACGCTTCATTTTTTACGTTATCCCCCTCAGATTGGGGTTATTTGTTCATTCTTGCCTCAGCATGTACGGCCTATGCATTTATAGCCTCTGTGCATGTAATGAAATGGATTAGTCCATACACAGTGATGCTAACCATTAACATGGAACCAGTATACGGTATTGTGTTGGCGCTTATTATTTTGGGAGAGTCAGAGAATATGGGACCACAGTTTTATTACGGCGCTGCAATTATTATTTTAACGGTTGTTGCAAACGGAATTATTAAAAACAGGATTAAAAAGAAATCAAAAAATTAAAGCAGTTCAATACATAGCTCAAAACAAAATTTTATCTTTGTGAAAACTAGTAATACAACCTATTGAAAAACCATTATGGAATACCTAGATTTTGAATTACCTATTAAAGACTTGCAAGAACAATATGAAAAGGCCTGCCAAATTGGGGAGGACAATGATGTAGATGTTACAAATACCTGCGAGCAAATTGAACTGAAATTAGAAGAAACTAAAAAAGAAATATATAAAAATATAACTCCTTGGCAACGTGTACAATTATCACGTCACCCCAATAGGCCTTACACCATGGACTATATAAATGCGATCTGTGGCGAGAGTTTCGTTGAGTTGCATGGAGATCGTGGTTTTAAAGATGATAAAGCAATGGTGGGTGGTCTAGGTAAGATTGGAGATCAGAGTTATATGTTTATAGGACAACAAAAAGGATACAACACCAAAACACGCCAATTTCGTAATTTTGGTATGGCCAACCCAGAGGGCTATCGTAAAGCCTTGCGCTTAATGAAATCTGCTGAGAAATTTAAAGTTCCTGTAGTATGTCTCATTGATACTCCGGGCGCCTACCCAGGACTAGAAGCAGAAGAGCGTGGTCAGGGAGAGGCAATTGCAAGAAATATTTTAGAAATGACACGCCTTAAGGTGCCTATCATTGTACTTATTATAGGTGAAGGTGCCAGTGGTGGAGCCCTAGGAATAGGCGTTGGAGACCGCGTACTGATGTTAGAAAATACATGGTATTCTGTGATTTCTCCAGAGAGTTGCTCTTCTATATTATGGCGTAGTTGGGAGTTTAAAGAACAAGCTGCCGAGGCCCTTAAACTTACTGCCACAGACATGAAAAAGCAAAAACTCATCGATGTAATTGTAAAAGAACCTCTTGGAGGTGCTCATGCAAACAGAGCAAAAACATTTACCACTGTGGCAAATGTAATTACCAAAGAATACAATCAATTAAAAGACTTATCACCAAAAGATTTGGTCGCCCAACGTATGGATAAATATTCTCAGATGGGAGTCTACAATCAATAAAGCTAGTGGTAGCAATACATCTTAAAATCTGAGGCGGCTGTCTCAGATTTTTTTTATGCTTATTAACAATATTTCGGAGTTTTCAACAATCAAATTGTTAATGAGTGGTTAACAGAAGCACCACAAAATAAACCAAGCCATCTTAACAATTTCTTTACATTCGTTCTATGGAAAAACTGCAACCTAACTCCCCTTATCAAAAGCGTCCTGCTCAAGTAATAAACTTAGAGAAAGGTAAGATTCCTCCACAAGCTACTGATTTAGAAGAGGTTGTGCTTGGAGCTATGATGATTGACAAAAAAGGAGTTGATGAGGTTATTGATATTTTAAATCCAGATGTTTTTTACAAAGAAGCCCACCAACACATCTTTGAGGCTATTAATACTCTGTTTGTAGAAAGCCAACCCGTAGACTTATTAACCGTTTCACAGCAGTTAAAGAAGATGCAAAAGCTTGAACTTGCTGGAGGAGAGTTTTATTTAATACAACTCACTCAAAAAGTCTCTTCCTCGGCCCATATTGAGTTTCATGCCCGTATCATTCTACAAAAATATATACAGCGAAGTTTGATTAAAATTTCTAATGAAATTATTGAAGATTCTTATGATGTAACTACAGACGTTTTTGACCTCTTAGATTCTGCAGAGAGTAAGTTATATGATATAACGCAAGGAAATATTAAGCGTTCTAGTGAAACAGCTCAAGATTTAGTAATTCAAGCCAAAAAGAAGATTGAAGAAATTGCCAATAAAGAGGGTTTGTCTGGTATTCCTTCTGGTTTTACAGAATTAGATAAGCTTACCTCTGGATGGCAACCAAGTGATTTAATTATTATTGCAGCTCGTCCTGGTATGGGTAAAACAGCCTTAACGCTATCTATGGCTCGTAACATGGCTGTAGATCATAACATTCCTGTTGCATTTTTCTCATGTGAGATGTCTTCGGTACAGTTAATTACCAGACTCATATCTAGTGAAACGGGTCTATCTTCAGAAAAATTAAGAACTGGAAATCTAGAAAAACACGAGTGGGAGCAGTTAAATGTTAAAGTAAAAGGCCTTGAAAAGGCGCCCCTTTTTATCGATGATACACCATCTCTTTCTATTTTTGATTTGCGTGCAAAGGCGAGACGTCTTGCCTCTCAGCAAGGGGTTAAAATGATTATGATTGATTATTTGCAGTTAATGACTGCTGGAGGAGGAAAAAATGGCGGAAATCGTGAACAAGAAATATCTACCATATCTAGAAACCTAAAAGCATTAGCAAAAGAATTAAATGTTCCAGTTATAGCATTATCTCAACTATCGCGTGCTGTAGAAACTCGTGGAGGATCTAAAAGACCTTTATTGAGTGACCTTCGTGAATCTGGAGCCATCGAGCAAGATGCAGATATTGTATCGTTTATTTACCGCCCAGAATACTATAAAATTGATGAGTGGGATGACGATGAGCACACCCCAACTGCTGGTCAAGGAGAGTTTATTGTAGCAAAGCACCGTAATGGAGGTTTGGATGAAATACGTCTTAAATTTGTTGGTAATTTAGGTAAGTTTGAAAACTTAGACACCTTTCCTTTCTCAAACGAAATAGCATCAAGCATGAATAATGCTGCAAATGATGATACCTTTACAACTCCTAATTTTCCTTCTGCCGAGGATGCCTTTGGAACAAACTCTAATGACGACCTTCCATACTAAAACCTAGGCAGATAATTTTAAATGTTAAAATCCTTTGCCAATTTTAAAAGAAAATGAAACGTTACTTTCTTCATTTCCTAGGCTAATATTTGGTCCTATATCAAAGCTATATCTGTAGTTTCTTAGTGACCAAAAATTGACTGCTATAGGGAAATAAGCTCTAACTCCTGTAATCCCATAACCTGGTGATGTTCCAATAGAGAAAGTAACTGACTTAATTTTAGGAGCTAGAAAATAATATTTAAGACCAACTGAGGCGCCAAATAACCCAATTTGACCTTCAAGACCTAGGTGTTCACTCACTAATTTCTCATAGGTGACTCCAACCCATGGATCATCATATCCTAGAATCTTGACACTTAGTATTGTATCTGGAAATCTATCTTCATTAGTAGTTGTGGTTTGACTAATCCCTAATAATGGAAAAATTAATACCAACATTAAAAGGAGTTTAGAATAAGTATTTGACATAACTTTTGTTTTTTTATACTGTTATAAACTAATAAGTAAATAACATCAACATAAAGATTTCATTATTTTTTTAAGGAAAAGCATTTGGACTTCTTATCAAAGTAAATTAAATTCTTTCTTCCTTCCAAATCTTTGGCTTAGATTTTGTCGTTATATTTACAGCATGACTAAGTTATTCACTTTTTTATTTATTTGCCTTTTTAGTTTACAGAGCTACGGCTCTTATATTCTCATCCCTATGGATGAGGCCACTCAAAAAGAACATTTAAAAGCCTATGGTATTACCTATTGGGTACTGGAAAGAAACGTGAAAACAAAATGGCTTTTAAATTATAGAGGTGGTTCGTTTTTAATGCCAGATAGTGATCAGATCCGCAAAGAATGCCAAATTCGTGGCGTTTCTTTTGAGATTATTAGTGATGCTAAAACGGCTCAGATATTAAAAGAAATAAGCAGCCCTTCTCAAAATATGGAAGCTGTGGTGTTAGAAAAAGCACCTAAAATTGCGGTATATTCTCCAAAAGGGAATCTACCCTGGGATGATGCTGTTACTATGGTACTAACCTATGCTGAAATCCCTTATACAACTATTTACGATCAAGAAGTTTTAAGAGATGAGTTGCTACTCTATGATTGGTTGCATCTTCACCACGAAGATTTCACAGGACAATATGGGAAGTTTTATAGAGCGTACAGATCTGCGCCATGGTACATAGCAGAAAAAAATAAATCTGAGGCTTTGGCGGCCACTTTAGGGTATGGTAAAGTTTCTCAGCAAAAACTAGATGTTGCTTTAAAAATTAGGGATTATGTTGTAGGAGGTGGTTTTATGTTTGCCATGTGCAGTGCCACAGATAGTTTTGATATTGCGCTTTCTGCAAAGGATGTAGATATCTGCGAGCCTATGTTTGATGGTGATGCCAGTGATGCTAATTATCAAAGTAAGATAGATTTTAAACAAACATTTGCTTTTAAAGATTATATCTTAGAGAGAAGCCCAATGGTGTATGAGTTTTCTTCTATAGACATGACCTCAAAACGTAAGATTTCAAAACAAACCGATTACTTTTCATTGATGGATTACTCTGCAAAGTGGGATCCAATTCCTACTATGTTAGTGCAAAACCACACCTCACTAGTAAAAGGTTTTATGGGGCAAACAACAAGCTATATGCCAGAGCATATTAAATCAAACGTTTTGGTTATGGGAGCACACAGCTCAAGTGGGGAAGCCCGCTATATTCATGGAATTAAAGGAAAAGGATTTTTCACCTTTTATGGCGGTCATGATCCTGAAGATTACCAACATAGAGTAGGGGACCCAAAAACAGAATTGGCCTTGCATCCAAATTCTCCAGGATACAGGTTAATTTTAAATAATGTATTGTTTCCGGCCGCAAAAAAGAAAAAACAAAAGACCTGATTTATTTATGTAAGGACAGCAGATATGCTGCTGCTTGAAAAGGACTTGTATTTGAGTTTGCCAGTGCCTTTAGTTGTTCTTGTAATGCTATTTTAATTTTGGGATTGTCGTAAAAATCACTTTTAAGTCTATTTTCTATAGTTTGTAACATCCAGAAATGTTGCTGATCTTCTCGCTTGGATACAAAATACCCTGTTTCTTTCATTTGTGCTACATAGCCATCAATTAGATCAAGAGCTTCTTCAATACCTTCATTTTTAAGAGCACTACAGGTTATGGTTTTAGCAATCCATCCATTGTCTTTTGGAGGATATAAATGCAAAGCACGATTAAACTCTGTTTTAGCTAATTTTGCAGCTTTGATATTCTCGCCATCTGCTTTATTTATGATAATAGCATCTGCCATTTCCATGATGCCCCGTTTTATACCTTGCAATTCATCTCCAGCACCAGCTAGCTTTAGTAGTAAGAAGAAATCTGTCATAGAATGCACTACCGTCTCGCTTTGCCCTACACCCACAGTCTCAATAACAATGTGTGAGTAACCAGCAGCCTCACAGACTATAATAGCTTCTCTTGTTTTTCTTGCCACCCCTCCCAAAGAATCTCCACTTGCAGAAGGTCTTATAAATGCCAGGTCATTTTTTACCAATTCTTCCATTCTGGTTTTGTCTCCCAAGATACTCCCGTTGCTTAAACTACTACTAGGATCAACTGCCAACACGGCTACTTTATGTCCTTTTTGGGTTAATAGTGTTCCAAACTGTTCAATAAAAGTGCTTTTTCCTACCCCAGGTACTCCAGTAATGCCAATACGTATAGATTTATTTGCATGTGGCAAACAGCCTTCAATTAATTCTTTGGCAGCCTCTTGATCTTTTGGAGCGGTACTTTCTATAATTGTAATAGCTCTGCTGAGTGCAGTTTTATTTCCTGCCAGCACTCCAAGAGTAAGTTCTGGTATGAGTTGCTTTTGCTTTCGCGCCTTTTTTAATTTTAAAGCAGTAACACTGCTTAGGTTCATGGGCTTTTCAATACCCTGAAGTTCATTTAATGCGCTGGTATGTTTTTTTGGTTTTTTCACTATGTGAATTTATGACAAATTTATGACATTTGATTTTTCAAAACTTGTTTTGGAACGTATATTGATTAATTAACACAAAAATAAAATACTATGAGTACATTATATGAAGCAACAACAAATGCCACTGGCGGAAGAACTGGCCATGTGCTAAGTGAAGATGGACCAATAGATATGGCGCTGTCTGTCCCAAAATCTATGGGCGGAGATGACGGTAAGGGCGTGAATCCAGAACAACTCTTCGGGGCAGCATACGCAGCCTGTTTTGGAGGGGCTTTGCAAGCTGTCGTTGGGATAGAAAAACTAGATATAGATGTGAGTCAAATTAGTGTTGATGCTACCATTGGCTTTTGTAAAGATGAAGATGGTTTCTTTCTAGAAGCAACCCTAGATTGTTATATTCCAGATGTTGACACACAAACAGGAGAACAATTAGTTAACGATGCGCATCAAATGTGTCCGTTTTCAAAGGCTACTCGAGATAATATTACGGTAACCTTAAATTTATTACTAGACTCATAAATACAATACGTATTATAAAAAAATCCCAAGACTGAAATTTCAGTCTTGGGATTTTTACTTGTAAAAAAAGAATTAATCCTTACTCTTTTACAACGTGGTATTGAGCACTCTGCCCATCTACTAATACAGACAATATATAAGACCCACTAGATAGGTTACCCAAGTCTATACTTGTTTGTGTTGCATTAATTACAGTTTCCATTACAACAGCTCCTAGTATATTTCTAAGAACAACTTTTTCAATACTAGTGTTGTTTTTTAGTGTCAGTTGTCCTGAAGTTGGATTCGGAAAATAGGTGAAGTTTTCAAAAATAGTATTTTCAACACCAAGAATTTGTGATATACTTATAGTTGTTGCTCCTCCAGAATTTGTTGCTAGTAAAAAATAGTATTTGCCTATTTCTGGCACTATTGAAGAACTAGTTCCTGTGAAACATGGATTTTGAGCATCTTCAACGCGTATTAACTCTGTTACACTTGGGGTTGGGGTATTGGCTTCAAAAAATATGACGCTACTCACACCACTTGGAGATACAATAGAGGCATCTGTTATATCCATACCAGGGGTACACAAAAAGTAATACCATACACCATTAAATCCGTCAATGGTGCAATTGGTTGGGTTGCCATCTTCTTCTGTGGCAAATTGTGTGTTCACATTTTCATCTGTGTATACGCCAGGAATATTTATTGCATTTACAATTAGATCGTTTACTGGAGGTTCTGGTGGCGCAGCACAATCAATAGTAATCGTGAAGTTTCCAGTGTCTCCATTATAGCCCTCTACAGCTATGTAATAGGTGGTTCCTGGAATGGTTGTTAGTGTTATTTCTGAGCCAAGATCACAGGCGTCATCATTTTCAATTGGGTTGTCAAGGTCACAACTTGTATAGATTCGCATGAAAGGATCATAATCAAAAGCTGTACACAAAGAAAATGCAACATCTCTAGGTACTGGTGATGTCTCTATAAATTTATAAAAAGCATCAGGGCCATTAACTCCATTTGTATCTGTCTTGTCTATTGTTGTTCCTTCTATGGAGCCTCCACAAAGAATATCAAGCGCTGTTTGACAGTTGTCATTAAAGCCCTCTGGGGAAAAAGTTAATTCCCAGTCAAAAGGATTCTCGTCCCACCTGTCATCCCACTGTATGTAATAAGACTGATCACTGTTAACCGTAAATCCAATAATTTCAGAGGCGTATGCAGCTCCTGTGCCATCTGTTAAAAATGGGCAAGAATCATCATCATCTGCTATTGCTTGAGCATCTGAGCAATCGTTCCAGATTGATACTCTAGTATCAGAGCCGCCCAAACAAGAATTGACATTAATTGTCCCATTTTCTGAAGGGGTATAGACAAACCAAGCAGAATCCCCTCCATTAACCCCTCCACTTACATCATTAATTTGTGTTTGAGACACACTTCCTTCTGAAATTTCAACAGCTGACCCACAATTGTCACCACCATTTTGCGCTTTGGTTTGCCATGTAAAAGATGTTGCTAATACTACTAAAAATAAAATATATTTTTTTTTCATGGCTTTTGATTTAGGTTTGTTATCAAATATAGTATTATTTTTTTTCTAAAAATAGGGGCTATTGTGAAACAGCGTACCTAAATTGTCGTCATTTAAAAGACTCTTATTAAACCATTAGCAAACGTGTCAAATTCTTTACTTGTAACGCAGTGCAGAGCACAAAACCCTAGAGCCCAAACGGCGCTCTATAGCCAGTACTGTGATGGCATGTTTATAGTGGCTAGCAGGTATCTAAAAGACACAGCAGAGGCAGAGGATGCAATGCAAGTTGCTTTTATTAAGGCATTTAAAAAAATAGAGCAATTTAAAGGAGATGTAAGTTTTGGAGCATGGTTAAAGCGTATTGTTATAAATACATGCTTGGATGTTTTGAAAAAGAAAAAGATTCATTTTGAAGAAATTAACGAGCAGACCCTTAGTATAGAACAACAAAATGATGAAAGTTGGTCTGTTGATACTCATATCACTAAACAACTTATAGAGCAGGCTATTGAAAAGTTGTCTCCAAATTATAAATCTGTGGTACAATTATTTTTGTTAGAAGGTTATGATCATCAAGAAATAGCCCAGGTTCTTGATATCACTCAGAGTGCCTCTAGAACAAAACTGCATCGCGGCAAAATACAATTACAACAACATCTAAAACAGCTACACTATGGCACAGGATATTAGAGATATAATGAAGACTGGCTCATCACAAGAGCCAAAATTACCAAAAGGTCACAAGGCTCGTTTTGAAGCAAGGTTACAGGCTAATTTTAGCCAAAACAAAACCCTTCAGGATTCTAGTCCAATGCAGTTTTGGATTAAAATTGCTGCTGTTGCTATAGCCTTTGTTGCCGTGAGTGTTTTTGGATATTATCAATTATCCAAAAATAGCTTGGGAGATACTTTAGTTGAGAGTGCACCAGGGGTAGAGTCCAAAACCGATGAAAAATTAGTACACTTAGCTGATATCTCTCCAGATTTAAAACGTGTTGAGCAGTACTACACCTCTGGTATCAAAGATGTATTATCCTCTTTAACAATTACCACAGATAATAAAGATGTAATTGATGGATACATGCAACAACTACAGGTGCTGGATTTGGAATATGAAAGCTTGAACTTAGAACTTACCCAGGCAGGTCCTACAGAGGAGACCATTACAGCCTTAGTAGATAATCTTAAACTGAGATTAGAATTATTAATGAAACTCAAAACAAAATTGAAAGAACTAAAAAATAACACCAATGAAAATATTAGCAGCATTGAAGTTTAGACTATTGTGGGCGCTTGCTCTTGGGTTGGTTGCTACAGGTTTTTCTCAAGAAAAATTTGTAGAGTCTTATAATGCTAGTGATGATATGCTTGTTACGTTAAAGACCTCTTACACCAATGTTATTTTTGAAACCTGGAATAAAGATAAGGTAGAGGTAACCGCTTTTATAGAAGGAGAGGATGTAACCAAAGAACAAAAAATAGCTCTTTTTGACGCGTGGGATTTTGAGGTTTTAGGGAACTCAAAAAATGTAATTATAACCTCAAGTGGTATCGGAAACTGGAACGGTAGTACCCTCTCTAGTTTAGAGGCTCAAATAGGTAAAGAATATGACTTTGTATTTACATATGATAAAAATGGAGCTGTTAAAACAATTGTAAAAACAAACAAAGCAAAAACACTGCCACTGGCTAAAAGAACCATTATCATTAAAATGCCAAAAAACACAAAGACCGATATCAATGTGCGATATGGTGAAATTAAAATGGCAGATGCATTTAATGTGAAAGCAACCTTAAATCACACCCCATTTACTGCAGATCGTATCGATGGAATAGAAACGCTCATTAATGCCTCTTATGCACCCGTGGTTGTAGAGCATTGGCAGTACGGCACCCTGTATGTTAAATTTGTTGGTGCCTGTGAAATTCAAACCCTAGAGAGCATACAACTTAACGCTAATTCTAGTGACGTGTTTGTTGGCAGTATTAGTAAAGAGGCTTATGTGACAGGCTCTTTTGGGACCTTGATTGTTGGAAAAGTAGCAGATAATTTTAAACGCTTAGAGATTGTTTTGCGTAATGCAGATGCCTCTGTCGCAATGCCTGATACTGCTTTTACATTTTTGTTTAATGGAAAAAAATCAAGCCTAAAACACCCAAAATTATTGCAATTTAAAACCACAAAAGAAGCGCAAAGGGTTTTAGCCAAGGGTTTCTATAAAAGCGCGAGTACAACTAGTAATTTTCTTGTTAATGCAGATTATAGTAATTTGATTTTACAATAATCCTATCAATGTACTATAAAAAACCCCCAAAAAGCATTTGCTTTTGGGGGTTTTAAATTTATAATTAGGTGTTATTGAGTCAACACCCATTCTCCTTTTGTTATCAGTGGAATTGCTTGTTTGTACTTAACTTGTTTGCTCTCACCACTCATTACATGCTTTATGGTTACTTTGTCATTACGACCAATTTTCGGCATTTCGCGGGTAATGGTTTCTGTTATTTGCTGCTGGTTTTGAGTTTGTCCAGCTGCCTTAGACCCAACAGAGCGCTGGTCAAGGTTTTGTATTTCATCTTTCTGCTCGTTAAGTTTTTGTTTACTCTTTACCTCTCGAGCTTCTTGAATTTGTCTTTGGTTTTCTTTAGGTAGCTCTCCTTTAAACAAAAATGATAACACATCTTTATTTACATTTTCTACCATCTTTTTAAAGAGTTCAAAGGCTTCAAATTTGTAAATTAAAAGTGGATCTTTTTGTTCATGTACCGCCAACTGTACAGATTGTTTTAATTCATCCATTTTGCGCAGGTGTGTTTTCCAAGTATCATCAATAATAGCAAGTGAGATGTTTTTCTCAAAATCCTTTACTAGTTCTGCACCTTTTGTTTGATAAGCTGTTTCTAGATCTGTGGCAACATTTAAGGTTTTTACTCCATCAGTGAAAGGCACTAAAATACGCTTGTATTGGTCCTTATGATTCTCATATACATTTTGGATTACCGGGAAGGCAATCTCTGCATTTTGTCTCATTTTTTCTTGGTAGTGGCCGTAAGCAACTTTATACACTTTTCCTGCAATTTCTTGAGACCCTAATTTTTCAAATTCGTTTTGGTCTATAGGAGCACCTGTCTCTTATACACATCTCCGAGCCCACGAG
>OJIO01001022.1_pt1 | contig 13907 bp, 11 predicted proteins | sample 1595621 | NCBI WGS metagenome assembly OJIO01 (sample SAMN05416776, study PRJEB24817) | seawater metagenome | isolation source: Sea water | place: Canada:Atlantic | collected 2013-07
ATACGAGATTTCTGCCTGTCTCGTGGGCTCGGAGATGTGTATAAGAGACAGAATCGAAACAACCAAATTTACCATAAACCTAATTTAAGAGAGCCCCAAATCTATCCTAAATTTGACTTATGAAAATTTACCCAAATTAACCATAAACTTGATTTATGATTTGCCCCAAATCTATCGTAAATTTTAACTTATGAACACAGCCCCAAATCTACCAAAACCTACTTTTTTTGAAAATAAGTTTTTAGCTGGTTTTCAAAAAACATTTAAATTGTTAAAAAACATTTTAACCTTAACTAAAAAAATATTCATGCTATAACCCTTTAGGTATAGCATGAATTAATTTTTTAGTGTACTCTTGTACTGGATTGTTGTATATTTTATCAGCATCTGCAATTTCTTCAATTTTCCCTTTGTTCATTACAACTAATTGGTCAGACATATATTTCACTACAGATAAATCGTGTGAAATAAAGATATAAGTAAACTCAAAATTGTCTTTTAAATCATTCAATAAATTTAATACTTGAGCTTGTACTGAAATATCTAAAGCTGAAACCGACTCATCACATATAATAAGTTTTGGCTGCAGAGCAATAGCTCTAGCAATGCCTATTCTTTGGCGTTGACCACCAGAAAACTCATGAGGATATCTACTAAAAAAACTTTCATCTAAACCTACTTTTTGAAGTAAATCTAAAACCATAGTTTTTCGCTCCTCATTAGATTCTCCTATATGATGTACTTTCATAGGCTCCATTATAGCTTTCCCTACAGGAATCCTAGGGTTTAAAGACGCATAAGGATCTTGAAATATTATTTGAATATCTTTTCTTAATTTTCTTACTTCAGAAGATGGAAGCTTATTAATATCTATCCCTCTATATAATATCTGCCCAGAAGTTGCTTTATCTAATTGTAAAATTGCGTTTGCTAATGTAGATTTTCCACAACCAGATTCTCCTACTAGCCCAAGAGTTTCACCTTCATATAACTTAAAGCTAATATTATTGACAGCCATAAACGATTCTGGTTTACCAAACCATCCAGATTTTGAAATGTATTCTTTTTCAAGATTTATTACTTCTAATAGAGGTGTTTTTGCATATAGTTTTGAGTGAGAATTTTCACGTTCCTTTTTGGTTATAATATCAGATTTTGTGATGTTTTCCATAAAATCCTTAATAGTAGGTAAACGTTTTAAACGCACACTTAATGAAGGTTTAGAACTTAATAAGGCCTTGGTATATATATGCTCTGGAGTCTTAAAAATTTTTGAAACTTCCCCTTGCTCTACAATATCACCTTTATACATTACCAATACTCTATTAGCAATTTCTGAGACTAATGCTAAATCATGAGAAATAAAAATAATACTCATTTCTTCTTCAGATTGCAACTGTTTAAGTAATTGAATAATTTCTTTTTGTACAGTTACATCTAATGCTGTTGTAGGCTCATCAGCAATTAAAATTTTTGGTTTACAAGCTATAGCCATAGCAATCATAACACGCTGTTTTTGCCCTCCAGAAATTTCATGCGGATATGTATTGTAAATACGTTGAGGTGAAGGCAATTTCACTTTTTCAAAAAGAGAAAGGGTTTCTGTTTTGGCTTCAGACTTTGATAAATTGGTATGTTGTAATAATATTTCTTCAACTTGCTGGCCACATTTCATTGATGGGTTTAATGAACTCATTGGTTCTTGAAAAATCATTGAAATTTCACTCCCTCTTATGTTTTGAAAATCTTTAGTATTTAACTTTGTTAAGTTTTTTTCATTAAAAAGGATGCTTCCGCTAGTAATTTTAGAAATTTGCTTTGGGAGTAATCCTAAAATTGCTAAAGTAGATACTGATTTTCCTGAACCAGATTCACCTACAATTCCTAATATTTCATTTTTGTTAAGTGTATATGAAATATGATGAATAATCTCTTTGTCAATTCCATCAGATTGAAACGAAATTGATAAATTATTTACATCAAGCAGTTTTTTTTGTGTCATAATAATAAGTAAATGTAGTCATTTTCTTCAATAGTGTTACGGTAAAACCGTATTGTTAATAAATAGTTAAAAAAAGCTATTATTTTTAATAATAACACAACAAAATTTTTAAAAATTTTTCTAAATTCGGATAAATTCCCTCAAAAAAATAATAATAATTTAAAAATCAGATTATGACAAAAAAACTATTATGTATTATCATGTTTATGAGTGCTACTCTGGCTTTTTCGCAAAAGGACAACTTTTGGCAAAAGCAATCATTAGCTAGCAGTTCTAAAGTTAAAGCTGACAAAGCTAACTTACCAAAATCTCAAGTGTTTAGCCTTAATATGAATGCTTTTAAACAAGCACTTATTCAAGCGCCAAAAAGAGAGAATGTTTCTAGAGTTTCTAGTGTTATTTTATCGTTTCCAAATTCTGAAGGGAAAATGGAACGTTATAGAATAGTTGAAGCATCTAATATGTCTCCAGAACTTGAGGCTCGATTTCCAGAGATTAAATCTTATGCTGGTCAAGGTATAGATGATTCATCTGCTGTGATTCGTTTTAGTGTTTCTCCTCTTGGGTTTCAAAGTATGAGATTATCAGCTAACCAATCAGCAACTTTCATTGAGGCATATACAAATGATTTATCACAGTATGTTGTTTATAAAAGAGCTGATAAAGTTGCTACACCTGATGATTTTGAGTGCTTGGTTACTGACTCAATGAGTAAAAACATAGATGGTGATGCAAGTACATTAAGAAATGCAGATGATGGGATACTTCGTCGATACAGATTAGCTGTATCAGCAACTGGAGAATATACTGCATATCATGGTGGTACAAAAGCACTTGCTCTAGCAGCAATTAATGCAACTATGACTCGTGTAAATGGTGTTTTTGAAAATGATTTTAATGCTACAATGGTTTTAGTAGGTAATACAGATAGTGTTATTTATACAAGTACTAGTAGTGATCCTTATGGGAATAATACTTCAGGCTATAATAGCCAATTACAATCTACTTTAACAAGTGTAATTGGAGAAGCAAATTATGATATTGGTCATTTATTTGCTAACCTACAAAATAATGGTAACGCTGGCTGTATAGGTTGTGTTTGTACAAACAATCAAAAAGGAAGTGGTTGGACTTCACACACAGTTCCTACTGGAGATAATTTTGATATCGATTATGTTGCTCACGAAATGGGACATCAATTTGGTGGTAATCACACATTCACATTTAGTAATGAAGGTGGTACAGGCGCGCAAATGGAACCAGGAAGTGGTTCAACAATTATGGGTTATGCAGGTATTACAGGCTCAACAGATGTGCAACCGCATAGCGACCCTTATTTTCATGCAAGAACAATAGAACAGATTACTAATTATATAAAATCTAGAAGTTGTCAAACAAATATAAACACAGGCAATGCAGTTCCTACTGCTAATGCAGGTAGTGATTATACAATTCCAAAAGGAACTCCATTTGTACTAAATGGTTCAGGAACTGATGCTAACTCAGGAGATGTACTTACATATTGCTGGGAACAGTATAATACAGGAACATCATCTACAACAAACCCAAGTGTAAATGCTACTTCTGGCCCAGCGTTTAGATCATTTAGTCCAACAACAGATACGAAGCGTTATTTTCCTAGACTTGAAACTATTAAAGCGGGTTCGACTTCATGGCAATGGGAAGCAGTGCCAAATGTTGCAAGGTCTATGACTTTTAGAATGACTGTTAGAGATAATAAAGCAGGTGGAGCAGCAAACAATAGTGATGATATGGTTGTAACTGTAAATGGAACAGCTGGACCTTTTGTTGTAAACTCACCTAACACAAATGTTACTTGGAATGCAGGAACTTCTCAAACAGTAACTTGGAGTGTAGCAGGAACTACAGGGAATGGTGTTAATGCAGCTAACGTAGATATTTTTCTGTCTACTGATGGAGGTAATACCTATCCAATTACGCTAGCAACAAATACGCCTAATGATGGTTCTCATGTAATTACTGTACCAAATAATCAAGGTAATCAAAATAGAATTATGGTTAAAGGGTCTAATCATATTTTCTTTGACATTTCTAATACAAACTTTACTATAGCTGGAACAGTTGTATGTAATGCAACTGTGCCAACAGGTTTAGCAGCTTCAAATGTAGCATCGAGTTCAGCAACATTAAGCTGGAATTCAGTACCTGGAGCAACTTACGATTTACAATACAGAGTAGTAGGATCATCAACTTGGACAACAGTTGCTGTTGCTGGAGTTTCTACAAACTTAACAGGATTGAGCACTTTAACTCAATACCAAGCTCAAGTAAGAAGTAAATGTAGTGGTGGGAGCAATTCAGCTTATAGTAGTCCAATTACATTTACAACTACAGATGTTCAATTAAATTATTGTACATCTGCTAGCACAAATGTGAATGACGAATACATTAGCAGAGTTCAATTAAATACTATTAACAATGCTTCTGGGGCACAGTTTTACTCGAACTTTACAAACATCTCTACGACACTAACTAAAGGAACTCAATATACAATTACTGTAACTCCAACTTGGACTGGAACAGTTTATAATGAAGGGTATTCCGTTTGGATTGATTATAATAGAGATGGTGATTTTGCAGATGCAGGTGAACAAGTATGGACACAAGCAGCTACAAATGCAACACCTGTTAGTGGAAGTTTTACAATACCTGCAAGTGCTGTTGAAAACTCAACTAGAATGCGTGTTTCTATGAAATATAATGGAATACCAGCTTCTTGTGAATCGTTTACTTATGGTGAAGTTGAAGATTATACAGTTGTTATTCAGGCTTCAGGACCTGATACTACACCTCCATCTACACCAACAAATTTAGTTGCTAGTGGAACAACTCAAACGTCAACAAATTTATCTTGGAATGCTTCAACAGACAATGTAGGCGTAACAGGATACGATGTTTATCAAGGTGCAACAATAATTGCAACTGTAACAGGAACAACACGTCAAGTTACAGGACTTACACCAAGTACAGCTTATAGCTTTAGTGTAAGAGCAAAAGACGCAGCAGGTAACGTTTCAAGTGCAAGTAATACGGTTAATGTTACAACACTTACACCACCAGATACAACACCACCAGTTATTACTTTAAATGGTGCATCAACAATAAATTTAAATGTTGGAGATACTTATACAGAACAAGGCGCAACAGCAACTGATAATGTTGATGGAAACATAACTGCTAACATCGTTATTACAGGAACAGTAAACACATCTGCAGCAGGAACATATTTAGTTAACTATAATGTAAGTGATGCAGCAGGTAATGCAGCTACACAGGTTACGAGAACAGTTATTGTTACTCAACCTTCAAGTGGATGTTCTGGAGGAATTTCGTCTTTCCCTTATAGTGAAGGATTTGAAAATACTTTAGGAGCTTGGACGCAGTCAACAGCAGATGACATTGATTGGACTGTTGATGCTAATGGAACACCATCTAGTAATACAGGACCATCAAGTGCATCACAAGGTAGTTATTATGTTTATGTTGAAGCATCTAGTCCTAATTATCCGAGTAAGCGCGCAATTTTAAATTCACCTTGCTTTAATTTAAGTGCTTTAAGCAGCCCAACGTTTAATTTTATGTACCATATGTATGGCGCTTCTGATATGGGAACGATTGCATTAGAAGTTAGTACAGATAATGGTGCGACTTGGACAAGCATTTGGAACGAGTCTGGTAATAAAGGTAATGCTTGGCAATCTGCAAGTGTCAATTTATCAGCTTACGCAGGAGGATCTATACAATTACGTTTTAACAGAAATGTTGGAAGTACATGGCAAGCAGATATTGCAATAGATGATGTGAGTTTAGTAGATGGTTCTACACCTCCACCAACTTGTAACACTGGAAACGTATCATTAAGTATTACTTTTGATAACTATCCTGAAGAAACTGCTTGGACACTTAGAAATGCGTCAGGTACAACAATAGATTCAGCTTCATATTCAACTGCAAATCCTGATGGATCAACAGTTACAAGAACATTCTCAGGCTTAGCTCCTGGTGATTATACTTTTACTATCACAGATAGTTATGGAGATGGTATATGTTGTTCATATGGAAGTGGCTCTTATACATTAACAGGTTCATTAGGAACAATAGTTTCAGGCGGCAGTTTTGGTTCATCTCAAGCAACAACTTTCTGTATTCAAAGTTCAGCTAGAGGAGAAGAAACAGAGGTCTCTAATGCTATATCAGATATAAAACTATATCCTAACCCAGTTAGAGGAAATATACTTAATGTAGTTTCTAATTTCAGAGATGTAAATTATGAGATATACAACGGAATTGGTCAAATAGTTGCCAAAGGCAAAGTTATTAACGAAACTATAGATGTTAGCAAACTAGAGTCTGCTGTTTATCAAGTTCGTTTCATTGCTGACGGAGAAACGTTTACCAAGCGCTTTATTAAGCAATAATATAGTTATTTTAAATTTGAAAAGTCCAGATGTAATGTCTGGACTTTTTTGTTTTTATTATATGGCAAATTTATAGTATTGCTATAAAACAGGCTTTCAGCACTCGCTTTTTGGTTAAAAACCAAAAGAGCTCAAACAAATGCTTTAATCCTTTTTGCAAAAATTATATATGAATAATTTCACTGTCGTGTAGTATCGCATCACCTCGTAATCTTAAAAAGATCTGTGCGACAGCTATTGTATCTTTTTCACAGTAAGTAACAATCCTATCAATATCATTATCTTCATAAAACACTTTACAAACCTCACTACCATCAATATCATCTTTAGGAGAAGGTATTCCTAAAACGTTGGTTAAAAGCTTTAAAGAGGTATAAGTTTTATAGTCGCCAAACTTCCACAGCTCTAAAGTGTCCAGATGAGGTACTTCCCATGGTTTTTTGCCAAATAAATTGAGTTTGTATGGCAATTCAATATTATGAATAATCATTCGTCTTGCTATATAAGGGAAGTCAAATTCCTTACCATTATGAGCGCACAGCAAATGTTTTGCCTGACTAAAATGAGACAATAATAAGTTTTTAAAATCTTTTAAAATTTTAATTTCTTCACCATGAAAAGAGGTGACTCTAAAGGTTCTTATATCACCTTGAATATTAAAATAACCAACCGAAATACAAACAATTTTACCAAACTCTGCCCAAATTCCTGCACGTTCATAAAACTCTTCGGCAGTTATATCTTCCTTACGTTGGTATTGTGATTTGTGCTCCCAAAGATCTTGTTTGGTTCTATCTAAATCAGAAAAATGTTGTGTTTCTGGAACTGTTTCTATGTCCAAAAACAATATGTCTTCAAGATTGAGTTTGGTTATCATAATTATTTTTCAAGCATTTTATAAGCCTCATCAATATAAGTAGTTATATCATCTGTAAACGTTGCAATAGCATCACCAGCACCTTTAGAATGTCCAAGTCTAACAATAATTACATTGTCATTTGGCTCAACAATAACGTATTGTCCAAGATGACCACGCATCATAAAAAATTGTTTATCACCAACATTTTTAAGCCACCAACCATATCCATATTCTGGACTTGCAGCAAAACGAGGCGTGACAGATTTAGCTATAAAAGCAGAATCTAAAACCTGTATGCCATTCCATTTTCCATGATCTTTATAAAGTTTTCCAAAACGCGCAAAATCTTTTGCATTACTTGCAATACAGCAATAAGCTTTTACTAAATCATGTGCTTCGCTATCAACCTGCCATAAAGTAGAGTTTTCAGAACCAAGAGGTTTCCAGAAACTTTCAGTTAAGTAATCGTATAGTTTTTTACCTGTCGCTTTTTCTATTACCATAGCTAGTAATTGAGTATCACCACTAGCATATTTGTAAGCTGTTCCTGGCTCATTAACAACTTTAAGCCCAAGAATTACTTTTTCTAAATCATCATCAAAATAAGCTCTAGTAGTAATCGATAGTGGTGAGTAATAGGCTTCATCCCAATTAGTGCCAGAAGCCATTGACGATAAATCGCCAACAGTCATTTTTGCTGCCAAACCTTCACTAAATTCTGGAAAGAAATCGCCAACAGGTTGATCAAGACTTTTAATATATCCTTGCTCTATTGCTTTTCCCATTAATCCAGAGACATAACTTTTTGCCATGGAAAAAGAGTTGCTTTTTGAGTCTTCACCAAATCCATCATAATAGTTTTCAAACCAAATACTATCGTTTTTGATAATGACGTATGCTATGGTTCCGTTGGCTTTATTAATCTCGTTTAGCTTATCAGTTTCTTTAACTGAGTTATAATTTTTATGATTAGGCCAAGGTTGAGGCGTTCCGTTATTGACAACTTCATTATCAAACTCTTTATAATCTTCTAAATATGCAGTAGTATAACCTTTAAGATAAATGGTTCTAACCGCTTTAAGCAAATAATCTGTATCTGTAATGTATAATGTTGCTACTATTAGACCTACTATAATTATGGTCCATTTCAAGAATTTTTTGAAGAATTTCATTTCATTTATTTTAAGGAATTAAATATAAGAAATTAAAATAAAGATTGTTGTTTATAAGGACTCTCGTGTTCTAATAGCCATTGTTTGCGATGTAATCCGCCAGCATAGCCAGTTAGGCTACCATCACTACCGATAACTCGGTGACAAGGTACTATAATCCAAAGAGGGTTTTTACCATTAGCATTGGCAACAGCTCTTATAGCTTTAACATCACCAAGTTGTTTTGATAGCTCTAAATAAGACAATGTTTTTCCATAAGGGATGGTTTGAAGTGCATTCCAAACTTGTTTTTGAAATGTAGTCCCTTCAGGATTGAGTTTAAGATCGAAAAGTGTTCGGTCTCCTGCAAAATATTCATTAAGCTGTATGACACAATCTTCTAATTCTACAGGAATAATATCTGTTGTTTTTTCTTCAGAATTTAAAACTACAACAGAAGAAACACCTTCTTCATCACCGACAATTTTAGTGTATCCTAATGGCGATTTGATAATACATTCTACCATTACTATTTAGTTTTCGATTTGATGTCATCATCAATCATTCCCAATCGCTTAGCTCTTGCTTCCCAGTTTTGTCTTGCAAGCGATTGTAAATCGGCAACATTATCGCTTTCGTCCATGATCTCTAAACCTAAAAGTGTTTCTATAACATCTTCCATTGTAACAAGACCACTAACAGAACCAAATTCGTCAACTACCAAAGCCATGTGGTTTTTACTATCAACAAGTTTTTCAAACAATTTTGGAATTGCAATACGTCTGCTAACAATAATGATGTCTCTTTTAATATCTGATAACGTTTTTTTACCATTTTTATAGGCCATTTCTTTAAAAACATCATCTTTTAAGACCAATCCTGTTACGTTATCAATATGTTCTGAATATACTGGAATTCTGGATACTCTAAGGTTAGGATGTTCTAAAAAAAACTTTTCAATGGTTTGGTTTTCGTTTTCGGTAATCATCATCGTACGAGGTGTCATGATGTCTTTTGCCAAAACCTCTTTAAAATTTAGTAGATTTTTTATGACCTTACTTTCTGATTCATGAAAAACACCTTCTTCGTGAGCAATATCTGTCATAGCAATAAAACCTTCACGACTTAAACCGCTTGCATGTCCTTTACCTCCAATTAGTTTAGTGGTAAGCTGTAATAACCAGAGTATTCCTGTGTATTTTAAAGGAAAAATAAGAACATTTAGTGCTGTTGATGAAAAACCAGCTAAACTTTTCCAGTAGGTAGCTCCAATGGTTTTTGGAATAATTTCAGAAAGTACCAATATTAAAAAGGTCATTATTGCAGAGACTATCATAATAGAATTATCTCCAGTACCAAAAACTTTTTCTGCCTGTACACCGACTAAAATGGCACCAACTGTATGAGCAATGGTGTTTAGTGTAAGGATAGCAATTAGTGGTTTGTCAACATCTTTTTTAAGGGCCTCAAGGGTTGAAGCATAGCGCATTCCTTCTTTTTTTTTGAGGTTGATAAATGTTGCTGTAACACTTAAAAGTACTGCTTCAAGAATGGAGCAGAGAAAAGAAAAAAATATAGAAATAAAAGCGTAAAATATAAGTAGCGTCATTAGATTGTTTCGTTTGATGCTAATTTACGGAATATTATAATTTTGATAGAACAAACCGCTATGCTTTTTGAGGTCTTTCTATTTAACTTAGCTTTTTACGAAATCAATTTCACAACATCTTTAGCAAAATAACTTGCAATAACATCTGCACCAGCACGTTTAATTGCAGTGATTTGCTCCATCATAACAGCATCGTGGTCTAACCAACCTTTTTCGGCTGCAGCTTTAAGCATTGCATATTCTCCAGAAACTTGATATACTGCCACAGGAACATCAACTTCGTTTTTAATTTCGCGAACAATATCTAAATAACATAATCCTGGTTTTACCATGACGATATCTGCACCTTCATCAATATCCATTTCGGTTTCTCTGATGGCTTCAAAACGGTTGGCATAATCCATCTGATATGTTTTTTTATCCTTCGGAATGTTTTTCATATTCACAGGAGCAGAATCTAAAGCATCACGAAAAGGACCATAAAAAGCAGATGCATATTTTGCTGAGTAACTCATAATTCCTGTATCGATAAAACCTTCGTCTTCCAAAGCTTCACGAATGGTTAAAATACGTCCATCCATCATATCGCTTGGTGCTACAAAATTAGCTCCTGCTTTAGCGTGAGACACACTCATTTCGGCTAAAATGTCTGCTGTTTCATCATTAAGGATAATGCCATTTTCTATAATACCATCGTGTCCATAAGAAGAATAAGGGTCAAGTGCTACATCTGTCATCACAAGCATATCTGGACAAGCATTTTTTACAGTTTTTATAGCACGTTGCATTAATCCGTTTGGGTTTAAAGCTTCAGTACCTTTATTATCTTTTAAATTATCTGGCACTTTTACAAAAAGTAACACCGATTTTAAACCAAGTTTCCATAGTTCTTTCACTTCTTTTTCTAGCAAGTCTAAACTATACCTGTAGTAATTAGGCATTGAAGCAATTTCTTCTTTTACACCTTTGCCCTCAACAACAAATAAAGGCACTAAAAAGTCGTTTGGTGTTATGATTGTTTCTCTTACTAGTGAACGAATGGCTTCATTAGTTCTTAATCGTCTATTTCTTCTTAATGGATACATTATGAAAATGTTTTAGTTTTTATTTATTAATCCAATCTATAGGATTCTTTAATACATTTAAAAGTTTTTCTTCTTCACTTCCAGTTTCTGGTTGATGGTCATAAACCCATTGTACATGTGGAGGTAAACTCATTAAAATACTTTCTATTCGACCATTGGTTTTGAGCCCAAATAAAGTGCCTTTATCATGTACTAAATTAAATTCTACGTAACGACCTCTACGAATTTCTTGCCAATCGCGTTGTGCTTGAGTAAATGGTAAAAGTTTACGTTTTTCAACAATTGGAACATAGCCTTCTAAAAAGCTATTGCCAACTTCAGTTACAAAATCATACCAATTTTGCATAGCCATTTCGTTGGTAGCTTTACAATAATCGAAAAATAATCCACCTACACCTCGTGCTTCATTACGATGTGTATTCCAGAAATACTCATCGCATTTCTTTTTATATGTGTCATAAAATGTTGGATGATGTTTATCGCAAGCTATTTTACAAGTTTTATGAAAATGAATAGCATCTTCCTCAAACAGGTAATAAGGAGTTAAATCTTGTCCGCCTCCAAACCAACTATCTACAATTTCTCCTTGATTATTATACATTTCGAAATAGCGCCAATTTGCATGAACAGTTGGAACCATTGGGTTTTTAGGATGCAATACTAAACTTAATCCGCAGGCAAAAAAGTTTGCATCTTTAACTCCAAAATAGGCTTGCATAGTTTCTGGTAACTCACCATGAACAGCAGAAATGTTTACACCTCCTTTTTCAAAAACAGTACCGTTTTCAATCACTCTAGTTCTTCCGCCACCACCTTCAGGACGTGTCCAAAGGTCTTCTTTAAACCTTGCTAAACCATCAACAGCTTCAAGTTTTGATGTAATTGTATCTTGTAATTGTTGTATATAATGATAAAATTTATCCTTCATTTCTTAATTCATAAAGCTCCATATCTATTGGAGATTCATTAATTGGTGTAAAAACCGATTTCAAAGTTTTTCGCCATGAGAAGCCTGATTTTTCGGCAACTTTTACACTGCTATAATTTTTTTTGTGTGCAATTATTTGAAGGTTTGTTAAACCTAAAGTATGAATTGCATATTTAGAGGTTGCTTTTACAGCCTCACTCATCCAGCCTTTACCTTCAAATTTTTCACCTATGCAATAGGCGAACTCGCCTTGTTTTTTATCCCAATCGAGGTTTTTAAGAATAACTAATCCAGCAATATTTCGGGTGTATTTATCTTTAATTGTAAAGACAAATTCTGTGTTAGATTGCATGGCTTCAATTTTACTTATGATGTAAGATTTAGTGCTTTCTAAAGTTCTGTTTGCCGCTAATGTTTTTGGTAAAAATCGCTTTAAACGTTCGGTATTTGATACTAATAGTTTGTTCAGATGAAGCGCATCGTCATATTGTAAGTGCTCAATATAAAATGTATCTGAACTATACGTCATAGGTTTTTAGTTTGTTTTGCTCTTTTAGCAATTCAATAGTTTCAGTTGTTGATGCTGTTACTGATAGTGGCAATACAAGGATTATCCCAATTACAGGAATTAATAAAAACAAGATAAATACAATACCATTTCCTATTGCCAAACCACGATGTTGTTTAACAAACTTAATGCTATCACTATAATTAAAGTGACGTTCTAATGTATAGTCCATATTTCCAAAACCAGCATAATAACCTTGAGTTAAAATTAATAATACTGTTGATACAAACCCTAAAATTGGTACAAACCCAATAATTAAAATAGGAATAGTTAATAGGATTTCCATTCCTAAATTTCTCATATTAATACGAACACCTCTCATTAATTGTTCACTAAAACTAGTCACTCTATGTTTGTGATTATCTTCACCAAGAATATAAGCCTCTATTTTTTCTGAAACAGGAGCCATAAAAGGAGCAGATAACGCCATAACGACGTGTTTATAAATAGAAATTCCAACAAGTAAAATCAAAATCCCACTCAATATCTTACTTAAAAAGAAGAAAGTCTCTTTTCCCCAATCCCAAATCCAAAGTTTTGAAAAATAATAACCAAAATCGTCTGCCAATGCATAAGCAGAAATCAGCACAAGTGCTGCAACAACAATACTAATTAAGATAGGAATTCCAAAATACTTCCAAAGACCAAGTTTTGAAATTAATTGAAGAGATCCTGCGTAGGCTTTAATGCCTTTAAAAATGTCTTTAAACATAAAATTTAATATTAAACATCACTCTGTACATTTATTTCTAATACTTTTAATAAGTTCTCAAATCCTTTCCAAACACAACTTCCATCTTTAAAATGATAGGATTGTTTTAAATTTTCGTTTACAAGCTCATAATTATCTAAAGTAGAACAATCATATGAATGATTGCTTCTTAATTCTATTTCAAATTCTCTTATTAATTTAACTTGAGCATTGTTTAAATTATATTCAATTCCATCAAACTTACATATAAAATTATTATCAATTTTAGAAATCAATAATTCTTTCTCTGAACCACTAAAGCAGGCCATTGATTGGAAATAAATCATTAATGATTCATCATTTTTTAACTCATCAATAAGGAGCACATTTTTGTTAGATTCATAATCTAAAAAGTCAAAACATAGCGATACTGTTTTATGCTCATCTTTTGATAAATTAATTTCAATTTCGTTCTTATGATTGTAGATGGTGTTATATTCAATAATGTCTGTCTCTTATACACATCTGACGCTGCCGACGAAGAGGATAGTGTA
>OJIO01001024.1_pt1 | contig 13903 bp, 9 predicted proteins | sample 1595621 | NCBI WGS metagenome assembly OJIO01 (sample SAMN05416776, study PRJEB24817) | seawater metagenome | isolation source: Sea water | place: Canada:Atlantic | collected 2013-07
CACTATCCTCTTCGTCGGCAGCGTCAGATGTGTATAAGAGACAGTCTCAGGGGCGCGGCCCTTTGCGTCGATTTGTCTTGCGCACACCAGAATCAAAATCCTGAATAGCATTCATTTATTTGCGCCGTAAGGTCGTGTACATTCGGAACTGAAGCACAAATAAAACGCGGTTAATAATAATGAGCCTGCCAGGATGGTGGGCAATAAAGCAATGAGGGCAGGATGCTTTTATTCCGAAGAACGCAGAAGCAGACAATCTGCCGGATTACCCCTCAGCAATGCCGAACGTTCTCCATGCTGTGCATACTCCTGTGCTCTCCGTTTGCCCATTCAGCCCTGTTCCTTGGTGTCTCACCCGGTGATTCCTGTCTTGAAACCTATGAAATGGAAATTGACAGGGGAGCGGAGGCTGACTTCCCTCTGCACACGATGCTGGAGCACGAACTTCTGGCGTTTTACCGCGACACCCCGGAACGTTCTGAAGTGACTGGGTATCAATGCGGCGAAGACCGTATCTCGTTGGTTTATTACGGAGTCTGGTTCAATAACGAGGAGCACCAAAAGGTTTTCTTTAAAACCCATCAAGCAGCAATAGAGGCAGAATTCGGAGATCCATCATTTAATGCTTTTAATCTCGGCTGGATGGCGAGGCTCGTTTTGTGGTTGGACGGGAAAGAGGACATAGAGGAGACGCTGCCACTGGTTCAGTGGCAGCAAAAAAGTGGCGACAAGCTCATGCTTCAATATTCCTCCTTGCAGATTGATGGCAAAGCCTATGGGGTCACCATGAGCTGGGAGCGATAGTTACCATGGCCACCGTTATACCCAACCTCAGCACCCTGCGAGGCATGACGAAAGGCGAGAGGCGCCTGGGGCAGCGCTTAGAAACGCTATTGGAGGATGACTACACCGTCTGGTACGACACACCGGTGGGCCGCAATCGGCGCTATCCAGATTACATTATCCTGCATCCCGGCCGTGGCTTGCTGTTTCTGGAGGTAAAAGATTGGAAGCTAGATACCCTCAAGACGATCACGCCCCGCGATGCGGAGATTTTTACCTCCGATGGTTTGAAGACCGTCACCAATCCTTTGCAGCAGGCCCGCCAGTGTGCGCTCACCGCCATCAAAAAACTGCAGCGCGATGCGCACCTGCAACAAACCTGCGCACAGCACAAAGGCAAGCTCTGCTTCCCGTGGGGCTATGGGGTCGTGTTCCCTAATATCACCCGTAAGCAATGGAACGAGGCCATTAGTGAGGAGCATCAGGAGCTGGTGTTACCCCCACACCGTTTGATCTGCCGGGATGAAATGACCGCCACAATTGACCCGGAAGTATTCCAGGAGCAGCTATGGGCCATGTTCGAATACACCTTCGGCGACAAACTCACCCTGCCGCAGATTGATCGTATCCGCTGGAATCTATTCCCTGAAATTCGCATAAACGCGCCCCAGCAAGGGCTGTTCGATGCGGAGGGTGAAGACGATGAACCAGAGGTAGGGCAGGGCGGGGCAAATGAGGGCAAGCCGGTGGTCGCGAGCCAGCCAAGTTACAACACCATCCCAGACATTGTCCGCGTGATGGACCTGCAGCAAGAACAGCTGGCCCGGAGCATGGGTGATGGCCACCGGGTTATCCATGGCGTGGCCGGCTCTGGCAAGACGCTGATCCTCGGCTATCGTTGTCTGCACTTGGCCCAGGCCGTCACCAAGCCGATTTTGGTGTTGTGCTTCAATATCACCTTGGCTGCCCGACTGCGAAGTTTTATTGCCGAAAAGGGCATCGAAGAGAAAGTGCAGGTGCACCACTTCCATGAATGGTGTGGCCGGCAAATGCAAACCTACAACGTGGACCCGATTGCCGCCACACCAGAGCTAAAACCCTGGGAACGGCAGGTGGAAACCGTTATACAGGCCGTGGATAAGAATCAGATTCCTCGTGCCCAATACAGCGCGGTGATGATCGACGAAGGCCACGACTTCGAGCAGGACTGGCTGGCCCTGATTGTGCAGATGATCGACCCGAACACCAATTCCCTGCTGCTGCTCTATGACGATGCCCAGTCCATCTACAAGAAACGCAATCTCAAGTTTCCCCTGTCCAGTGCCGGCATTCAGGCCCGTGGTCGAACCACCATTTTGAAACTGAATTACCGCAACACCCGCGAAATCCTTAGCTACGCCTACGATTTCGCGAAGGACTTCCTGCAAGCTCAAGATGCCGACGACGACCACATTCCCCTCATCGCACCGGAGGTGGCCGGTGTGAGCGGCCCGCCACCGGCGTTTCGCAAATTCGACAACTTCAACGACGAAGCCCACTACATCGCTCGCTGCATTCACAAATGGCACCAAAGCGGCCGCCCCCTCAACACCATTGCGGTGATCTACGGTTACACCTGGCAGGCAGACACTCTGCAACGAGCCCTCAACGCCGAAGGCATTCCCCATGCCTGGTTAAAAAACAGCGCCAGCAAGAAAGCCTACGACGCGAATGCGCAGCGGGTGGCGCTACTTACCCGGCAAAGCAGCAAGGGGCTGGAATTCGATACCGTGGTGCTGGCAGGGCTGGGCGGATTGAAAGACGACCAGGAGAACCTGGAGCGCGAGGTGCGGCTATTGTATGTGGGGATGACGCGGGCACGGCAGCAGTTATTGCTGACCGGGAGTGGTGAGAATTGGTTTGTTGGCCGGTTTGGGCAGTAGTTGAATAATGTAAGGGGCAAACTTAGCGCTATTTTTTTGCAGAGTACCCGGTGACGCAAACCACTATGGCAAGTGCAGGCCAGGCCTTCTTTGCCGTCTTTGCCTCGCAATGCCATTACCTAGCGTCGTTCAGATTAAATCTGAATTACTCACATTATCTTTACCTTCGTAACCCGTCCGTAATGAACTACATCACGGCTCATGGCGGCATCGCATTACTGCGGCATTCGCCCAGCAGCGACGACCCCATGGCGCGCTTTGGTGAACAGCCCTAGCAGCGATACCATGGCCGCCACATGCGTGAAGGCCGCGCTACCGCGATGCGGTGCTGCGAATGAACCCAACAGCACAGACGGTTAGTGGTGCCTGCGCGAACCTAAATGAGGCATTTATACATGCGTTTTGAGCACCAATAGCGCGCAGCTAGGCTGCCTACGTGCACGCATACAGGGCCTTAGCTGGCCTTTTTGCACAACTCGGCCAGCTTCTGATCTAGCATATTCAGAATATGGCGGCGGCTGATTACCCCCACCACCTTGTTGGCGGCATTCACCACCGGATAGATTTTCGGCTTGGCGTTCAGCATCTGCTGGGCCAGGTTCAGTACATCGTCGTTCAGCGATACCGTCAGTACCTCGCTTTGCATTAGGTCCCTCACGGTTGCTACGCGCTGGTTGTGATATACCACCTGTAAGGCCGCCTGCAGGCATTCGCGCTCACTGATCCAGCCCACCAGCGTCCCTGCGCTATCGGTAACGGGGCTGCCCAGCATATCCAGTTTGATCAGATTGCTGGAGGCTTCCACCACCGGCATCTCCGGGCGGATAGTCGCAAAACGGGTGCACATCAAGTCCTTGATCGATACAGAATCCATGGGGCTTACCTCTTGCTCGGGTCAGGTACCACAAAGGGTTAAGCCAGCAATATGGCTGGCCACTGAGCAAGATACTGCGGGAACCATGCCAACTATTGGATTTCGCAGAAGTGGCGGTGGAGTCGCGAACGCCTCCGTCAGCCTATTGACCCTAAGAAACACCCCCCGCAATTCTGTTCATTTATTTACACCCCACGATTATGTAGATTCGAACTGGATCGCAGGCCAGCAGCCACGACATTGCCCTGCTCGCGAGCCTGATCCAAACGAGTCAATGACAAGTAAGCTCCAATGCCATCCGGCAGGCGTATAACAACAGGTTGCACTGTTAGCAGTAGCCCTGCCGGGAGCAGTATTGGGCCGAGCAACGGAGGCAAGCATGCCTGTGAAGAAGGTTGGCTGGCGAGATCTGGCCAAAGGAGTGCGGTACATGGTGCCGCCACTGCTGGATATTCAGCGCAGTAACCTGTTGCGCCTAGCCGGGTTGCGGCCCAGCAGCAAGCAGTCCATTGGCAAGGTTATCCAATACTGGGCCAGTCGCACCCCGCACAACATCGCCTTGCGGTTCGAGGATCAGCAGTGGACCTACGCGCAATTTAACGCCTGGGCCAACCGCTTGGCCGCCTGCTGGCGGGAGCAGGGTGTGGGCGCCGGAGACACTGTCGCGATCATGATGGAAAACCGGCCTGAGGCGTTGGCCTGTGTGGCGGCCACCGTCAAATTGGGCGCCATCGCGGCCATGCTCAACCACAACCAGAGTGGCGAGGTGCTGGAACACAGTATCCAGCTGGTCAAGCCGCGGTTATTGGTAGTCAGTGCGGAATGTGCAGCGGCCCTGGCCACCACTCGCTTTACTCCAACGCCAAGCGCGCCGAACAGCTCGTCGCCCGCTTCATCAATCGGCTATCTGTGGCACGGTGGCGACCAGGGGCAGCCTGCGCCGCCGGGTTGGCTAGATCTGCATGAACACAGCAGCCGGCAATCGCAAGCCAACCCGCCCAGCACTTGCCGAGTGCGCGCCGAGCAGCCGTGTTTTTCCATCTTTACCTCCGGCACCACCGGCTTACCCAAGGCCTCGGTGATGACACATTATCGCTGGCTGGCCGCCATGGCGGGTATGGGCGGCTTGGCCTTGGGCATCCGCCGCAAAGAGGTGTTCTATTGCTGCCTGCCGCTGTACCACAACAATGCGCTTACCGTGGCCTGGGGCTCGGTATTATCCATGGGCGCCACCCTAGCACTGGATCGCAAGTTCAGTGCCTCCCAGTTCTGGGAGCGGGTGCGCCATTACGACGCCACCGCGTTTTGTTATATCGGTGAGCTGCTCCGTTACCTGCTCAATGTGCCGCCCAGCCACATGGACCGTCAGCACCGTATTCGATTAATCACCGGCAACGGGCTGCGCCCGGAAATCTGGGAGCCCTTCGAGCAGCGTTTTGGCATCCACCGTATCTATGAATTTTACGGTGCCAGTGAATCTAATATTGGGTTTATCAACCTCTTTGGTGTGGCCCAGACTGCGGGGTTTACTCCGCTGCCTTTCGCCATCGTCGAATTCGACAATGACACCGAAACCCCGCGCCGTAACCGTGATGGGTTTATGCAGCGCATCCCTAAGGGTGGGGTTGGCCTTTTGATTAGCGAAGTGACCCCGCGGCGGCCCTTTGATGGTTATACCGACCCTGCTGCCGGGGAGAAAAAGTTGCTGCGCGATGTCTTCAAAAAAGGCGATTGCTGGTTCGATTCTGGTGACCTGGTGCGCGACCAGGGCTTGCGCCACATTCAATTTGTCGACCGGGTAGGCGATACCTTCCGCTGGAAAGGGGAGAACGTGGCCGCCGGCGAAGTGGAAGGGGCTATGGCTCAGCACCCGGATATTGATCATGGTGTGGTGTACGGGGTCAGCATTCCCGGCTGCGATGGCCGCGCAGGGATGGCGGCCATTACGCTCAGCCAGGGCGTCGCCCTTAATGGCCGGGGCCTGGCACAGCATTTGAGCCGTGTGCTGCCGACCTATGCGGTGCCCCTATTTCTGCGCATCCGTGATCATCAGGAAACCACCGGCACCTTTAAATACCGCAAGGTAGCGCTGAAAAAACAAGGCATAGCGCCCGATCAAGTGGCCGAACCCGTGTATGTACTGCTGGATAACCAGCGCGGCTACCAACCGCTGACGCCCCAGCTATACAGGCAGATACAACAAGGCGAGATACGCCTGTAATCCCAGCGAGAGCGGGTTGGCACAGGGTGGTTACCGGGCCGCACTGCGCGACCACCACCTCAAGAATGGCTCAAACAAAGAGCAGTAGAAAGGGGGCCGGGCGGTGTAATTTGACGGTAATCAGGAATGGTGCATTTTCAACAGGCATATCATTGAAATAGCAGTATGGTAGGAATGGAATATCTGACTCCGGAGAGGTGGAATGGATTTTAAGGACTACTACGCCCTGCTTGGGGTGGAGCCAGACGCCGACGCGGCCGCTATCAAGACGGCCTACCGCCGGCTGGCCCGCAAGTATCACCCGGATATCAGCAAGGAAAACGACGCCGAAGCCAAGTTTAAGGACGTGGCTGAGGCCTGGCAGGTGCTGAAAGATCCAGATAAACGCGCTGATTACGACCAGCTACGCGCCTTTCGAAACCAGCAAGGCGATGGCGGTTCGTTTCAGCCGCCCCCTGGCTGGCAGCCGTCGAGCGGGGGCTTTGACCCGGCCGATGCGGGCTTTTCTGACTTCTTTGAATCCCTGTTCACCGGCGCCCGCCAGGCCCGTGGCGGGCACGCCCCATCGCGGCGTGGTGAAGATGTGGAAATCGAGCTGCCCACTTTTCTAGAAGACACGATCAGCAGCGAATCCAAATCTGTTTCCTACCGGCTGCCGGAGTACGACCAGTACGGCCAGGTGGTCGGCGAAAAGAGCAAAACCCTGAACGTGAAAATTCCGGCCGGGGTGACCGACGGTGAACGCATTCGGCTAAAAGGCCAGGGTATTGCCGGCATCGGTAACGCCCCCGCGGGCGACGTGTACCTGCGCATTCGCCTGGTGCCGCATCCCTTGTTCGATGTGGAAGGCCACAACCTGATCGTTACCGTACCGGTGGCGCCCTGGGAAGTGGCGCTGGGGGCGAAAATTGAAGTGCCCACCCTCACCGGCGCAGTACAGATGACCATCCCGGCACACAGCCAGAACGGCAAGAAGCTGCGTATTCCTGGCAAAGGGCTGCCCAGCAAGGCAGGGAAGGGCGACCTGATTGCCGTGTTAAAAGTAGTCATGCCCGATGCCACCGGCGAAGACATTGACGCGCTGTGGCAACAACTGGCCGACAAGGCAAGCTTCGATCCACGTGCAAAATGGAGACGGTAATTATGGCCTCTCAATTAAGAATCACGGTATGCAGTAACGACATTTGCCAACGGGTGCAGATATCAGAGCAGGATCTCATCGACATCGTCAGCCTCGGTATTATCGAACCCCAGGATAGGCAGGCCAGCGAATGGCAGTTTGACGATGCCGTGCTCGCCGAAATCGCCCGCGCCACCCGCTTGCGGCGGGACCTGGAGATCAACTGGGAGGGCGTAGCACTGGCCCTGGAATTGCTCGATGAAGTGCAGGCGCTACGCCGGGAAAACCATGCGCTGCTGCGGCGGCTAAAACGATTCGAGGCGTAACTCCCAATGGCGCTTTCGCCACCAGGCTGGGCGCCTTTTTCTATTTGTCGCGGCGCCACTAAAGGGAGGCCTCTGCGTTCTCTCTCCTGCAAAGCAAGCCTCCTGAAGCCTATTCATTTCTTTGCGCCTAAAGATTGTGTACATTCAAAGTAATCGCAAATAACACGATATCAATAACCGCGGCTGGCCAGGATGGCACGGCTTGTAATATGACTCAGGGGAAAGGATGCCAGTCTGGTTATCACCATATTCAGTATGGTCACCCCCGTTTACTGCTAAACGGGGGAGAAGCCCTTGGAATTAGGCGTTTTACTGGTTATTGCCATTGGCGTCATGCTGATCCTGGCCCAACAGAAACGGCCCGGTGGCGGGGCGCCCGCTTTTGGCTATCGCCGCAAACCTTACCTGCTGTCCAAGGCCGAACGCTCCTTCTACGGCGTGCTCACACAGGCCGTGGGCGACAAGGCCCTCATCTTCTCTAAAGTCCGCGTTGCGGATGTGCTCACCCCGCAAAAAGGCCTCAACCGGTCCAACTGGCAACGCGCCTTCAACCCGATTTCCGCCAAGCACGTCGACTTTCTCCTCTGCGACCCACAAGACTGCGCCGTAAAACTGGCCATTGAGCTGGACGATGCCAGCCATGGTTCGGCCAAACGGCAGAAGCGCGATGCTTTTCTTGAACAAGCCTGTGAGTCGGTTGACTTGCCCCCTGTTAAGAATCGGTGTTGCGAAAAGTTGGGGCAGACGTTTTGGGGATGCAATGCGTTTCAGAAGTGTCGGGGAGTCAGGAAGTGTTGAGATAGAAACGATCTATTTGAGATATGAATAAAGAAGACCCGTTGCCGGAATGATGGATGAGAAATGTGACGAATGAGCCCCTCTCGTCTATATCGGCTCCCTGCCTGAGTTCAAGTGGCTTTTTTTTTCGGTTTTAAATAGAAGAGTGTAATTGTGAAGATAGAGGTTATAAATGGGTGATTATAGAATTCAAACTGGAGCTAATGTAGCGGGAGTCTTTGATCTTGCTGATATGACTCCAGATCTCCCGGCAAAACTCAAAGACGAAGTTGAGAGAGATGCTCAACTTGCGACTATCACTTCAAATCTAAACGAAGGCATAAAATTCATATTTGTTGATGGTGGAGAAGGTGTAGGAAAAACTATTCTTCTATCTCAATTTGTTAGACAAAACCCAAACTCTTGCATATGTTTGTTTCTTGGTAATGGAAGCTCTTACTCATTAGAAATTAACGCAATAAGGTGGTCGCTATACAACCAAGTAAAATGGTTGGTGAAAGGTGAGAAAGCTGATGTTGAATATGACCCTGGTGATGCGGAACTAAAGTATTTGGTAGGCCTCCTTCAGCGCCAAGCTCCAAGAAAAAGAAAAAAATACTATTTTGTTGTTGATGGACTATATGAGATTGAAGAAGAAAGACAGAAAACGGTTAGAGAGTATGTCTATGATATTCTTCCAATCGGGGCGGCTAATATAGGGTTTATTGTTACTGGCAGAAGTATGCCGGAAGTTGAATTTATAGATAAAAGAATAGATCTTCGTCTTGTTAACTGTCCTGTTTTTGGTAAAAGGGAGACGAGAGATTATTTTGGTTCTCTTGTTAAAGAAGAGAACTTGGATTCAATTAGAAAAATATGCGGTGGGAATGCTGGGTTTTTGTCAGCAGTAAAAAGGTTGATTGAAAGTGGTGTGGATTTTGGGGAGGATCTATCATTGCTTCCTGATCAGCTTCCACAGTTGTTTAATATGGAATGGGAGAGGATGAAGGAGTTTGGGGATGATGCAGAAAAGGTAATTTCAGTGGTTACTTTTAGCCTTAGTGCTCTTTCAGCTAAAGATGTTTCTAGTATCGCCGGGGTCCAGCAAGGATATGTTGAAAAAACGGTGGAGAGTATATCGTTTTTAGAGTTCGATAATGATGATGGCGAGATTAGATTTGTGACACCTGCCTACCAAAAATTCTCGGCAAGAAAAATGGCCAAGAATAAAGATTGGGTAGTCGAATTAATAATAGAGGATATGATGTCTCGGCCTGATGACGATGATTCTCTGCAATACCTTCCTAAATATTATTCAAAGTATGGAAAAAATGAAGATCTGTTGAGAGCCCTGGATGGTTCAAGATTGGTCAAGATACTCTTGAAAAACAAGAATGTATCCTCGGTTATGGAGTACGTAAATTACGGTATAATTGCTTCAGGATCTGGGAAGGCTGGGTACAGGCTTCAGTTAGCTAAATCATGTATTTCTAGTTTAACAGCATCAGTTTCTTCAAGGAGTGAGGTTGATGCTGCTCTTGCGCTTGGAGATAAAGAAAAAGCATTTTATATCGCTGACTCTGTGACATTAGATGAAGATAGGCTATATCTCCTTTCTGCTATTGCTGCTAAGGCTGGTGACTGGGATCCAGAGTCCAAGAAATTATTAGCGGATAGTATAGACGTTGTTGCTTTAAGGGTTAATGCAAATGTTATTGGCGAAGAGCGATGCTCAGAAATTGCTCAGGATATATTTAATGTTTCGCCGGAAACAGCAATTCGCCTGATAGAGAGCTCAATTTCGAGTGATGATGAAGGTGGTAAAGATTGGGCACTGGCTAGACTCTCCTTTGGGGCCATTACAAAGGGGGATGAAAGTGAATCCGGGAGTGAGTCACTTAATAAGATAAAATCAAAAATTTCTAATGGAAGATATAGGGAAATATTTAGCGCTGCAAAAAGTATTGCTTCAGCAAATTCAAATGAATCTATGGAAGAAATTATTGATAAGCTTGATCGGACCTCTGATAAGCTGATATTTATACGTCAATGGTGCAAATTTAATAAAAATACCAAAGATGCTGAGTCTGTTACTAGAAAGGCAATTGACTTGGCTATATCGGATGCAAGCTTTGTTCCAAGTGCATCATTTTATAAAGATATTTCCCTAACACTTCCGTATGCCAATGATGTTGGCTGCGTTTCTGAAATTATTCGCCTCATTGATGGTCAGGTTGGGCTGATAAAAGAAAAAGGGCCAACATTGGACTATGTTTCTCTTCAGCTCAATATTTCTGAGGCTGAGCTGTCTGGTCTTTACGGAGAATTTATTGACCGCATATCAGATCTTTATATCGACTATGTTTCCGAAATTGAAGATTCGGTAGTTAAGGCTGGAGCTCTTGCTAAGTTGATGGGTTTTTTGGCCAGGGTTGATTGTGATAAAGAGCTTGAGGAGAAAGAAGGTCTGCATTCCGCAATTGAGAATGACTTTGATGATTGTGTGGAAGTAGTCTTAAAGTGTACCGCTGATCAGGCAGAGGCTTTTTGTTCTATTGTGGAAAGTATTGCTAGCCAATTTCCTCAAAAGGCATTCTCGATTTCAGCAAAACTAAATTCTTCGGGTCGCCGTGATTTAGCATATTTTGCACTCATAGAGGCAATGATAGATAACGAATTCGACCAGATTCACTGGGGGTATGTTAGGGATTCTTTGTCTAAAATTAATGATATTAATAGAAAAGATGAAGCCATACATTCAGTATGTGAAAGGGTCGCTTTAATTCATGAATGCCACGACTGTAAATTTGTTGAGCAGTTTTTTGATGAAGCATTTTCGATTGTTAGACCAAGCTTAAGGGCGAGATCGCTCATTTGTTTGTTGATGTTCCTTAAGAGGAATGATGGTTTTAGTGATCCGCAGTTTTCCAGTGTTATATCAAAGGTCTTTAATGCTTGGGATGCTATTGATACTCCATGGGTGAAGATTGATACTGGATTCAAAATAAGTGCAGATTTAGCGGATATTGATTTTTCTAGGGCTCAAGAGTACTCAAGAAATAGTGAAAGTTTAAAGGAGGAAGTGGGGGCGGCGGAGTCAGAGGAATCATCTTATGCAGAGTACTACTCCACGAGATTGGCAATAAGAGCTTATTTCGCACTTTTGCTTACAGGAAAGGATGTAGAATCAGACTTTAAAAAAATTGAGCAAGTTATAACCTGTACAGAGTGTCAGAGCATGCGGGCTTCGCACTGGTCCATGATTGCTATAGCGTATCATATGGCAAATCGAAATAAAGAGTGTGGGTCTCTATATTTTAAATATGTTCAGCCAGTAGTAAACAAGTTGAAAGAAACAAATATGGCAGCTTCGGCTCGGATTTCTTTGCTGGCTTCGCCAGCTGCCTGGGTTTCGCATAAAGGGTCAGCTATTGAGGCTATAGGTTCTTTAGATTGGCCTTACTCTGATCAGGCTTTTTTTAGGATTGCTGGTTTTTTGCTAGAAAAAGTATGGCCTGATGATCCTTATATTCTTTCCCCTAATGATAGTTATGATGTCGAGTATAATGAGGCTTTAGATATTATTGAGGTGGCTGGATACATAAAAGATGACTCTGCTTCTAGTCAGGTCATAAGAAAATTAATTGGGTCGCTAGCAACTCAGGATTCTAGATCTAAAATAACTGCTGAGCAGAGAAACGATTTGTGCTCAAGAATTGATATTCTTATAGACCAAAAATACCCATCTGAAGGTTATATTTTGCACGATGGATATAAAATTTATTTGAAATCATATTTATCGAAGTTGTTAAAATTGCAATGGCCTGAATGGGAGTCTTTGATTAAAAAGGCAAAATACATACCGAATATATCGGATCGTGTTTTTGTGCTTGGGTCCATAGTTGAGAATATTCCTTCTAAACATTCTTCTCATCGAGCCCAGCTTTTAAAAGATGTTAGGGAGATGATGCCTGAGATAAAATCAGCTGGAGATAAAATGTCTAGGTATCATTATTTGGCAGAAATTTTTTGGCCGATAGATCCAGGTGTTGCTAGAGGTTTTATTAAAGAGGGTTTGCTGAAGACTTCCGGGGAGGATTCTTTGTCTGCTAGGAGAAAGCAGCTTGACCTCGTTGATTTGGCCCATAAGGTTGACCCTGACTTGCCCGATAAAATTATTGATTCAACAGATCAGGATCCGGCTCGAGCAAAGCTACGAAAATCAATAAAGAAGCAAAATGAGAACATAAGTTTTAGAAAGTCTTTGGCGTCTCCTGGCTCCGATATAAAAGAAGTCATAAGGAATAATAGGGAGGAGTTGCCTAGAGCTGCTTGGAAAAATTTATCATTATTGCATGCAGACAAAACGTTGCCTCTATCAGAAATTCAGTGCAGGGAAATGAGCATAGAAGCGTCCGAATTTCCAATTGACCATGCATATCCAATTTATGCATGGATGATCGAAAGCCTAAGAAAGAAATATAGTTCAACGCAGCAAGGGGAGGAGTTCATTCGGCCGGTTTTCGATTCTTGTTGTGAGAATGTATTGTTTCTCGAAAGCATGGTAGGTGTTGCTTGTGGTCGGCGCCCTTTTGTTCCTGATGATTTTTCCCAAGAAGGGCTAGGTGACGGAGTGAAGATCATAAGTAAAGGTGAGAGGAACGTCGCGATGGATATGCTTTCGAATTGGCTGCGCGACACTTCTCCTGATGAGTTAATATTTTCTGACCCTTATTTTTGCCCGGAATCATTTGAGCTTCTGCGTTTGATTTCCGCTAATTGTGAGAATGCTCGGGTTTCTATTTTAACTAGCTTGAAGGCTCAGCAGGATAAGGGGTTATCGAAAAATATAGAAGATGGCTATCGAGCAGCTTGGTCAAAAGAGTATGGTGAAATTCCTCCTCCTCAAACGGATATCGCTGTGCTTGCTTTGGAGGGTAGTGGAGGCTCTCCTGTTCATGATCGCTGGCTTGTCTGTCGCCATGGTGGTGTGAGACTTGGTACATCCTTTAACTCTATTGGTAGACTTAAAGACTCCGAAATCTCTTTCTTTAATGAGGAAGAGTCGCTGAAAATTAAGGCATTGCTTGAAAGTTATTTACATAGAAAAACCAGAATTATGGAAGGAAAAAAAATTAATATTAGTATTTTTGAACTATAAAAGTATCGAAACAACAAAGGAACAGCAGGGCACCCATCAATTAGAAGATCTCTCACAGTTCGGGTGGTTGTTGTTCGATAGAGCGTCGCTCGGAAGCATCTATTGGCACAAGGTTGGGGACCGCCATCAACTAGCAGATCCGTTGGCGTTTTTTCCTGATCTGGATCAACGTACGTGACCTGAAACAAGGACAGACTCTGAAATAAGCATTCAAAAAGGAGGCTGCCATGAAAACCAATGTGGGTAATACAGACCGTCTTTTCCGGTTAGTGTTGGGTGTGGTTATCATTGCTCTGGGCGTTGTATTCCAGAGCTGGTGGGGGGCTATCGGCATTATCCCGCTGTTCACCGGCACCATGCGTTGGTGCCCGGCTTATTTACCGTTTGGCATTTCCACCTGCAAGACACCCAAAGTCTAGGCGTGAGGAACGGATAAACAGGAATAGGGCACCTATCCGTTCAGCCATTGTAGCCCTTGGTTCTCACTGACTGGGCGTACAGCGGTTCGCCGTAGGCCGGTGTGCTATCACGTGGCGAAATCCACCAGCGATGTTTAGCCTGGGCAACCGTTTCTCCCTGTTCATCAACGATATGGGTTTCTCCCTGAACCTTGTGGCTGCTTGAGCAATCTTGCTGATGCAGGATCCTTTCTGTACCCAACAGGCTGTAATCCCCCCATTTTTAACCGCCCGAATGAGTAGAGGGTTAACCCGCTTTTA
>OJIO01001030.1_pt1 | contig 13834 bp, 14 predicted proteins | sample 1595621 | NCBI WGS metagenome assembly OJIO01 (sample SAMN05416776, study PRJEB24817) | seawater metagenome | isolation source: Sea water | place: Canada:Atlantic | collected 2013-07
ATCTACACTATCCTCTTCGTCGGCAGCGTCAGATGTGTATAAGAGACAGGCTGTGCTATGACGAAGGCGTCCTTGTCGGGCGTGTAGGCATATGCGGGGCAGCCCGCCGTTGTCTCGATGCCCGCGACGTCGATGTTGTCCTTTGCGGCATAGGGAATGCCCCAAAGCGGCAGTGCTGGGTCATAGTCGCCAAGCGCATCTGCCTCGGCCACCAAATCATCGCGGTCGCGCAGGTGTATAAAAATACCGGGGTCCCCTACGGCGTCCAGCCGGGCGAAAACTTCGTCAATCACATCCGCTGGGCTGGTGCCCGCGGCATAAGCCTCACGAAGCGCGTTTATCGTGAAGGGCAGAGTGGTGAGCATCGGGTGTCTCCAATTGATCTATGGTTGCGGCGCGCTCCGGTGATTTCGGGGCGGCGGCAATTAGGGATTTGGTGTAGGGGCTTTGCGGGTGCGACATGACCTGATGGGCCTGGCCTTGTTCGACGATCTGGCCGTCTTTCATGACGATGACATGGTCACAAAGCAGCCGCACCACATGCAGGTCGTGGCTGACAAACAGATAGCTCAGGCCCAGCTTGGCGCGCAGATCCACCAGCAGATTGAGCACCACAGCCTGAATAGAAACATCCAACGCGGCGGTCGGTTCATCCAGAATAAGGAATTTCGGGTCCAGCGCCACGGCGCGGGCGATGCCGACGCGGGCTTTTTGACCGCCAGACAGCTGATTGATGTTGCGGTTCGCAAACTCTGTGATCTGCATCTTCTCGAGCCACTTTTCCGCGCGCTGCCGACGTTCCTCTTTGCCAACACCCCGCATCTTGAGCGCAAACTCAACGTTTTCCTGAACAGTCAGAAACGGGAACAAGGCCAAAGATTGCCAAACCATCGGTGTATCGCGATCCCACGTGGCTTTGCCGTTCACCTTCTCGCCATCAAGATAGATTGCGCCTTCAGTGGGATCTTCCAAGCCTGCAAGCATACGCAGCGTCGTGGTTTTGCCACAACCAGATGATCCCATGATGGCCAGGAACTCTCCGCGACCAATCTCGAAATCAGCTTTTTCGACTGCAGTGAAGTTTCCGAACCGCTTTACGACGTTGTCGAACTTCACGATCGCTTCTGATTGCTGTTCCATTTGTGCGTTCGCTTTCATTATTTTCCCTCCTCCGGGCTGCGCAGCAGAAGCTGTGCCAAAATGATCAGTGTCATTGAGCTCAGGAAGGCGAGTGAGCCGATGGCGTTGATACGCGGGCTGACCTGACCTTGCAGGAAGCCGAGAATCTTCACAGGCAATGTTTCGTTGAGGCCCGACACGAACCACGCAACCGCAAATTCATCGAACGAGACTGCCATGGTGATGAAGAGCGCGGCAAAGATCGCAGGCTTGGTGAACGGGATGATCACATAGCGAAGAGTCTGCCATTGATTGCCGCCCATGTTCCACGATGCCGCCTCAAGGTCAGGGTCCATCTGCGACAGGCGCAAGCGAATGATGGCCATTGCAAACGGGCTGCTCATCACACCGTGCGCGATGATGACGGAAATGGTCGTACCGGACAGGTTAACACGGCTCAGGAAGGCCAGCATGGCCAACCCCATGATCACGACCGGAATGGTCGGTGGCAAAAGTGCCAGAGCTACGTAGACGGATTTACCGGTGAAGTTGTACCGGAAATCCGTATACGCCCCGCCGAAGCCCAGGATGGTTGCAATGACAGCTACGGTCAGCCCCACGACCAGCGTATTGCCGAAGCCCTGCCAAACCAGCGGGTCTTCCCAGATCAGGCGGTACCATTCGGTCGAGAACTCGCCTAGAGGCAGCGACGGGAAGCGGTCGGAGTTGAGCGAGAACACAAAGCTTCCGGCGATCGGGGCAAATATGAACAGCAGGCAAAGCACGATGTGCAGTTTTAGCAGCGCGTTGATTATGCGGTTTTCGTTACCCATCTTATTTGCCCCGCTCTTTATAAGCATAGGTGACTGCCGCGAATGCTGCGGTGAGCAGCGTGATAATCATCATGATCGCAACCACCGCCGCGCGGGGCCATTGCTGACCGGATTTGGTGAAATCGGTGATCATGATCGACAGTGTCGGAGGGTTGCCGCCCCCAAGATACAGCGGGCTGACGAAGTCTCCAAAACTGAGGATAAATGCAAACAGCGCAGCGATCACAAGACCCACTTTGGCTGATGGAACGATCACCGCAAAAACCGTCCGCAATCTGCCACAGCGCAGGTTATGCGCAGCCTCGATTAGGTCGCGATTGACGAAGTTCAGGCTGAATGTCTGCAGCAGAACAACCAAGGGCAAAGTCAGCGTCACCATGCCCACGATGATCCCAAATGCGTTGTTCAACATCGGGAATGGCCCAAGACCAATATACGCGAATGCCGCGTTTATGATGCCCGCATCAGACAGGAAGACCTGGAGCGAATAGACCCGGACAAGATAGCTGGTGAAGAACGGAATGATGAGAATAAAGATCATCCACCGCTTGGCTTTCTCACTCATCTTGAATGAAATCGCATAGGAAGCCGGAAAAGCGATAATGCTGGTGACCACGGCTGCCGTCGTAGCAAGGACCATGGTCCGGAAATAGGCGTCCCAAAACACACCACGTGACAGGACACGCTCCCAATTTCCAAAGTTGAGGTCGGGCGTCATCTGAAAGTTGCGCACTGTCCAGAAACTGATCGCGACCAGAAACAGGAGCGGAAAAAGAAAAAACAATAACTGCCAGAGCAGCAGCGGCATCGACAAGATCAATGAAAAAAGTGTTGGTCGCTTGGTCATATCAGATCCCATAGCTGAGCAATCGGGCGTCTTGTTGGGGCGCAAAGAACCATGCGCCCCAACTCAAAAGCGCCTTACGCGCCTTTGTAGTCGGACCAAAAATCATTCCAGTCTTCGAGGCTCTGCTGAACCGGAAGCTGACGATACTGGATCAGCCCTTCACGGATCATGTCCATCGCATTGCGCTGTCCCGGAACCATGTTTTGGCGCTGTGCCTCGGCGGGATTGGTCTCATTGAGCACGCGCCATCCTGCCTGCGAGGGCACGATAGCCGGATAGGCTGCCATGTCAGCAGATTTCGCCTGGCCTTCCGGGGAGGTGATGTACTGGATCCACTTCTTGGCCATTTCCTGATTTTGTGAGCCTTTGCCGATCGAGAAGCTCTCGGTCCACTGCAAGCCACCTTCCTTTGGAATGACGCTGCGTACCGGACTGCCGTTCTTTTCCAGGGTACCGGTGATCCAGTCACCAATCCCTGCAAAGGCCAGCATTTGCCCGTTGTCGAGCGACGAGAAGGTGCCGCCATAATCGAAGAAGCCGCCAGCTTGACGGCGCAGGCCCATGGTATGCTCCTGCACTATTTCCCAAGCCGCTTCGTCGATGTCGTAAGGCGATGAATTGCCGACATGGAGGCTCATCTGACCCAGGTTGGGCAGGTGCCAGTCAAAATGGCCGAGCTTTCCAGTCAACCGCTCGTCTGCAAAAAGATCGTAGCTGGAGGCCTCTTCTTCGGTGAAGGCATCCGTATTGTAGGCTACGCCGAGAAAGCCAAATCGCGTAATAACGGAATAGAGCTTGTCGTCCTGCCAATGGCCAGGGAACTTCTGGAATTCGGGGAAGAAGTCGTCAAAGGCGTAGTCAGCCGGATCCAGCTCTTCGATATAGCCAGCAGCGTTAAGCTGCTGCACATATTCGCCATCCGACAGGATCACATCAAAAGTACCACGCGGGGATTGCGCAATCAGGCCCAGCATGTTGTCACCGCCGGTGTAGTATTTAGGCACGAACTTGACGTTGTTGGCCTCTTCGAATTCACCAACGATATCGGGCTCTGCGTGACCATACCAAGCAAGCATCGACAATTCGGTCGTTTGCGCCGCGGCACGGATGGACAGGAAAGGCGTAGCCAAGGCTGCGGCACCTGTCATCTTCAGCAGACTGCGGCGACTTGGTCGGATCAATTTAGTGGACATCGGGTTACTCCTTGTTGGGATCATTTTCTTCTTTTGATGGGAGGATCAGCTTGCACTCGCCAGTGCGGCGGCTTTGCCGAACTCGTTTGTGAGCGCCGCAATAATACCCTTGGTGCACACATCCAGAAGGATATCGCCCTTTTCGGCGGTAGCTTCTTTTGGTGAGGACAGCGTCCCACTTGCTGGTGTCCATTCCGGCTTAGCCGGGTAGACGTCGTAGGGCGGAAATGTTGCCGGGGCGTGCTCTACCGCGCTTTGAAGTGACACGAGATCGGGGTGCAAACGCAGCATCAGGGACGTTTCCAGAACCCCTCCATGCTCGATGTCCCATCCGAGAAAGCCGTTCGGATACAGCTTCTCGATCGACGCCTGATCCACAAAGTCCCAATATGACAGGACTACGACCTTGACGTCATGAATGTCGCCCCAACCCAGCTCGCGCAAGGCAAGGTCAATCGCTTCCGTAATGAACCAGGAATTCTCAAAGTGGCCATTGACGATGCACAGATTGCGCACGCCGTGACGCACGAATTCCTTGACCACGTCCTTGAGCGCGTTGACCAAAGTCGCGCCATCAAGGCTGGTCGTGCCGGGAAAGAAGTTTCCGCCACCGGATTTCTGGTGCGATTTGTATCCGTAGGTGAACGGCGGCGCGACAAGGGCGCCGACCTGCTCGGCCACGCGGCGGGCGAATTCGGTCGGCAAAAGCACATCGACATGCATCGGCATATGATGGCCGTGCTGCTCCATTGATCCGAGCGGGATCAGGATGGGCACATCGCCGTTCTGGACTCGCTTCTGGTAGTCGGGCCAAGCCATTTCGGCGGCGAAAACTGTAGAATGTGACATTGCACCCCCTGCATCTGAAGATCGTCAGACCTTAGGGCAGCTTGCTTTGCCACAGAAATTCATAGTAACAATGCTTGGATAAGGATTGTTAATGATGCGCAAATTCACCAACCTGCAAACTGACCTTCTTCGGACCTTCGTGACTGTGGTCGACCTACGCAACTATACGGAAACCGGGAATATTCTCGGGCGGACGCAGCCGGCGATATCGTTGCAGATTAAGCGCCTTGAAGAGGTTGTCGGTGCCAAATTACTAAAGCATGAAGGCAAGCAGGTAGAGTTGACGCCGGACGGGCAGACTCTCCTGGGCTATGCACGGGAGATGCTGCGCCTCAATGACCGGGCGGTAGCCAATTTGCAGCAGGCAGCCTTTCTTGGAACGCTCAGGATTGGCCTGCCGGTCGACTATTCAATTGAGTATTTCCAAAGCGTTATTGCCAAGTTCTCGCACGAGAACCCTGCTGTTTTGTTGGACATTCGCTGTTACCGAAGCCGTGAGCTTCTTGCAGCCCTCCATGTTGATGATCTGGATATGACCATTGCCATCACAGATGAAATGCCCGCGCCCCACGTCTCCATCTACTGGTCGGAACGTCCGGTCTGGGTTTGCGCCCGCGATCACAAGATAGATCCGGACCAGCCACTCAAGGTGATCGCGCATCCCGACGGCTGTTTCTATCGCAAGCGTATGATCGACGCGCTGAATACCGAAGGGCGCGATTGGCGCGTATCCTTTGAAAGCCTCGGCGTCTCAGCTCTCCAAAAGGCAGTTTTGGATGGCATGGGCGTCACCGCGTTAACAAAGAAGACGTTGCTGCCCGGTATGCGGGTCCTCACCGCCAGCGATGGCTTCCCGAAGTTGTCAAAGATCCACATTGGGCTGTTCTACAAGCACATAAAGATGTCCGATGCCGCGCTGAAACTGATCGAGCAGATCACGGAGGATGTGTCATCCTTCCGCTTGCCGACGCGTGCTCGCGCCGGATAATGGGCACGCCCACCAGGGTAAATTTGTAATTCTTATGGTAAGATGATTGCAATTAATTTTTCGTCGCATCGCCACACTGCTACGCAGACAAGGTCACTGTTAGCAGAGAGGAATATCGACAATGGACGACATGCTCCACGTCATGGAATGGCACAACGGCGAGAAGGAGTTCTCGCCCTTTTCAGATAACGAAATGGCCCGTCGCCAGAACGAATTGCGCGACTGGATGGGCAAGAACGATGTCGATGCATCACTCTTCACCTCTTATCACTGCATCAACTATTATAGCGGATGGCTGTACTGCTATTTCGGTCGTAAATACGGCATGGTCATCGACCAGAAGAACGCCACTACGATCTCTGCCGGCATCGACGGCGGCCAACCCTTCCGTCGCAGCTTCGGCAACAACATCACGTATACTGACTGGCGTCGTGACAACTTCTACCGCGCGATCCAGCAACTGACACCGGGTGCCAAGCGCATCGGTATCGAATTCGACCACGTGTCGCTGGAATACCGCCAACTGCTTCAGGATGCCCTGCCGGGCGTCGAGTTCGTTGACGTCGGTCAGCCCGCGATGTGGATGCGGACGATCAAGTCGGCCGAAGAAATCAAGCTGATCAAAGAAGGCGCCCGCGTCGCCGACGTTGGCGGTGCTGCTGTGGCCGCTGCGGTCAAAGCCGGTGTTCCCGAACACGAAGTCGCCATTGCCAGTACCAATGCGATGATCCGCGAGATTGCCAACTCTTTCCCCTTCGTCGAATTGATGGACACCTGGACCTGGTTCCAGTCCGGCATTAACACCGACGGCGCGCACAACCCGGTAACGAACAAGAAAGTGCAGTCGGGTGAAATCCTCAGCCTCAACACTTTCCCGATGATCTTTGGCTACTACACGGCGCTGGAACGCACACTGTTCTGCGACCACGTTGATGATGCAAGCCTCGATATCTGGGAGAAGAACGTCAAGGTCCACGAGCGTGGACTCGAGTTGATCAAGCCGGGCGCGCGCTGCATGGATATCGCGATCGAGCTCAACGAGATGTATCGCGAATGGGACCTGCTGAAGTATCGTTCGTTCGGATACGGCCACAGCTTTGGCGTTCTGAGCCATTACTATGGCCGCGAGGCTGGCGTAGAACTTCGCGAAGACATTGAAACGGAGCTCAAGCCAGGAATGGTCGTGTCCATGGAGCCCATGGTCATGATCCCGGAAGGTCAGCCTGGCGCTGGCGGCTACCGTGAGCATGACATCCTAGTGATCGGCGAGGACAACACAGTCGAGAACATCACCGGATTCCCATTCGGCCCCGAGCACAATGTCATCAAGAACTAAGATCAGTGCTATCTCGGTAGCAAACAATATTGCTATGATCAGCGCCCTGTTGGCGCTGGTCATAGCGGTAACCCTCCTATCGCGTGAAACCCAAAAGCACGGCTACACAGTGATTGCGCGCGGCGGGGGCCTACCGATCTTCATCCAAACGAACAGCGCCTACTAATCCATGCTGGACATAATGGTTGGCGTTACCGTTTCGTCGTCTGGCGGCATTGGCCGTCAGACAACTTCAATCATTTTGAAACCCTGATGTAAAAATGCGAAACCGAGCCCTACAAGAGTTTCTAGATGCGGCAAGAATTGCCTATTCTGCCCGTGCGCGAGATCCGAACTCTGTCAGCTTGGTTGAACAAGTCTTTGCCACCCTTGAGTCTCCCGCACCACAATCACAGTCCGACAGCGGTCGACTTCCGGTCTGCAAGTATCTCACGGATATTGCGAACCCGTCCGTCTCCGACGAACCTGATCTTCGACAGGTGATGACGACATTCTTTAGCATCGAACCGACGCTCCGGTGGCGGCGCCGTCAAGGGGATTGCAGCGGTGCAAGCGAAGGTTTTGCCGAAAACCATGCAAACGCGATGATTGTCGGTCCCGGTGGCCTCGAACCGCGAGAGGACGTTTGGCTGGGAGTGTCGCTTCTCGGGCCAAACGTGCAGTATCCCAATCACAGGCACCCACCCCAAGAAACCTATCTTGTCATGAACACGGGCGACTTTCGTCAAGGTCGGAACGAATGGGTTCATGTGGCGAAGGGCGAAACCTTCTACAATCCGCATAATATCCCGCACGCGATGCGGTCAAATGATCTTCCACTCCTCGTTTTCTGGGTCCTGAAGGAATAGCCGGAGCGCAAAAGATGCTGTGCATGCTTCTGTGATGAAAAAGAGGCGCCACTCGCTCACCCTATGCGGATTAAATTGCTTGAGGAATATTGGGCAGGCTGGAACTTAACAGCTTCAGACCTGAGCCAAAGCGGTCATTGCAAGGCGCTTGGTACATAAGCGTGCTTATGCGTGTTCTGGATCACCTTCAGGTCGCTGCTTGCCACATCCGAAACCGCCCCTGCCCGGTCACTTCCCGGATGAGGCCTCGCGCTTCCATCCATGCGAGGTTGCGCTGAACCGCTGCCCGACTGGCACCGGTCAAGGTTTGGGCCATAGGAGCGGAAACGAGGGGCCATTCGGTCAGGGCCCCAAGCAAGTTTGGCGAGGTTTTACCCGAGAGCGCGGCCGTCTCAGCTTCCGCCCGCGTTGACCATGCTTCGAGATCGTCGAGATGTCGCATCGCGGTCAGGCAACCAGTTTCCATCTCATCCAGCCAGCGGGCCAATCTTTCAGCTGGACGGCCGGACGCACGTAAGCCCCCTGCCCCGCCCATGGCCAGCGGCGCAAAGATGGCTCCATTGCCGTCGCTGGCCGCGATCCTGCCAGCAGTCACAGCGGCCTCAATCCGGTCTCCATATCGGCCGAGGCCAGCCAGACTCCAGAGCTGAAACCCCATGCAAGCGCGCGTGATCGGGTGGAGGTCAACCGCGGCTGTCATCACGTCCAGCCAGCTCCCTACACGCTCGTCAAAGCGCTCGGCATTGTCCTCGAATTTCTCAGGATCACGCCGATCCAGGAAGGCCGCCAAATCTACCATTGGCTCCGGACCACCTGTCAGGCGTCGCACGGCCCATCCGGCACGGGCCAGTGCTTCCGAGTCATCCTGCACTCCAGACAAACGCATGGATATCCAAAGCGCCAGCCGATCGGGGCTCACACGATCTCCTGCGAACCAGCTAAGATCCGCCGCCTCGATAAGAGCGAGCCGATGCCGCCAGCCTTCCGGACCGCGCAGCAGCCGGTCATCCAGAGCTCCAAGGCGTCCAGCCAGTCTTGCCAGTCGCGCAGCGTGAACCCCCTCTGCCCTTGCCCAGTCATCGACCACAGCGGTGTCGGGCGGTTCCGCCCGCGGCCCGGGAGGCAAATCATCGGGTTCTTCTTCGAGTGGCCCAGGCAGGAACCAGAGATCATCCTCGTTGTCGCAATTGCTTTGCCGTTTCATCAAAAAGTTCTTACAGGATTCCAGTAGGATGAAGCGTAGTCCGACGTGGTATTTTACGTTTCGATTTCAATTATTAGCTCGCGTTTCAATAAGCGAGAACATGGGGCAGAAGATGGGGTTTAGAAACCGTGGAGCGGCGGGTTCATGACGCTGCGCGAAAACGAAGCGTCTGACGAGGCTTGGGCTAGGGCAACGCGTATCGCGCGAGAACTGGATCGCATTCTGGACGGACAAGAGCCTATGCGTACCGCAGTTGCTCGCGCCGCATCCGAGTTGCGTCTCTCGACGCGCCAAGTCTACAACCACCTGCGCCGATACCGCACCGAGCGCCGGGTTTCTTCGTTGCTGCCAAGAACAGGTGGGGCGAGGCGCGCAAGGATCAGCCCGGCCGTTGAGGAGATCATTTCGGCAACCCTTCGGGAGATGTGGCTTCAGCCCGAGCAACCGGACCTTGCGCCGATTGTCGATGAAATCCGCACCCGTTGTGTCAGCGAGGGTCTTGATCCGCCCGCCTATGTCACCGTTTCCAAGCGTATCCCACGACTGTTCACGCCCGAGGAGATTGCCCGACGGCGACATTCAGGAGGGAAAAGCCTGCGGCGTCTGAAACCCCGCCCAGGCTATATCCGGGCCAACCACGCACTCGATGTCGTCCAGATAGACCATACCCCCGCCGACATCCAGTTTGTAGAAGTCATCGATGGTCAGGGCATCTATGTCGGACGCCCCTATCTCACTATCGCAGCCGATGTTGCAACAAGCGCGATTATTGGCTTCTGCCTGACCCTTGAGCAGCCCTCACGCCTGTCGGTCGCCCTCTGTCTTGCGCAGGCGATGTGCCGCAAGGAGGACTGGCTGGCAGCGCGCGACATCAATCATTCCTGGCCGATGTTTGGTCGCCCGAAAAAGGTCGTCGTGGATTCCGCCAGGGAATTCAGAAGCACCAGTTTCATCCGGGGTTGTGCCGAGTACGGCATTGTAATTCAAAGCCGGAACAAGGGGACCGTCCATCGTGGCGGGGTTGTCGAGCGGCTTCTCGGCAAAGTGAATACGGTGCTGCGCTCCCTGCCTGGCAAGACCGGGCGTTCCATCGCGGATCGGGGTGAGTACCTGTCCGAAGACCGTGCGAGGCTCAACTTTGCAGACCTCGAACGCTGTATCGCGCTGGCGATTATCGATCACAATCTTAGCCAGAATGAACGCAAGCTGACGGTCCCGACCAAGGAATGGGAACGAAAATGCCGTCAGCCGGATGGCCCGGAAGACAACCCTTTCGACGTTCTGCTCAGCTTTCTCCCGAACAAGACACGCAGGATTTCACCTCAGGGTGTCAGCCTGTTTGCCAACGACTATTTCGATCCATGGTTGGGCCCGTTGGTCGCCCGCCGTGATCGATTGGGTGCTCTCGATGTTCGTTATGATCCTCGGGACATGAGTCACATCTACATCAAGGATCCCGATACAGGAGCCTGGCGCCCTGTGGAGCGGCGGGATGGACTGCTTGAGGCGGTCACCCTCTGGCAGCACAGGGCCGAGAGAAGCCGAGCGCGCGAAACCGGCCGACGCCCGATCGAGGAGAAGACCGCGATCCGCCGCGAAATCGCGGCGACCGTGGATGCCTCAGCAACGAAGAAGCAAAGGCTGAAGGAAATCGCACGGGCCAGGCATGCGACTAATGCGCCGAAACCCTACCAGAGCCTCACTTCTTCCCCGACACCAATCCGCGAAACGCCTGACCCTGAGCGCCCGCGCCGCGTCTTTCCGGTTGAGGATTGGTGAAATGACTGATCACCTCCTGGACTCCGCTGCATCACTTCTCGATGCCGGTGACGCGTGCCGCATCGCCCATATCCGGACGGCCCGTTGGATCAGCCATCCGGTTGCAAGTCGCGCCCATAACGCCATGAGTCTGCTGCTTGATCGGCCAGTAACCTTGCGTCCCAGAGGGCTCTTGCTGACAGGCCCCTATCACAATGGCAAGACGATGATCGCCGAACGCTTTGCGATTGAACATTTGCGGCAGTCAGAACGTCAAAGGATCTGGGTGATCCAGACCCGAGAAGGTGCCGGACTGTCTCACTTCTATGCCAGCATTCTTGCCGGGTTGCGCGCGCCTCAGGCATCTGGTTGGCGGAGCCTGTCGCGCGCGGGCGAGCAGGTGGATCATTTGCTGGACAGCTTGAAACCCCGCCTGCTCATCTTCGATGAGTTTCACAGCGCCCTTCGAGGGCGCCGACAGGACGTGAAAGCTATCTTTTCGTTCCTGCGCCGTATCGCACGTGTCCATGACATCTCGCCCGTACTGGTCGGCGAGGTTGCGGTCTATGACGCGGTACACGACACCGAGGAAATGGGATCGCGGTTCGATACGATCCCTGTTCCCAGATGGGCGTATGACGAGGATTTCGCGACGCTCCTCGATAGTCTTGAGACCAGCATGCCTCTCGCCCGAGCCTCGGACCTGTCGCGACCGTCACTGGCTGAGATCATCCATGAATTGTCAGAGGGCTTGATCGGAGAGGTCGTCGATATCGTGAGCAACGCGGCTACCACGGCGATAAGGAGCGGCGTGGAACACATCTCTGAAGCGACCATTACCTCGCTTGGTTACACGCCCCTGTCGAAACGCCGAAATGCTCCTTTGCGCCGCGAAATGATGTGAACCAGTCTGCGTCCGAGATCACAGTCACACCTGCGCGCGACTACGGCAACGAGGTGGGGCAAGGCTGGCCCGTCGTTGTCGCACCGGTACCCGGAGAGTTGCTGTCGAGCTGGTTGCATCGGCTGGCCATGGCCAATGGAATTCCACCTCAATATTTTGGGCGGGTTCTGGATGTCGCAGGTGCAGATTGGTCTGCGAAGCTTGACCGAAATCTTCCCGGACGGGTCCTCAGTTTGCTGGTCGAGCGAACCCGGTTGCCCGCCGAGGAGATTGATGGCCTGGCTTTGCACCGCGACCCGCTGGCCCGGTTGCGAGTGCGGCTGATCACAGGATCAGGAGATGCCCGCACATCGACCGCTCGGGTCAATCGCCTGCAATATTGCCCGGCATGCCTGAAAGAGGATCGCGCACCGTTCTTCCGGCGCGGCTGGAGCCTGGCGACGCGCGTTTCCTGCTTTCGGCATGGATGCCGCTTGCGCGACCAATGCCCTGCCTGCGGCGGCGGCATTGCGCCTGCTCGACAGAACCGGCTTCTGCCGCAACATTTCTGCGTCTGGTGTGATGCTGATCTCCGAAAACCCACCCTGCCCGCCGAGTATGATGTGCAGCGTCTCGAACGGCTCATCGACGATTTGCTTCGAATGCATGTTGCAGGACATGGACGGCATGGAAAGACATCCCTGCCCGCCATGCTTGGGGCGGCTTGTTTCACGTTCAATGGCCAGCCGACGTCAATTTCGCGCTTGCCGCACCGGGTCCGCTACGCATTGTTCCGCCAGTTGGCCGATGGAATGACGCACCTCCAAAAACGTTCCGTGCATCCTGCAATTTACCTCTGGACCCGCATTGCACTGGCTGCGCCCAAGCATTCCGACTTGGTGGCGTCATTGAGTGCAGAGATCACGTTACAGATCACACCGGGACCAAAGACGCGCTCCAGACATCCTGATTTGGCGGACTTACAACAGGTCATCGTTCGCCTTCATTCAAACCGCCGCACATCATTGGCAACGGCTATGCCTGCGCATTGATGACCCCTGCATCCTCCATCTGCTCCCGATCGGGCAGGTCCTGCAGCGACTCCAGATCGAACGCGACCAGGAACTGCTCCGTCGTCACATAGGTATAGGGTGCTCCACGCCGCGGCGACCGTGGGCCGGTTCCGATCAACCCGCGCGCATGCAGTCGCCCGATCAGATCGCGGCTGATCTCCTTGCCGAAGATGTCCTTCAGCCCGTCCCGTGTGACCGGCTGGTGGTAGGCGATGGCAGCGAGCACCGCGACATCGTATTCGTCCAGGTCCAGAAGCTGTTCGCCCACATCCGCAGCGGCCCTGATCGCTGGGGCGTAGGTGGGCCGCGTGCGCAACATCCAGCCGCCGGCCACCTGCGCCACTTCGAAGGATCGTCCTTCGAGATCGGCGACCAGGTCTTCGACCAACAGATCGACCGAAGCCCCCTGCCCCACCACGCGCGCGAGGTCCTCGCGCGGCACCGGCGATGCACTGGCGAAGAGAACGGCTTCAATCCGCCGCATCCATTCACGCCAGCGCAATTCTGTTGGCAGATCGTCCAATTCCCGATCGAAATCAGTTTCGGCGTGATCCTTGGCCATCGCTCAGATCCCGTAGAGCCGGAACGTGTCGCGGCCGGTCAGCTCGCGCACCGCGCCGAGATCGACCAACCGGTCACAGAGCCGCCGTGCGGATCGGTCCGGTAGTGGCAGGGCCGCAGGCGCGACGGCATCTTGGGTCAGGAATATCGCGACGGCGGCCTGCGCGCCTTTGGCGCGCAGCTTTGGCGCGACCGCTTTGAGATGCGCTGCCCGCCGCGCGAGGTCAGTTGAGAGGCGCACGGCATCGACCGCCGATGAGACGAGCGCACGATGACAAGCCGAGCGTAGGTCTTCGCCTCGCTTGCGCATGTCGGCGCACTTCAGGCCCTGTCTCTTATACA
>OJIO01001046.1_pt1 | contig 13673 bp, 12 predicted proteins | sample 1595621 | NCBI WGS metagenome assembly OJIO01 (sample SAMN05416776, study PRJEB24817) | seawater metagenome | isolation source: Sea water | place: Canada:Atlantic | collected 2013-07
TCGTGGGTTGGCGTGTAGCGACGTCGATGAGAACGGCACTGGTGCTGGACGCTCTAGAGCAAGCTCTGTGGGCACGAAAACACAGACAAGGGTTGATCCACCATAGTGATAGGGGAAGCCAATATCTCTCGATCCGCTACACCGAGCGTATGGCTGACGAGGGTATCAATGCCTCAGTCGGCACCACCGGCGACTCCTACGACAATGCGCTGGCTGAGACCATCATCGGCTTGTTCAAAACGGAGGTGATCCATCATCGTGGCCCATGGAGGGGACTGGATGCCGTTGAGTATGCCACGCTGGAGTGGGTTGACTGGTTCAACAACCGCCGACTGCTGGAACCCATCGGAAACGTTCCACCAGCAGAACGAGAAAGGACGTATTATCGTCAATTGGAGGAGTCGGGTGAAGCTGCCTGACTCAAACAAACCGGTCTTCGGAATAACCGGGGCGGTTCAAGCCAAGAGATCGATACCGTGGTGTACAGCTCACGAAAGGCGTTTTTACGCGAGGCAAGCGCTGAAGAGACGTTAAACGACGTTAACGATGTGCAACTAGATCGCTACTACAAACAGTTTATGCAGGGCATGGGAGAAACCGAAAAAGCCTTTTTGGCCTCGGTGAGCCGGTTAGGTAAATACCCGGTCGTCGGCGGTTTAGCGGTGCGCTGGGAGCGGGAGGGGGTCTATATTGATTCGTCGCTCAACCTGCATGACCCGACGCTAAAACCCGCGTTTATCGAAGCGGTGAATAACATGGTGCACTTAGCACGGGCCATTCATCGCCAGGGGGTATTTAAAAGCTGCCTGTTCAATGCCCGCCAAACGCTGCACTTAGAGCGTGGTAGCCCTGAGGAGGCGTTTTACTGCCAGCCAGAGATGGCGATTAATTACGAAGTGAGCGCGGTGCCGGAAATGGAGGATCGCACCCGGCAGCACAGCTACTTTGAAGATGGCCCGGACCCAGAAGAGCTATTGGTGCTGCCGGATACCATTATGCAGATGCTTCAGCGGCTCAATGAGATTCACCATACCGGTATGATCATCTTTGAAGCGCTGCCCAAACATCTCAAAATCCATAGCTACTATCGGCTGCTCGACCCCCAACGCGAACAAGAGTTTCGAAGTCTACTGAGCCGAATGTTGGCCGCTGTCAGTCAAATCGAGGGGCTGGGCGTGTCAGGGTTTATGAAGATGCCCTACAAGGACACGCGCTTTTTTACCCACTTAGAACGACAGCCAGAGCATTTCTACCCCAAAGACCCAAAAGAGTATGTGAGAAAAAGCACCTTGCCCACGCCGCCGCGTTAGGCGGCACTGTTAATTCGGCGCGTTTGTGCTTAGCCAGCTCGCCAACTGTTCGGTCAAGCGGTCGGTGGCGCTACCAAAGGCGTTCACCACATCGGGTATCTCCGTGCTTGTGGCACGCTCCCGAATCGCAAAGCTGGTGGAGGCCACGGGCTGTTGGTCTGCGCCGAGTAATTGGACGTCTAACTGCAGGTTAACGCTTGGTGGAGAGGCGTCGTACTCGCTCTGGAAGTGGCGCAGCTCGCTTAATAGCAGCAAGTCGTGAGGGAGCCGGTCGCTGCTCACGTTGGCGAACAGCTCTTGCTGCTGCAGGCCTGCAATCAGCTGGGCCTGCAGCATGTCCGGCGCATCTTCATGCCAGCGAGCACCCTCATACACATTGACCACATTGCCTTCGGGAAACACCACGATACGATTGCTGCTGAGCAGGTGGCCCGCTTCTGGTGTAGCGATACCCAGTCGCTCTGGCTGTGTGATGGTGGCAGGGTCGCTCTGCATCGTGGTAGCAGGCAAGCGATACAGCGTCGATGGCGCTTTCTCCGGTAAAATAGAGCAGCCCGAAAGGGTGAATAGGGCGCTTAAAAGAAAGCCGTTACGTAAAGCGTGCATGTTCATGGGCGGAACTCCTCTACTTGGTCGCGGCCTAGGAAAAAGTCCGTGGGGCTCTCTTCAAGTTCTCGCGTAATGCGGTCAAGGGTAGCGAGTGTCGAGCGTAACGCCGCTAGGGCCGGGGCAATGTCGCGGGTGCTTTGTAGAGTGCCTTCGACAGCACCCGCGTTATCGTTCACCAACTGTTCTATCCGCTGGGCAGCGCTGGCAACATCGCGGCTGGCGCTCTCTGCGCTGCGCATCACCTGCTGACCCTCCTGGCTCAGCAGGCGGTTCGTCTCTAGACTAAGCGATTCGATACTTTCAAGCGTGGTGGAGGCTTGGCGTGACACATCGCCAAAGAGCGCCATGTTTTCATCCAGGGCAGACTGCTGAGAAGCAATCATCTCGGTGATTTGGGCAATATTGGTCAGGATATTGCCTGCTTGCTCACGATTATTGTCATCGAAGAGCTCGTTCACACTCTGCAAAATCGCGTTGAGGTTTTCGACCATCTCTTCGCCTTCGTCAAATAGCGTAGCAATAGGCGACGGGTCGGCTTGAATGAACGGCGTATCGTCGCTGCTTTGCGCTAGCAAGCGTTGGCTTTCTGGGGTGCCGCCATAGAGCTGCACGGACATACTGCCGGTAATGCTGGCAAAGGCTAGCTTTGCGCGGGTATCCACTTTAATCGGAGTGTCTTCATACACGCGAATAAGCGTGATCACTTGGCGTGGGTCGTCAGGATTGAGGGAAAGCTCGGTGACATCGCCCACTTCAATGCCGTTGTACTGCACCTTGCTGCCCACCGAGAGGCCGCTGACGCTGCGCTCGAACAAAATGCGGTAGGGTTGATAGTCGCGTTGGCCAGCCGCATAGCTCATCCAGAGCGCAAACAGCAGGGCGGCAGCGGCCGTTAGCACGGTAAACAGGCCGATCAAAATATGGTGCGCGCGGGTTTCCATGTGCGTCACTCCTGAGAAGATGTTGGGCCAGCAGAGCGCTGTGCAGCGCGTCCACGCGGTCCATTAAAGTAATCCTGTACCCACTCGTCGTCCGTTTTCGCGACGTTTTCCAGGGTATCCACCACCAGAACGCGTTTTTGCGACAGCACAGCGACCCGGTCACAGGCCGCATAGAGGGTATCGAGGTCGTGGGTGACCAAGAAAACGCTAAAGCCCATTGCATCGCGCAGCGTGACCAACAGTTGGTCAAACGCGGCGGCCCCAATGGGGTCGAGTCCTGCGGTAGGCTCATCGAGAAACAAAATATCCGGATCCAGGGCCAGTGCCCTGGCAAGTGCGGCACGTTTCACCATGCCCCCAGAGAGCGATTCTGGAAATTGTCGGGTGGCATGAGGGGGCAGGCCTACCAGCGAGAGCTTGATACGCGCCAGATACTCGGCCTCTTCCCTAGAGAGTTTGGCGTGCTCAATAAGCGGCAGCGCAACGTTTTCTTGCAGGTTGAGCGAACTAAACAGCGCCCCACGCTGAAAGAGCACCCCAAAGCGCCGCTCGACCTGGCTGCGTTGGGACTCACTTAACGCATTTAACCGCTGGCTCAGCACCTCTACTGTGCCGTCATTTGGCCGCTTTAAGCCCACAATACTGCGCAGTAGAACTGATTTACCGGTACCTGAGCCGCCGACCACGCCGAGAATTTCGCCTCGGTAGAGGGTCAGGTCCAGCCCTTCGTGAACGACGTTGTCGCCAAATCGATTCACCAGCCCCTGAACGCGGATAACCGCTTCATCGCGCTTGGGCTGTTGAGGCATCTCTGAATATCGCTCGGTCACCAGCCCATCTCCATGAAAAATAGCGCCGCTAACGCATCTATCAGAATCACCATAAAGATGGACTGCACCACGCTTGAGGTGGTGTGGGCGCCTACCGATTGGGCACTGCCGCTAACTTTAAACCCTTCTAGGCAGCCAATGACGGCAATCACAAAGGCAAATACCGGCGCTTTGCTCAAGCCGACCAGAAAATGAGTGACCGACACGTCTTTTTGCAGTGTGGTGATGAACTGACTCATAGAAATATCCAACGATAGGGTGGCCACCACCGCGCCGCCGACGAGGCCGCTCAGCATGCCCACAAACGCCAGCAGCGGTAGGCTGATCAACATCGCCATCACCCGGGGAAGTACTAGCAGCTCAATCGGGTCGAGTCCCAATGTTTTGAGGGCATCAATCTCCTCGTTGGATTTCATCGCGCCAAGCTGGGCGGTAAAGGCGCTGGCAGTGCGGCCTGCCAAAAGTATCGCGGCCAAGAGCACGCCAAATTCCCGTAAAAATGAAAAAGCTACGAGATCAATGGTGTAAACCGTTGCACCGAAATCTTGGAGCACCGTGGCCCCCAAAAACGCCACCACTGCGCCCACCATAAAGGTTAAGAGCGCAACGATAGGCACCGCATTCAAGCCACTTTGCTGAATATGCGCGACGGTTGCGGTAATACGCCAGTGACGGGGTCGAAACAGAAGTGAGGTAAATGTGGCCAGTACCAAGCCAATGAAAGCCAGTAGCTGGCGCTGCTGAGACCCCAGCGCCACCATTTGCTGGCCCACTGTCGCTAAGGCTTCGCTAATCCGGTTGGGTCGGGGTGGGGGGCTCTCAAGCGGAGCGTCCATAGCCTCGGCAATGCGTATCAACAAAGCCTGCTGCACCTGGGGAAGATCGTTTGCCCAGTCGCCAATTTGTTTGGTTTTTTCAACACCAAGCAGCTCAACGATCAGCGCCGCACCGGCGGTATCCAGCCCCTCAAAGCCGGGTAACGACAGCGAGGCCGAGCTTAGCTGCCCCTGCTGCTGTAGGGCGCGCTTCAGCTCAGCGTAGTGGCGTAGTGTCCATTCGCCGTGCAGCGAGACACGCTCGCCCTGTTGAGTGATCCACTCGTTTGGCATCCCTGCTCCTCAGTGCCTTCACATGCAGTGAAGGCCTATGATGCAATCAAACGAGCGTTAGTGAAAGGTAAGCCGTCGTTTCTTAACGTGACGCACTATACTTGGGGGCCAGCTCCTGCTTAATTTTCCCCGCTACTTCCTTGAGTCTAGGCCCAAGGTTGTTGACCAATCGATCATGATCCAAGCGCAGGCTAGAGCCACCGCAGTTAATCGCCATCACTTCGGCACCATCTTCTAAAATAAGCGGCATGGCCACGGCGCTGATATCCCGCTGCCAATCCTGCTCGGAGAGGCAAAAGCCGTACTCGGCATAGTCGCGCAGGCTCTGCTCAATACCGGCATGAAGGCGCGGCCAATCGCTGCCGTGAAACGCGGCTAGCTCTTGCATTACCTGTTGGCGGCGCTCGTCAGTTAATCCGCACAGCCAGGCACGGCCAATCGCCGAAGTCGCAATCGGTAGACGAGAGCCGACATCCAAGCGAATAATCAGCGGCCCGTGGCCGTGGCAGGTTTCCAGATACACCATGTCGCTGCGGTCGGCACCGCCCAGGCTCACGTTGCAGTCGGTGGCGTCGGCAAAGTGCTGTAAATGGGGGCGAGCAATTTCGCGAATGCCCATATTGGCCAGAAAGCGGTAACCCAGCGCCAGCACACCCGGCCCGAGGCGGTACTTCTCAAGGTGGCTATTGTGTTGCAGGTAGCCTAACTGGGTCAGCGTATAGGTTAACCGGGACACCGTGGGGCGGGGGATGTGGGTGCGATTCGAGAGCTCTGCATTGCCCAGGTACTCTTCCCCTGTTCCAAAAGCGCGGAGCAGTTCTAACCCCCGCGCAAGCGCGGTGACAAAGTTGCGATCTTTTTCGGGTGATTGCGGCTCATCAGCAGCGGCGTCGGTTGGTTCCATCAAGCGTCTCGGCTAATCAATCATTGAGTGGCAAGTATCGCATACCTGCGCTGGGGCGTTGCAAAGTGCGATAAGAGAGCTTAGTCAACGCTTGGCCTGCGGCGCCTGCCTTAGATATTGTGCTAGCGCCGCAGGAGGGCGGTTAGCTCTCCAGGCGTTCAATGATGGTCGCAATGCCCTGGCCAACGCCAATACACATGGTGACCAGCGCATAGCGCCCGCCAGTGGCTTCTAGCTGGCGCAGCGCAGTGAGTGCCAAACGTGCGCCCGAAGCACCCAGCGGGTGGCCTATAGCGATAGCGCCACCGTTAGCATTTAAGCGCGGGTCGTCGGCGGAGAGCCCCAACTGCTGAACGCAGCCCAACACCTGCACCGCAAAAGCTTCGTTGATTTCAATCACGTCCATTTGTTCCAGCGAAAGCCCAGCCCGTGCCAGCGCTTTTTGCGAGGCGGGTACCGGCCCCAGGCCCATGACGCGGGGAGCAACGCCCGCCACGGCGCTGGCAACGATACGCGCTCGCGGAGCAAGCCCAGCTCGCTCGCCTGCTGCACGCGTGCCGACAATCAGCGCGGCAGCCCCGTCATTTAATCCAGACGCGTTGCCTGCGGTCACGACACCGCCTTCAAACAGCGCGCCGAGTTTGGCCAGTTTTTCCTCAGTGCTTTCAGCCCGGGGATGCTCATCTTTATCTACCAACAGCGGCGGCTGTTTGCGCCCTTGAGGCACGTCTACCCCAAACATTTCGCCTTCATAAAAGCCGTTTGCCAGCGCCTTGGCATAGCGCGCTTGCGAGCGGGCGGCAAAGGCGTCGCTGGCCTCGCGGCCAATGTTCAGGTCGTGGGCAATGTTATCGGCAGTTTCCGGCATGCTGTGGCTGCCGTACTCTTTGGAAATCCACGGGTTGGGGAAGCGCGAGCCAATCACGGTATCAAACATCGGCTGATTGCGAGCGTAGGGGGTATCGGCCTTGCCCAGCACGTAAGGTGCGCGGGACATGGACTCCACGCCGCCAGCCAAAAATAGCTCACCTTCGCCTAAGCGAGCGGCACGGGCGGCATCCATCATCGCGGCTAAGCCACTGCCGCACAGGCGATTGACGGTTTGGCCTGCCACCTCAATCGGCAGGCCCGCCAGCAGCGCACCGTGACGGGCCACGTTACGGGAATCTTCCCCCGCTTGGTTAGTACAGCCCGCCAACACTTCTTCGTAGCTTTCCGGGGCAAACGGATTACGCGCCACCAGTGCTTTTAACGTTAAGCCCAGCAGTCCATCCGGGCGAATGGCCGCTAGGCTGCCGCCATGGCGACCAAAAGGGGTACGTAATCCGTCGTAAATGTAGGCGTCTTGCATGGTTATTCTCCTTGTTTGTGTAAGCCGTATTTGGGCCGTAGTTGAAAATTAGGTGTGTCAGCCCGTTGGCCCGTCAGTGAGGGGCATACCCAGCGCGGCGCGGCGGCGCAGCCACGGGCTAGGGCGATAGCGGGGGTCACCGGTGGCCTCTAATAGGTTGTTTAAAATGGTCAGGATGCGCGAAGCGCCGTAATGGTCGCCCATACGCAGCGGGCCAAACGGGTAGCCCAGGCCAAGTTCCACCGCACGATCAATAGTGGCGGGTGCAGCAACGCCTTGCTGTGCGATATCTGCCCCAACGTTGACGATGCAGGCCACCACGCGCTGCAGTACAAAGCCGGTGCTGTCTTGTAGGGTGCTGACCGGTGTGCCGTCAGCATTCAGCAGGTTGGCGGCGGCATTGACCAGGTCGGGTCGGGTAATGGGGGAGGCCATCAGGCTGCGGCGCTTATCCAGCCCCGCCAGCATATCCACCGCTACGCACTGCTCGGCATTCAAGCCTTGGCGCAAGGCGCACTGCGTGGTGTCTTCGCCCAGTGGTGTCAGCAGGCACAGCGCTGCTGAGGAGGGCTGATCGGCACTTTCTAGTGGCCAGCCCTCCGTGGTAACCAGTTCGGCAAGCTTAGTGGCGCTACCAGGGTCGTCTTGGCTGATCCACACGGGGCAAGGCGAGGCTGACGCAATGACGGGCTCTTCCGGTATCTGCTGCTGGCCATCCACGTAGCGATAGAAGCCTTCGCCGGTTTTGCGCCCCAGCAGACCTGCTGAGAGCCGCTGACGGGTGATCGGGGACGGGCGGAAACGTGGCTCTTCATAGTATTGGTGGTAGACCGACTCCATCACCGCATGAGAGACATCCAGGCCGGTCAAATCCAGCAGCGTGAATGGCCCCATACGGAAGCCGCCTTGGTCCACCATGATACGGTCGATGGTGGCGGGGTCGGCTACGCTCTCGCTCAGAACGCGCAGTGCTTCTGTGCCAAAAGCGCGCCCGGCGTGATTGACCAGAAAGCCAGGGGTGTCGGTAGCCTGGGCGGTAAAGTGGCCCATGGCGGTGCCCAGGGCATTAACCCGCTGGGTGACATCGTTAGCGGTACGTAACCCTGGAATCACTTCCACGATTTTCATCAGCGGGACGGGATTGAAAAAGTGAAAGCCAATCACGCGCTCTGGGTGCTGGCAGGCGGCAGCAATCGCGGTTACCGAGAGGGAGGAAGTATTAGTCGCTAGCACGGCATCCTGGCTGAGAATGCCTTCTAAATCGCTAAAAAGACCTTGTTTGGCTTCGAGTTTCTCGACGATCGCTTCAACGACAATATCACAAGGAGCAAGGGCGGTGAGTTCGCTGGCTTCAGCCAGTCGCTCGCTATACTGCTGTACCTGCGCTTGACTAATGCGCTGCTTGTCAGCGCTTCTCTGCCATAGCCCTTTAATAAAGTGCTGCGCTTCCTCGACCGCTCCCTTTTTAACATCGAAAAGCATCACGTTTAGGCCCGCCTGTGCGGCTAATTGAGCGATGCCGCGACCCATGGCCCCGGTGCCCACAATACCCAGCGTGGTGAAGGGAGACGGTGCTGATTCGCTAGCCATATGCCAAATCCTCTCTACTTTGGGGCTTCTACTGCCTGTTTATTTGTTTGCTTTGTTTTGCATTGCAAAATGGTGTTTCAATTATTGACTGCCATCCTAGGCTATGCAAAAGTGCCTGACAAGAAGTGTGGACGTTAATTTCGCCTGATGAAATAGGTTCAGTTTTAATCGGTGTCCCTATGTCATCCAAACACTATTTCCAACGATAAAAAGCAAACTATCATCACCAGGAGCCGTCATGATTCGCGATCCCGAATTGATCAATCAACTTGTTGATACTATCTCCCGTTTTGTCCGCGAGCGTTTGATTCCTAACGAAGCACGTCTTGCAGAAGAGGATGCGGTGCCCGCCGAGATACTTTCGGAAATGAAGGAGATGGGGTTGTTCGGGCTATCCATTCCTGAAGAGTACGGCGGTTTGGGACTGACCATGGAAGAGGAAGCCCTGGTAGCCATGGAAATCGGCAAAACGTCTCCGGCGTTCCGCTCGGTATTTGGTACTAATAATGGCATCGGTGCCCAGGGGATTTTGATCGATGGCACCGAAGAGCAAAAAGCCAAATACGTGCCGCGCCTGGCCACGGGTGAAATACTCAGCTCGTTCTGTTTGACTGAGCCTGATTCAGGCTCTGATGCCGCTAGCCTGCGAACCACCGCCGTGCGCGATGGCGACCACTACGTATTGAACGGCACCAAGCGTTATATCACCAACGGCCCGGAAGCGGACCTGTTCACCGTCATGGCGCGTACCGACCCAGACAACAAAGGGGCTGGCGGTATCTCTGCCTTTATTGTTGAAGGCAATACGCCTGGTCTGATCCGCGGTCCGGCGGATAACAAGATGGGCCAGAAGGGCGCGCATACCTGTGACATCATTTTTGATAACTGCCGCGTACCGGCTGAAAACATCATTGGCGGCAAAGAGGGGCAAGGCTTTAAAACCGCCATGAAAGTGCTCGACCGTGGGCGGCTGCATATTTCTGCGGTGTGCGTGGGCGTGGCCGAGCGCTTAGTAGAAGAGTCGCTGCGCTACACCATGGAACGTAAGCAGTTTGGTGCTGCGCTGTCTGAACATCAGTTGATTCAGGCGATGCTGGCGGATAGCAAAACCGAGGCCTACGCTGGCAAAACCATGGTGATGGATGCCGCACGCCGTAAGGATGACGGCGAAAACGTCTCCACACTCGCTTCCTGCTGCAAACTGTTCTGTGCCGAAATGGTGGGCCGCGTGGCCGACCGTGCCGTGCAGGTGCATGGCGGGGCGGGCTATATGTCGGAATACGCCGTGGAGCGCTTTTATCGCGATGTGCGCTTGTTCCGCATTTACGAAGGGACGACGCAAATTCAGCAGTTGGTGATTGCTCGTAACATGGTGCGGGAGGCGTCCTAATGGCTCTGTCGGTCCCTTACCAAGCGCCAGATGAGAAGATCTTTGGCCGTCTGGCAAGCGAGCTTTTAGCAGAACTCCCCGAGCGCTTGAGCACCCGCGTGCTGGAAAACGCTAAACACCTAGCGGATCACCCCGCGCTTGTGGATGGCAACGTTCGCTGGAGCTACGCCGAGCTGGGTCAAGAGATCCATGCCGCCTGCCAGTGGCTAGCTTCTCTGAACGTGCGCCCCGGCGACCGTATCATGACGATTAGCGAAAACTGCCGTGCGCTGGTAGTGCTGTTGTTGGCTGCCAGTGAAATGGATGTTTGGGTCGCGATTGTCAACTCGCGCCTCTCCGCCCAGGAAGTCGATTTGATCCAGGGCAACTGCCTGCCTCGGCGGGTGTTTTATACCTGCGAAGCCTCCCAAGAGGCGAGCCAGCACGCCGAGCGCCACGCGGCTGATCGCTATCAGCATCCGCAGCTCGGCGGCCTGGCGATTTCACCGCTGTTTGATAGTGAGCCAGAGCCTGTGCACGCCAGTGGTGCTGAGCAGGTCGCGGCCATGATCTATACCTCGGGCACCACCGGTACGCCGAAAGGCGTCATGCTGACCCATCGCGGCATACTGTATATCGCTTCTATTTCCGGCGGCATGCGCCATCTGAGTGAAGGGCAGCGAGTGTATGGCGTGCTGCCGATGTCTCACGTGTTTGGTCTCTCATCAGTATGTATGGGCTCGCTGTATAACGGCGCGTGCCTGTACACCGTGCCTCGCTTTGACGCGGTACAGCTGCTGGCAACGCTGAAAGAGGAGCGCATTACCGTGCTTCAGGGCGTGCCTGCCATGTACGCTCGCGCCCTAGAGTATTTGAAGCGTGAGCAGCGAGCGTTAGAAGCGCCGGCGCTTATCTATATCTCCGCAGGCGGCTCGCCGCTGGATAGCGATACCAAAACCCGTGTTGAAGCAGCCTTTGGCCTAACGCTGCACAATGGCTACGGTCTCACCGAAGCCAGCCCCACGATTAGCCAAACTCGAATCGATGACCGCCACCAGGGCAGCACCGTGGGCCGCGTGCTGCCACTGCTGGAGTATCGGTTAGAGCCCCTAGGCAGCAGCGGCACTGCTGAAAATGCGGGCGATGAAATCGGGGAGCTATGGGTGCGTGGCCCTAATATCATGAAGGGTTATTTCCGCCAGCCGGACACTACCCGTGCCACTTTAACCGAGGATGGCTGGCTCAATACCGGTGATATCGCCAAGCTGGATCACGACGATCAGCTTTATATCGTGGGCCGCAGTAAAGAGCTGATTATTCGTTCGGGCTTCAACATCTACCCGCCGGATGTGGAAGCAGTGATTAATGAGCATCCTGCGGTGACGTTAACCGCAGTGGTCGGGCGGCAGGTGGCTGGCAATGAAGAGGTCGTGGCATTTGTGCAGTGTGAGCCGGGCATTGAAGTCGATATGGCAGAACTCAAAGCCTTTATTGCCGAGCGGCTTGCGCCCTATAAGCGTCCGACGCAGATTATGGTAATGGATGCGCTGCCTTCCACCGCCAGCGGTAAGATTTTAAAAGGACGGCTACGCGACTTGGCCCAGCAGGAGAGCGCTTTATGAGCGAATCAGACAGCGCTAACGCCTCAACAACACCCCAGGCGCTGATGGGCTATCACGAATTGCTGGGCATGCACGTGGTGGAGTGGGAAGAGGGGCGCGCGGTGGTGGAACTCACCATTGAACCCAAGCACCTTAACCGCAGCGGCAATGTGCATGGCGGCGTTTTGGCTTCCATGCTGGACAGCGCCTTAAGCCTAGCGGGCCTGCACTGCGATATGCCGGGGCATATTCGCCGTGGGATGACGCTATCACTCACCACCACCTTTGTCGGGCCTGCTCGGCAAGGCGTGTTGCGGGCCACGGGCACGCTGCGTGGCGGTGGGCAAAAAACCTTCATGACCAGCGGTGAGATCTTGGATGAACGGGGCAACCTTGTCGCTATGGGCGAAGGCTCGTTTCGCCGCCGCAGTGGCAGCGAATCGTCACAAGGCATTCCCGACCCGCAGTTGAGGGAGCCTGGCGAGTGAGCCCAGCCCGTTTCCGGGTTTCCTGTTTGCTACTGGTGACGCTTGCCACGCTGATTCATTTAGTCGGTGGCAGCTTGGCGTGGCAAGCCGCAGGCATCGTTGCGCTGCTGCTTTATTTTGTGACCCTGAAAGGTCAACTCACCCGCATGGCCAAGGGGCTGCTATGTGCCGCTGGCGTACTCACGCTGCTCGCGCTGTGGCGCTCGCCCACGCCTGGGCAGCTGCTGTTTGAGGCGAGTGGGCGTTTTGCGTTTTTTGCCACCTTTATAGTGGCGCTGAGTATGTTGCGCTTACCTGCCTATCGTTCTCGTTTAGTGCGCCGCTGCGGGCAAAGCATGCTGCTTCAACCCCCTAGCCGCCGTTATCCGATCTTATCCCTGGGCTCGGCGCTGTTTGGCATCATTCTTAACATTGGCGTGCTGAATCTGTTCGCTGCGATGATCGAAAAGAGCAATACCCTCAGTGCCGCCCAAGGGCGCGCTTGGGTGCGTGAGGCCCGTCAGCGGCGCATGATGCTGGCGCTGCTGCGCGGATTTTCGCTGGCCCCGCTGATTTCGCCCATGGGCATCGGGGTGGCTGTGGTGCTCTCAAGCCTTCCCCAGGTCACCTGGCCACAGCTGGCACCCTATATTCTGGGGGCCGCCGCGCTGATTTTTATGGCGGGCTGGGCGGTGGACTACTTCACCGGCCCGCACCCACCCGCCAATAAAACCTATGTCACCCCCTCGCTGCGCCCGTTGGCGCAGTTTAGCGTTCTGCTAATCGGCATTGTGGCGCTGGTGTTTTCCATTGCGTGGCTGCTGGAGTTACGTTTGCCAATTGCCGCGCTGCTGGGCGCGCCTACCGGGGCGCTTATATGGCTGGCTTGGCAGCGTCGCAGGCTGGGCTTTGGCGGGCTGCCTGCCGCCATAACGGCGGTGCATCGTCAGCTACCTTGGTTGCTGTCTCCCAGCGCTAATGAAATCGTGGTGCTGGGGGCGGCAGGCTATTTGGGGCATGTATGCGTGGGCTTGGTGGATACTCAGCAGCTAGCACCGTTATTGGCAGTGCTTGACCCGCTGGGCACCTTGAATGCGGTGTTAGCCATGCTGATGGTAGTGGGGCTAGCGCAAATAGGCGTCAACCCGATTGTTACGGTGACGCTGTTGGTGGGCTTGCTCCCCACGCTGGGCATCGAGGGGTTAACTTCTGAGCTGATTGGGGCATCGTTAATGGTAGGCTGGGCGCTGGCGCTGATGTCGTCGCCAATGACCGCTTCCATGCTGATTCTATCGCGCTTTACTGGCGTACCCGCCACCCGCATCGGTTACCGCTGGAACGGGCGCTTTCTGATCGCGGCGATACCGCTGCTAGCGTTATGGTTTGGTTGGTCGCCTTTCTGAGGTGGGCTGTTCAAGGAAACGCTTGACCTTTGGCAGGCATTTTTTTACTGTTACTTTTATAAAGTGAAATATTATTTTGCTATGCGGAATAAAAAGCTAATGGTTCAATCGCTGGAGAATGCCCTATGAAAATCCTCGTCGCGGTGAAACGCGTCATCGACTACAACGTCAAAATCCGCGTCAAAGCGG
>OJIO01001050.1_pt1 | contig 13628 bp, 9 predicted proteins | sample 1595621 | NCBI WGS metagenome assembly OJIO01 (sample SAMN05416776, study PRJEB24817) | seawater metagenome | isolation source: Sea water | place: Canada:Atlantic | collected 2013-07
AGAAGAAGAAGAAGAAGAAGAAGAAGAAGAAGAAGAAGAAGAAGAAGAAGAAGAAATTACTGTGTTTTCTTCTTTCATATCAGGAAAATCATAAGAATCGGTAGAAAATTCATTGACTTTTGTCTTCAGAACAGCAGATGTTATTGTCAAATTAGTTCCAGTAAATGTCTCATCAATTATATCTGCATTTGTATTAAATCTAGCAAGCTGATTGTCGTTGCTAATTTTTTCAGTTGTATTAGATCTTGTTTGTGACTCAACGTTTTTGTCAGTTCTATCTTGTTCATTTACATATGAACCTGAAGTCAACTTGGAATTATTAACTAACGATTTTGTAGATTTTTCTTCATTACTTAAAGTTTGATTATTTTTAGTAATTTGATTGGATTTGGATGCTAATAATTTGTTTTCAATGGTTGATTTTGGTTTGGTGAATACTTGCGTCTTTGATTCTGAGAGACTTGCAGAGTTAGTTGAATATTCATCCAACAAATGACCATTCTCTGAGTTTAATGTATTCCAGCTTTCTTTATCATTGACAGAAGTTGTATTCATGACTGTACTATTATCTGACATCGAATTAAACTGCCAAAACCCAACTAAAGATATAATCAACAGTAAGGCTAATCCAAGGTATGATTTCCAATTTCTCCAGAAAGGTGTGATGGGACGTCTATTTAAATTCTCATCTTCATCTATCAAAGCTGCCATCCTGCCCCATGCAGCAGGATCATAAGGAGTGGTATCTGCTCCTAACTTCGATTTGAAGAGTTTATCTATATTATTCTCCATAGTGGATAATTTTTTCTGTGTCTTTCAATTTTAATATCATCATTTTTAATCTCTTCCTAGCACTATTTAAATGCCATTTCGAGGTACCAACTGTTAGCCCAAGTTTTTCAGCAATTTCTTTATGTTTAAAACCTTCAATCACATAAAGATTAAATACATATTTAGTGGTTTCAGGAAGCTGACTTATCATTTTTCGTAAGTGATCCGCTTGTAAATTTTGATCCGCTTCATTGTATTCAAAATGATTTAAATTTCTATCAGCATTTACAACTTCAGAATCATAATTAATTATACTTCTAAGCTTCTGTGATTTCCTACAAGCATCTATATTTTCATTCACTGTAATCCTTGCCATCCATGGTTTGAATGATTTGGATGTATCAAAAGTCATTATTGACTTAAGCACTTTTAAATATGCTCTATTAACCACATCCTCGGCCGCTTGGTGATCGTTTTGATAGCGGAGAGAAATGCTCATCATATAACCAAAACACTCCTTATAAAGCTCATATTGAGCCTTACGGTCTAGTTTGATTAGTAATGATATTTGCTCTCGCGTAATATTCAAAGTGTAGTTAGTTAGTTTTTTCAAATAAGAAATATTCTAAAACTATAATCATCCCAAATGAAAACTATAGTTCTTTCTAGATCATTTATCTTCTATAATATATGCTAGATTTTGATTACTTTTTTCATAGTTATTACATTATCCTTTTCAATTTTCAAAAAGTAGACTCCTTTATCAAAATTCGAAATATCCAACGATATAGTATTATTAATCGGTACTGAGTTTTCATAGCTTTCAATTAGCTTGCCATCGACATTTAAAACTGAAACAGTACTCCAATAATCTGTTTTGGAATCAAAAAAAATATTGACAATACTACTTGCAGGATTAGGATACACTTTCATTACTGAGGACCATTTCTCTTCCGCTGAAGCAGTTATTTCATTGAATTGAACATCATTTACTATGGGGTTATTAGCTGATATTGTAACTATAACCTCATCTCTCTCCATTCCTGGTCTTTCTCTCACAACTGTATATGTTCCATATGGTAAAGAGGTAAATAGAAATAATCCATTGTCATCAGTATAATCTTGTCCAACAACAACTGATTCATGAAATAGCATTATGTTATCGCTGTCTTCATAACTCCATGAAAATCCACCTATCTTCCCAATACCAGTTATATTCGATATTGGTATTGCAAAAATATTTACAACACTCTTTAGGCCTTTACCTCCGTTCTCAACTATAAAGTGATTTGATTCATCCCAAAAAGGACTCTTAGTAGAGTATGATGGAATGAATTTGTTAGCGTTAATTGGTTTGGCTCTTACAAAATAAGTACCATCTACCATGTTGTTTGAATAAAATAAACCTTGAATATTGAGCAATGGCCATTCTTGAACATTATCGTATAAATAAGCTCCTCCTCCTTCTATTTTATACAATTCTATTTCAGCGTTTTGGCCAAGTTGTGTATTTTCATCATAATAAGAAATTACAACACCTTGATCTATTCCTTGACCATCTGATGAAAAGTATGTACAAGTTTCAAAAACACACCCATCTTCTAAAGTTACTTCAACACAATACAAACCTTCTTGCTGAACAAAAATAACAGATTGGTTTTGACCAGTACTCCATAAATAACTCACAATCGCAGGCACATCGACTCCAGGAATAAATACAGATAAGTTAGCGGAAGTTGAATTTATAAATTCTGTTAGAATTTCCCCTTCACATTCATCGTTTGTTTCTAAATCAACGGTAATACAAAAAGCAGATTCACAATCATCAGAATCTACAATAGATACACAATATTCGCCACTCTTATCTACACTGATAGCATTTTCATTTTCACCAGTACTCCAAGTGAATGAAAATGGTGCGTTCCCATAACCAATAGCAATCAATGCAGCCGATTGTTCGGTGTGTTCACAACCTATAAATACCGAACAATCTGGAATAAAGGTGTAATCAAAACAAGCACTAAAAACACAATCTGAAGCATCAGTAACTGCAGCACAGTAAAGACCTTCTGCACTCGGTTCGATAGATTCTAACGCACTTATAAATTGACCATTGAAAGTCCATGAAATTTCAAATGGTGAATCACCGAAAGCATCTACAAATAACGCGTCGACTCCAGTGTCAGCCCATTGATTTACATATATATAAGCGTAGCAATCGTCCCAAGCGCTACTATCAACTAAAACATTCAAACAATCAAACGCAAGGCAACCGAGTGTATCTGTTATCGTTACACAATACACACCACTTTCAATCACATGAATTTTTGATTCTTGTTCACCAGTACTCCATAGGTATTCGATTTCTGAGGATTGGCCAAAACCACTTGCCATTAGAGAAACACTATTATATCCATTTTCTTGCGATATAAATACAAAACAAGGATATAGTGGATCGAAATTAATACAAACATCTGTAATACAATCTTGAGCGTCAGTAACCGTCACACAAAATTCTCCAACATAATCTGATGATAATGTATTGGTAGGTTCTACTGTACCATCTTCCCATAAATATGTATAAGGACCAACACCGATATTAACTGTATTAAGAATTAAAATATTTAAAGAGTCATCTAAGGTGGCTGTAATGAAAGAAGTACAAAACGTACTTCCGTATTCACAGAATAAAAAATCTTTATCAAAATCGAAATTAGCTTCCGCTATGCAATCTTCATAAGGAATAAACTCACCATTGCAGTCAATCAAAATCAATGTAAAGCAACTATCTTCATAACCAGAAGGTAGTTCGATTGAAAAACTATAAATACCATTTATATCGGTACTTGTGAAATCATCAAATTCATCTTCTGTGAATGTCAATAACAACCCTGCTTCAATAGCTGGGCTACCATCCTCAAACAGTACCTGACCAGATACGTTCAAAACGACTTGTCCATTTGAATAAACAGCAAACAATAAAAGGTATCCAACTATCAATATCTTTGTCTTGCCTAAAATATGATTCATATATCTACTTTCTCTGTTATAATACTTGCGTAAAAAATCAATATTCAAGTATTCAAATTTCTATTTTCCAAATATAGTAATTTAGTGTAACGTTTTCTTCTACAAGTCATGACTGTAAGACTTATAACTACTAATAAATCCTACAGCCATCCTTAGTAAGCTTGTTCGCTAAAAAACAGTATTTGGTCTTTCTCTTAGTGAACATATTTATGAAAACGGTATATTTTTAACCGTTCATAATAGTATACGATGTTATTGATGAGAAGGTTAGTAAAATGACACGAAAAACTTAAAATAAGCACATCTAGTTATTATTCGATCATTCGTTGTAAGTTTGTTTTGATGAAAGTAGAATTTTGGTACATAGGTAAAACAAATGAAAAATATCTCATTCAAGGCATGTCAATATTTGAAAAAAGGCTTAGTCATTATTGTAAATTCAAGTCAATCTGTCTTAAGGATGTGAAACCAGGCCAAAATTCGAATGAAACAAAACTCAGGGAATTTGATCTTATAAATAGCAAGTTAACAACATCTGATTATCTGATACTCCTTGACGAAATTGGTGAAATGCATAGTTCAGAAAAGTTTTCCAAAGTAATAGAAAAACTACAGCTGAATGCATCAAAAAGAGTCATTTTTCTTGTAGCTGGGGCGTTTGGTGCACATGAACTTCTACAGAAAAGGGCGAACAAATTATTATCTTTATCCAAAATGACATTTTCACATCAAATGATACGATTATTCTTTTTAGAACAACTGTATCGAGCATTCACCATTATTAGAAATGAAAAATATCACAACGTATAGTTTATGACAGTTACTATTTTAATAATTATTGTTACTTGTTTGATTTCATACAAAGGTTTTAAAGATCGTTCTTTTTTTGAGCAGTTGAAACACCACCCTGTCTCTGAGGCAAAAAATGGTCAATGGTACCGTATGGTTTCTAGTGGCTTTCTTCATGCCGATTGGGTTCATTTAGGAATTAATATGTATGTATTGTACGAGTTTGGCACATTGGTGGAAATGCTTTACCTCGATCAATTTGGGGAAGTTGCTGGTAGAGGAATATATTTAGCTCTATATCTAGTTATGATAATATTAGCCGATATACCTAGTTTCATCAAGCACAAAAATAATAGTTATTATGGAGCTATAGGAGCTAGTGGTGCTGTTTCTGGTATCTTATTCATATTCATTTTATTTTTACCTTGGGCAGAACTTAGACTATACTTTGCCATCCCTATCCCCGCTATTATTTTTGGTATATTATATCTTGCATATAGTTCTTGGGCCAGTAAAAAAGCACAGGACAATATAGGACATGATGCCCATTTCTATGGAGCTCTATCGGGTATGGTGCTTACTGCCATATTGATACCAAGAACATTTAGTGTGTTTATAGATCAGTTTCTAAATGGCCTACCGTTCTAGTATATACAGATTACAGAAAAGATTACAACTTACTACAAAGATTACAACTACAACAAGATGAAAGATTCAAAAAAAATCCAACTCTATAAGGAGCTGGTAGAAAATAAGTACAAAGTCTACAACAGCCTTTTTATGAATCTACCTTATGAAAGAGTAGAAAATATAGGTATGCTAATCCCATTATTGCACAAAGTATGTCATGAAGGCTTAGCCAATGGACACAATCCTAAACAGATTATTGACCGCTTTTTTGATCAGCATACTGCGATTAAGAGCGAAGATGAAAAGGTAGACTTTTTCTTTAGAGTGATTCAATATGTAGAAAGACAAGTGGTTCTATTCGATAGTGTAGAAGACACAAGACTTACTACGCAAGCTGGCAATCGATCTACATTCCCAATATCAAAACTGATAAACAAACTGTCAGGTGATAAGCTCAAGGAGGCAAAAAAGAAACTGTCTGACTTTGGTGTTAGAATTGTTTTCACAGCCCACCCTACACAGTTTTATCCTTTGTCTGTACTAGATATAATTGATAATCTGCGTGATCAGATTTCTAAAAATGATTTAAGTGCTATAGATATAAGCTTGCAACAGCTCGGTATGACAAGTTTTATAAACGAAAGTAAACCTACTCCATTTGAAGAAGCTAAGAATATAATTTACTACTTAAGGAACGTTTACTATAATGCCATAGGTGATTTATATCAATGCATAAAAGATCAACTCAGTGATGGTGAGCAATTTGATAATCCAGACTTAGTAAAAATTGGTTTCTGGCCAGGTGGCGATAGAGATGGTAACCCTTTTGTAACTGCTGACACGACAACTGCAGTTGCTAACGAATTGAGGATGACCCTTCTAAAATGCTACTATCATGAATTGAAGGCACTACAGAAAAAGTTAACCTTCAAAAAAGTGGTAAAGCCTTTGAGTGAATTGCGAAATAAGCTTTATGCCTGTATGTTTGATGAGACTGCACACATTTCATTTGAAGAAATTATTGCTCCCTTGGATCAAATTCATGACGTTATTATAAATTCATATAATGGTCTTTTCGTAAATGAGTTAAATAACTTAAGAGATAAAATCCATATTTTTAAAACCCATTTTGCAACTTTAGATATTCGTCAGGATTCAAGCATTCATTACCAGGTAGTAGAATCAATTGTTAGTAAATATGATCTTGCAGATAAGCCCCTCTCTGAATTATCTGATAAAGAATTGATGGATCTAGTATTAAATAGTAATGCAAATGTAAATGCTGATGATTTCGAAGAACCGATAATAATAGATACGATTAAGAACATCAAGAATCTCGCATCTATTCAGCAAAAAAATGGTGAAGAAGGATGCAATAGATACATTATCAGTAATTCTGAAGATAAATATGCTATGTTATTTGTTTACGCACTTTTCAGATGGTGTGGATACAAGCCAGAAGAAATCAACTTTGACATCGTGCCATTATTTGAAACGATGGAGGGCATGCAAAATTCTGAAGATGTGATGAATACACTCTTCTCACTTCCAGAATATAAGCGCCACATAAAAAGAAGAGGGAATAAGCAAACAATTATGCTTGGTTTTTCAGATGGAACTAAAGATGGTGGATATCTTAGAGCAAATTGGAGTATTCATAATACCAAAGAATCTTTATCTAAAATATGTGATCAAAATGGAATTGCCGCTGTATTTTTTGATGGTAGAGGTGGTCCACCGGCAAGAGGTGGCGGTAAGACACATAAATTCTATGCATCACAGGCAAAAGCTATAGCAAATAACGAAATTCAATTGACCATACAAGGACAGACCATAACAAGTACTTATGGGACAGAGGAAGCCTTCGTTTATAATGTTGAACAGATGATAACAGCTGGTTTAGTAAATCACCTAAACAAAGATGAAAGGGCTGACCTATCAGATAAAGAAAGAAACTTGATGGAAGAATTAGGTAACTTGAGTTTCGAAAAATACGATGCACTAAAAAAGCATAACAAGTTCATTCCTTATCTAGAAGAAATGAGCACACTAAAGTATTATGGTAATGCAAATATAGGCAGTCGCCCAGGAAAGAGAGGAAATAAAAAACAACTTACATTGAGTGACTTAAGAGCAATATCTTTTGTAGGTTCTTGGAGTCAGTTAAAGCAAAATGTTCCAGGATACTTTGGAATTGGTACCGCTATAAATACGCTCAAATCACAAAATAGAATTCAAGAAGTTATTGATTTATTCAATGAGATGCCATTCTTTAAAGCATTGATTCTCAATAGTATGATGTCACTGACTAAATCATACTTTGAGCTGACATCATATATGAAGAAAAATGAAAAATACAGTGAATTTTGGCAAATTCTCCATGATGAATACACGCTTTCTATAGATATGCTTTTAGAAATATCAGGCTATTCAGAACTTATGGAAGAAGAACCAATTTCAAAGACATCCATTGGAATAAGAGAACAGATTGTTCTCCCTCTATTGACTATACAACAATATGGACTTCAAAAACTATCTGAAGCTGATAATTCTCATAGAGAAGTATATGAGAAGATTGTAACCCGGTCTCTTTATGGGAATATAAATGCAAGTAGAAATTCGGCTTAAGCACAGCATTCCCAATAAACAACAAAAACTACTTCCAATTTTTGAAAGTAGTTTTTGTTGTTTCAAAGAAATTTTGAATCTTCTAGATTAATCTTGGGTAATATTTACGCTACGACTTATTCGATCTTTATCAGATGTTAAGAGTAAAATATATTGGCCTGAGCTCAATTGATTGACATTTATTTCTAAAGAGCTTTTCCCTGTTTTAAATTTTCTGGAATTCCTATTTATCACTCTTTTTCCTGTCATATCCAATATCTCGTAAGCTACAGACTTACTTTTGGATAGAGAAATCTCAACTTTCAATACCTCTGAAGCTGGGTTAGGAGATAGAGAAGTAATAAATATATCACTATTGATCTTCACTAATCCATCCACAGTTGAAGATATGGTGTTTATATCTTGTTTGAATCCATAAATAGATATCTCTCCATTATTACTTCGACCATCAGACCAGAATGGTATCACATATTTATCAGTAGATACTACTTGATTATACTCACCAATACCAAATCCTTGATTAAGACTTCCAATTTGACTAAAATCCGATGCTTCAGAACTAACTTTTATTTGTTCAAATGATTGTCCACCATCTTTAGATACGCCTAGGTAGTAATTAATATCTGAAGAATTTGCAACAGCATCTCTACCATCATACCAGGATAAAGATACTTCTCCACCATTTGATATATTAATAGCAGAATAGAATTGTTCTGTCAAAGGATCAGAATCATCATTAACGATTCTAGCTGACGACCAAGTATCACCTTTATCATCTGAGGTGGTCATGTAAATATCATAACCATCTGTTTCACTTCCAGGAGCAGTAGTAGAAGTATACGCCACATATAATCGCCCATCATATTCTCCTCCTGACTTATCAATGCCTATATGAGGACTTGGATATAGTCGCTGAGCACCGATACCTTCAATTTCTCCAGCTGAATTTCCAATCTCAGCAAAAGCAAAATCTTGTACTTTTTGTTCAGGACTAAATGTCTGTCCACCATCAGTGGATTTTACCATATAGATAGCGTATTGGTTAGGATCTTCATTATCATCGGCAAGAAATGTTACATAGATATTACCTTCACGATCGGTATCAATAGACGTAAATTGGGCAATATTATAATTTTCAGTATTTAATACAATAGCATTATTGAGATCAAAAGATTCTTGTCCAGCAACTTTCCTTTGGAATGTTATTTCGTAGTCCTGAACTGGAGAAGTTATATTTTTGATGCTTACAAAAGCTACGTAGATATTACCTTGATTTGGGCTTGTGAAAGAATTATCAGATACCATCCATTGCTTATCCGCCGCAAATTCTAAATCACTGAGTCCAAATAGATCAGTAAATGATGTTTCGACAACAGGATTCCTTTCATCCCAAGTCAAACCACCATCATTTGATGTAGCATAATAAATGCCCCAGAAAATTTTTGTTTGTTGTAAGGTGATGACTAGCCAAGTCAAATGCGCTACTCCATCATTATCAAAAACAATTACTGGATCACCTCCACCAAGGGGTATAAACTCAGAATCAAGGATACCACTAAATGAAGATCTCGTCCAGCTATCAGCCCCATCATCAGTCATATAAATCCCTATAGAAATCGTTTCATCCAAGCTAGAAGGATCTAGCTTTATACACCCGACAATCATATTATCTTGATCAACAGGATTTACCGCAGCATGCAATTCGAATTCATTGTTATTTAAGTTTACTAGCACCTCCCCAGTACTTCTTTTGTTCGATTGAAGTTTTTGATCATCAGAATTCAATCCTAAATTCAGGTTAGTTTTATTAACATAATGCTCAAGTTGTTCGAATTTTTCACAGGCAACTTTTACACCTTTTTCATTTACTGGATATTTAAATGATTGTGCATTTAAAATTGAAACAAAAGAGATAAAAGATACTAGGCAAATAGATTTAATAAAGTTCATAGTGATTGTATTAAAGTCATACGAATTGGAAATATTTATTTCAAATATATAAAACTCTAATGACAATGGATTGATCAGTGAATATCAAAACTATGAACTATCCATACAAATACCTTCATAAGATATCTGATTGCTAATATTAAGATTAGTACCTATCTTCCTTATTCAATATTATCAATGCTCCAATTACTCCAGGTACCCAGGCACATAATGTTAATAAGAAAACTATTATGATAGATCCACAACCTTTGTCAAATACGGCCAATGGAGGAAACAGTACAGCTAGTATAACTCTAAAAATGTTCATAATTTGTTGCTTTTACTATATACAAGTCGTTTTGCAAGAGCATAAGTTTCTTCGTTTCGACCAAGTAATATTTATAAACGACGACCGCATGAAATATCATTAGAAATTAAACTTTTGTGTTACTTTTGCAGCATTAAAACTATCCACCACTATGAGTGATTCGTTACGTTACGATTTAAGAGGAGTTTCAGCATCTAAAGAAGATGTACATAAAGCCATCAAAAATCTTGATAAAGGACTTTATCCATATGCATTTTGTAAGATCTTACCTGACTATGTAGCGGGGGATGAGGCATACTGTAATATTATGCATGCAGACACGGCGGGCACAAAGACTAGTCTTGCTTATATGTACTGGAAAGAAACTGGAGACATAGATGTTTGGAAAGGAATAGTCCAAGATAGTATTGTCATGAATATTGATGATATGGCATGTGTAGGTGCAGTGGACAATATTATCTTATCCTCTACTATTGGAAGAAATAAAAACCTAATAACAGCTGATGTTCTTAATGTAATTATCAATCATACCCAGACGTTCCTTGATGAGATGTCAGAGAATGGTGTAGAAATGGTGCTTGCTGGAGGAGAAACTGCAGATGTAGGTGATATCGTACGTACGATAGATGTCGGATATACTGCTTTCGCCAGAATGAAGAAAGCTGACATCATTGATAATGACATCCAAGTAGGTGATTATATTGTTGGATTCGCTTCATATGGTCAAGCAACCTATGAGACAGAATATAATGGAGGAATGGGAAGTAATGGGCTAACATCAGCTCGTCATGATGTTTTCCATAAATCATATGCATCTAAATATCCAGACAGTTATGATCATAACACACCTGAAGAAGTAATATTCTTAGGTTCTAAAAAACTGACAGATCCTACATCAATAGAAGGAGTAGATACTGGAAAATTAGTCCTCTCGCCTACTCGTACCTATATCCCATTGATCAAAAAGATAATTGAAGCAAACAGATCAGATATAAATGGTATGATCCACTGTACTGGTGGTGCTCAAACCAAAGTCATGAAATTCCTCAATAAAAATTTGAGAATCATAAAAGATAACCTTCTTCCTATTCCTCCTCTTTTTGAATTAATTAGAGAAGAATCAGGCTTGGATTATAAAGAGATGTATCAAGTATTCAACATGGGACATCGGCTGGAGGTATATACAGGCAGTAAGGAAGCCGCTGAGAATATGATTGAAATTGCTAAATCATTTAATATTGATGCTCAAGTCATTGGTAGAACAGAAGCTTGTGAAAAACAAGAGTTGGTGATAAAAAATGAAACTGGCACTTATACTTATTAGAAAGAATCACTCTAAAATGTATCTGTGATAAAAAGCTGTTTTGCCTAATGGCTCACGCTAATTTATTAGAGTGTTAATGGATATATCATACAGCCGAAACTCTGTTGACTACTTCATCAAATTGATGTAACTCATAATATAACCAAGATGAATTCCTTCATGGAACAGTTCGAAATTAATCGCATCAGCCGCAGAATCTAAATTGATCTTAGTTCTTGTATTATATGGTTCATAATTTTCAAATGCCCTAGATTTATAATCTTCTTCCATTTGTATAGAGGATCCAACAAGTCTTTCTCTAATATAATCTACAAATTCCTGCGTAATATCTCCCTCTGGAATTGTTCCTGGTTTATAAACATTTGTAATATCTTTTCCTTCCGTGTATGGAGCACCAGCTCTTCTATTGATTAATAATTGTTGTACAGAAATAATATGTGCAGCATTCCAAATTATATTATTATTCTGACCTTTAGGTATGTGATTTAATTGTTCTAGTGACAACCTCGATAATGTAAATGCAATCGTTCTACGAATGCTATGGATCATTTTAAAAGTAGAATCTATATTAGTCATAAAGTAGATTTTCAACAAATGTACAATATATTAAGTTGACGACATCCTAATACATTACAATTATATTCATGTATTGACACCTCAATATCAAACTTTTCTATTACATTGTGTCACTTTTCATAAAATATAGAATCATAGCTACCAAGAAGAAAATATACGCAATAGTCGATTTAGAAACTACTGGAGGAATGGCCAAAAGAGACAAAATTACTGAGATAGGAATTGTCTTATATGATGGTGAAAAAATTATTGATCAATATCAAACTTTAGTCAATCCTGGACGCTCCATACCCAGAGAAATCACCCGAATAACTGGAATAACAAATGAAATGGTTGCAGATGCTCCTAAGTTCCATGAGGTGGCTAAAAACGTAGTCGAAATGACGAAAGGTGCCATCTTTGTTGCTCATAATGTGAGATTCGATTATTCATTCCTCAAAGAAGAATTTGGAAGCCTTGGTTATACATTTACAAAACGTCAGTTGTGTACAGTGAGACTATCACGTAAGACTTTTCCAGGGCTCAGATCATATAGTTTAGGTAATCTGATCAAACATTTCAACATTTCAGTGGATGCCCGACATAGAGCGCTTGATGATGCGCTAGCCACCACAGGACTTCTTGAGAAAATTTTAAACCAAGACTATTCGGATCAAACAATTGATCAGATCGTAAATGCTGGTATTAAAACATCCAAATTACCGAAAGAGATCACTTTAGACAAGTTGCATTCTTTGCCAGAAAACACCGGTGTGTATTACTTCCATAATGTATATAACAAGGTCATCTACGTTGGGAAAAGCATTAATATCAAAAAACGTGTAATGCAGCACTTCTCAAAGACAACACAGAAAGCTGAGCGTTTAGCTAAGATGGTTACAGATATCACATTCGAAGAAACAGGGGATGAATTGATCGCAATGTTATTGGAATCTCATGAAATCAAAGCGCTTAAACCCGAAGTAAATAAAGCCCAAAGAACAAGTGAATATCCTTATTTTATTCACCATTATTTTGATTCGAAAGGATATCTGTGTTTCAAATGGGAAAAGTCTTCGATTAAAACAAGAAAGAATAAAAATATCTTATCTCACTATGGTTCTAAACAAGGGGCCATTTCTCATCTTGCAGGAATCACAAAAGAGTTAGGTATTTGTCAATCAAAAACAGATCTCTATGATCGAGAAGGACCTTGTTTTCTTTATAAAACTAAAGTGTGTTATGGAGCATGCATTGATGAAGAAGATGCAGAAGACTATAACAGTAGAGCAGAGATAGGAATCGATTTTTTGAAACGAATATTCGATAAAAATTTCTTCATTGTAACTCAAGGTCGAACTGCCGATGAAAAAGGAATTATACTTGTAGAAGAAGGACACTACAAAGGGTATGGGTATATAGGTGTGGAAGATCTAACTTATGGAATTGAGGAAATTAAAGAAGCTGTGAGATACGTTCCTATAAATCCAGAGACAAACGGAATTATACGAACATTCTTAGCTAAACATCCACTCACAAAAACCATTTCATTTTAATTTTCTTTGTCTGTAGCGTATTAAATTAAATGGCTGTTTGCTGTCTCTTATACACATCTCCGAGCCCACGAGACAGGCAGAAATCTCG
>OJIO01001053.1_pt1 | contig 13603 bp, 13 predicted proteins | sample 1595621 | NCBI WGS metagenome assembly OJIO01 (sample SAMN05416776, study PRJEB24817) | seawater metagenome | isolation source: Sea water | place: Canada:Atlantic | collected 2013-07
CAAGCCGGGCACCGGCAACACCGCCTGCCGTACCTCCGACCAGAGCACCAAACAAGGCACCGGCCAGTGTGCCAATCGACGCTCCAACCGGACCCGCCACAGCACCGACAGCCGCACCGGCTTTGGCTCCGCTAAGTGCTCCCATAGCACCCGTAGTACCACCGGAGACAACGCCCGTGGTTGTTCCAACGTGACGACCTAATTGGCGAGGAATAAGCTGCGTAGAGGTGCAGCGGGGACAGTGGGCGGACATACGCCACCTCCTTGAGTGAAGTGAACAGAAAGAGCCCAAGCGGTAGGGCTTCACCCAAGTAATACGGGGCTGAGATTTTGTTATATCGAATAGGTAAAAGGCACTCAGCAGTCCTGCGACAAGCCATGCCATCGATACTAACTTTTTGAATTACTTAACCGTGTAACCCCTGGTCATTACTGGCCCTATGCATTCATTTCTTCCCTTAATGCCTAGCTAACCTTTCTTGTGCATTTGGCTGTTTATGTTATTGGCGGTAATCAGAGGTAGTTGTTCTCAGTAGCTAGTGTGCTAAGCGGTAGTCCCAGTGAGTACAAGGGCTCACGAAGTAAGAGCCCCCTAGATAACACCGCAGAGGAAAAGACGATCCCTAAAGGATCGGATAGCGTACGAGTGACTAGTCAATAAAGCATCACCAAGAAGACGCTACCTAGCGTGACGGCAACGCTACGGCACGCGCTAGGTGGGTAATGCGTCGTTATCGGTGTTTGAGAAAGGTCTTCAATAACGGCAGCGCCGTAAATTTATATATGCCTCGGTGATGGTACGAGAAAAAACGCTCTCAACCATTTAGCGAGGCATTTCCCATGTTCGATCACGTTTACGACGATACTCTTACCGAAGCCGATATGTTGGCGATCTGTCAGGGCATGCCCCCTACCGTGCTGGAGACGACTGCCTTTGGGCAGGATATCGCGACACTTTCCAACCACGTCTGGCGACAGGACTTAATTGGGGTGGAGCAGCAACTTAAAGCATTGGCGGCTAATGAAGCGCTGTTGCAGAGTGGGCGATTGATACAAACCGATAGGTACGGTAGCCCTACCGTTTTATTAGCACCGGACGCGTTACTCGACACGTTAACAACGCTCTTTACCGTGCTTGTGACGATGTTTACAAAGACCGATATTGGTCAGCACTACCGGCCTAGCCCTTACGCTCAACGCTTTCTGTGGGCATTCGAGAGCTGTGACTACCTGCATGAGGCGGGGTTTTATCAACCGCCAACCATGAGCCGGGAGGAGGCAGAGCAGGTGGTCATAGAGATTAACCACCGGTTAGTCGCTTGGCATCAACGATTAACGCAGGCTGATTTCACCTACGAGTGCAGTCGCCTGCGCCGCAACAGCCGCAAAAACTATCAGCGCCTTTGCACGGTAATAAAGACGCTTTTCGCTCTCTATAGCCGTCTGACGGTCATTCGGATAGACCTGAGTTATAGCGAGGTGGATGGCCCCTATATCGACTACGAAACGGCAAAATACCATCGTGAGCAGTTATGCACGCTGTTCCACACGTCGCCCATGTTTGATCACTTGGTCGGTTATGCCTGGAAGCTGGAGTGGCAACCCAAAAAAGGCTTTCACACCCATTTTCTGTTTTTCTTCGACGGCCATCACGTACAAGAAGACGTTATCCTAGCCCAGCGTATTGGCGAACAATGGGCAGGCCCCATCACGGGTGGGCAAGGCCATTATTACAACTGCAACCGCAAAGCAGAAAGAATCTATCACTACAATGCGCTTGGGCGCATTGACTACCACGACGTGGAAAAGCAGCGCGGACTGGACTGCATCGCCCACTACCTGACCAAGGTCGACGAATACGCGTCTATGTTCGTCACAGGTCGTACGTTTCAAACCAGCCCCCTGCCTACCGTACCTGAAGGGCCTCGGCATGGGCGGCCTCGCCAACGACCTGTCACATGGAATCACGGCGACGCTAGTCTCTGAGCCTTCTTCCGGCTTTGCCGTAGCGTTTAGCTCACAATTCCCCATAGAACCCTACATTTAAGCCTTCGAAGACGCCTGCCGTAGCTACTACGGCAGACCCATGCTATGGACCCGCCCATAACGCCGTGATGGTGGGCGTCTCAATTCGATGACCCGAGGTTACCCCGATGGATCATGCGCTCTTTTTCTCCCTTCAGCTTGAACAGTACCCAGACCATGCCGATGTGATGCGACAGTTTGCCGAAACGAACGGCATCCCGTTTGATCTTGAGCGCATTCACCAACTTATCGAAGCCAGGCAACGCGACAACATGCTTTACAACGCATCAACTCCATCTGAACCAGCGTCAACTGACAGTACAGATAACCTTGGTCATTGGCGGCAGTACATAAACGCTAAGCGCAGCAGGCTCTCTGAGACAAAACACTTGAACCAGACTTCCCCAGCCCAGCAGGGAGACGCGGGTGTGTCGCTGCATGGCCCTGAGCTGGTGGAAGCGGTGGTGGCACACCGTCGCCAACTGGGGATTACCCAGGCGGCATTTGCCCAACGTTTAGGGATCAGCGTGCGCACGTATCAGGATTGGGAGCAGAGGCGACGACGGCCTTCTGGGCCTGCCGAGTCGATGCTACGGAGACAGCTGTGAGCACGACATCACGACATTGCATCAACGTAAAAACCTAAAAAAGGCCCCTTTTGGGGCCAATATAGGAAAACACCTGACACACATGTCGTCTTGTCACGGGCACCAACGCTCAAAAGTGTCGACTGGCAATACCCTGAGGCCCAATCGAGCAATAGCAAGCATGCCCACGTTTGCCATTATTATTGCAGATAAAGCCTTGCGTCCTCAGCAAGGGGGCGACTCGCTTGAACGCTGCCCCCATCCCTTTAGGACTTTGAGGCCAGTCACGCGCTGTCGCCCATGCAGGGCGGTGCTGTTCCAACACGTTAAGCCAGTCCCCCACCGGCTTTTCAAGGACACCTTTCTCATCCCTGTGATCAAAATACTGGACGATAGCACTGGCCACTGGGTCTTCCTCAATCAACTCACAATCGCGCTCATGACGGTAGGCCTCGTACTGTGCCCAAAACGGCTGCTCATTACCGTGTAAGGCTTGCGACACAATCGCGCCAACGCGACAAAAGTCTCGCCAGCCCTCGGGCACACGGCGACCCAGTATGAGCTGATCAATCTGGGCATGGGCGTTATACATAAGCGACAAGATACCGCTGCGGATCATGGCGAGATCATAGTTCCCGAGCGAGATACGATGATGAGGGTCAATTCCTAACGGCCAAGAATCGTCATCGGTATCAAGTGGCGGAACCTCCAAGCTGAGGATGCGACTGCGTAGCTCTCGGTGCGTCACGACAGGCGTTTGAGCACTGAACAGTACGCTTCTCTTAACCATAAGACGCGACGACCATGTGCCCTTACGACCATCGCCCCAGACGAGCGGGGCCTCGTTGAGTAACTCGAACATCCGCCGCTGCACTGCTTCCGGTAGCGGCGCTTCAACGTTATCTAACGCCAGCGCATGATGCTGCCATGCCAAGGTATCTAGGGCTTTAACCGTAGTGGGGTGCTGACGGATCAACTCATCGCGAACACAAGGGTCTACCAGGTGCTTCATCACCCACAATAGCCGTGTGGTGCCACTGCTGGACTCACCCGTAAGTTCTAAGGCAAGTTGTTCACGCTCCGGCATCAGGGTCAGTACCATAAAGGTGAAGAGCAACAATTCCCGCTCAATGGGGAGCCTCAGGTGTTCAGCGAACAGGCGTATGTTGCCAGCGCACCACGCACTGGGGCCTTGAAGGTGCCCCGTCCAATAACAACAGCTGTTGGTAGGCTGCCAGCAGTGAGGGGGTTGCTGCACTATCATCGCGTTCTCTTGGCCAGGGTTTAGCATCCAAACTGCGCTATTTAGCAGGAAATAGCGCTCACCATTCACGCCTAGCCAAGTACGGCCGTTGGCCACGTGGTACCCATGGGTGAGCTCTACACGCATGATCTCTAACGCACTTCTGACACTACCGTCGGACACATCTCGATTACAAAGATTTGCCACTAAGCGTTTGATCTCAGGCGCAATAAGCTCAGGCTCCATCAGCAGTGGAAACCCTCCTAGATGCGGCAAAAGGTAGAAAACACCGTGATGATCAGTGACAACCCTATAATGCGCCAAAATCGCACCACGGATCATGTTGGCATTGCAGGGCTTAGACGGGCGTGGCGCTGGAGGTGTAGTGGCTGAGGGACTGTTGGAGAGATACGTCCCAGACAAGCCTTGTGAAGTAGGTTGTTGGGGCTGATGAATAGACATGGCTAGACCTCATGGGATGGAAGAAGGAAACGGTGAATGCGGCTCAATGACTTCTTGACGCGAAGCAACAATGAAGACAAACTTCACGCTACTAAACAATAAACTGACGTAATTTAAAAGGATAAGCAAGCCATGTCACCTCGACCCGCTAAGTCGCCTACCCAAGCGCTGGTACAGGGCCACCATTGGCTCCTGCAGCCCTTTATGAGCGCTCGCTGGTTGAACAACCAACATATTGTGCACAGCGAAGTATTAACTCCCTATGCGCAATCTCTGGCAGACCTACAACGTGCGGATCAGCGCATCAAGCAGTTGGCCAGTGCCGCCAGCTTCCAAAACCTATCCACTAAGCTCATCGCTGCTTTTCGCCACGCTGGAGACCCCCGGCCTGAGCACAACCCATTGATCTTTGAAATGTCACCCCTCACAGAGGAGCGAGAACATAACTGGCGCAAAATGCAGGTCATTGACGCCCTGTTACAGCCCCTCATAAGGCTAAAAGAACAAGCGACCCAAGAGCGCAGGGCCACTAAGGAGGACACCACACAGCGGCGATACCATCCCCACGTGGAGTGCTATCGTCATCACTTGGAGCCACAGCTTGACAACTTTGGCGGCGGGGAGCTTCTGTCACCAGAACTGTTTTTCGATCAACCAGAGATTGAGCAGTACTATCAGGGGGTAAGCAGCGCCTTTAACGCCTTTAAAAAGGCCACAACAGATTCCGCTTTCAAAAAACAGGTCGAAGCGCACCGTCGCCGAGGCTATAACGCTGAAAAATCACTTAAAGCGTATGTCGATGCACTGCTGACGAAGCATGACGGTTTGGATGTTATTTACCTCAACCTTGGGCACCGAACAGATCTGTCGCCCACGCCTTTACGCGACATAAAAAAAGACCTGTCGACGTTTTTACAAACACCCACTACCGGGGCGTTTAATCACCCACTGGTAGGCTATATCTGGAAGCTAGAGCGCTCGATATCGAGAGGTTACCACCACCACTGCTTTTTCTTTTTCAAACCTGGGTTAGCCGATCAAGGGAAGGCTCTGAGCGATCACTTGTCTCAACGATGGATAATGGCGTTTACCGAAGAGCGGGGCGTTGTTAGCCAGCTCGACTATCGTGCTAAACAGAATCAATTGCTTTTACATCCAGAATGTCCCGCTATCCACCGAAAAGGCGACGCAACGTATCAACAGCTTAGCACTATGTTGGAACTGCTCATTCACGTGGACAACATTACTTACTTGGACTTACCCACCGGCTTTAGAAGCTTAGGGCGTGGCCAACTTCCCAAGGGCTAATTATATAAAACAGCGGCCACACAGGGCCGAAGGAGTGCTCTATGATCATCACCCGCGATACGTTTTACCAGCAGCGCGTTACACCTCGCGATAACCGTTTTTTTGCTGCACAAAACCCTTGGGTAAGTTTAATCGTTAGTGACCTTGCCCCCTTCACCCAACAAGGCCTTCCGATAGTGCTACCAGCGGGGCCTGAAGCGCTTCCGTTAGCGTTGATCACTCCATCGGACGAAGACCACCCGTTTGGTGCACATACCCCTCGGCTGTGGCAGTACTACCCGTTTACGCTCACAGCGCATGTCGTTGGGTTGGATGCCAATGATAGCGGCCAGCTCGGCACGGTGCTCCAGGGCGACCCTCGCGCCCCCCACTGGCATGATCACATCGGCTATCGGCTGTTTGATGACGATGGGCAAGCCAGTCAGTTCTTGCAGAAGACGTTGACAGGCCTACGGGCGGTGCAGCAAGAGGTGATGAAAACCCAGCAGCTTGTGTGGCAGCTCCATCAGTGGCGGGTACTGACACCCTGTCACGTGCAACATGAGGGGCAGTGGCTCACTATCTACCGCATTGACCTGACAGCGCTTGAGGCGCATATCGGCAGCAGCGGAGACCCACAGGCAGCGAAGCTGTTAATGATGGCGACCACCCTAGAGCAGTCTCAGGCGGGCCTTAATCGGTGGGAAACGCAGCCCTTAGCACCCGTTGCAAGGCATTGCATCCGTTAATCTAGTAAGCGGCCATGCGCCGCGCTTTATGACGCGCTACTGACAGGTAACGGCAGGCTTGCCGACTAGCGTCGACTGGCAAGGTTGCCTTTAACAAAACACATTTTTCCACTCTGCTCTCACAAGAACGGCTATGTGGTAAGTGAAATACGGCATAAAAAAGTGCCTCACCTATAATGGTGAGGCACTGTTCACAGGTTATAAAGTACACTGCCCCTGGCTAAGCTGTCAGTGCCTCATAATGCTCTGGAGTTGCCGTTTTAAGGTGGCGTAAAAACGTTTCTGCATCAACTGAGGAGTCAAACACAAATATGCTTACATTGCTTTCTTCAGAGGGCGACACCGTAAACGGCAGAGAATAGTTTTCACTAAATTGACGCCTCACCCCTTCTACAATATCGTTATTAACGGTCATCTTAATAGGGGTTACGGTAGTATCGTAGCTAATCTTCGAACCATACGGTGTCATGCTAATTCCTTGTTTCATTGTGAATATTCCACCTCGAATGAGGCTTTGATACTTTAGCACGACACTTCACATTAACAACACTTCGGATTAGTGGGCAGCCGATATATAGAACATGTTCGCCATCGTTACCCAAAGCGCTAAATACTGCCGATGAGGACTGCGCCAACAGGCGCTGTAGCATCAAATAATTGGTACAAACGGCACACACCCGCTGAGCATAGTGACCATCAACAACACAGCGCTTAGCTTAATCATCGAAATCAAAGCTCAAATCCTCATCGTTATCAAAGAAGCTATCTAGGTTTTCAGGGGCGGCGACGTGGCCGGGGTTCAGCCTCGCCAAGCGGCTCAGCAGGTGGGTTTGGGGCAGAGAGAGATTTACCGCGTAGGCGATGGGTAGCGCCTGGGCTTTTCTTAGGCTCAGGAAGGTCTCGTCATTCAGTTGGGCGAGCGCTTTCTCGTCGATCATGTGCAGGCCGTTAATAGAAAGACCCAGCTGGCTGTGTAGCGTTTCCGGCCAGGGGGTAATGACGTTGGCTTTGGCCAATGCCGAGAGCGCTTTCTGAGTCGCCTGGTGTTTACGGTGGCTGGTTTTGAGCACTTCAACACGGGTGGCAACGGCTTCACTCATTTGGCGCTGTTCATCGAAGAACGGCTCGCCTTCATTTGAGCCCAGCAGACCGGAATCGCGATCAAACGTCACTAAGCCCTTATCCCCCACGGTCACAATCTCAAAGGGATAGGTAGATAGCCACGCAGGACGGTAATTGCCTAGCCACTTACCGTCTTTGATAAACAAGTTATGGCCGGTTTCGATACCGCAGACACCGACCAGCCGCCATTCACGATTCTCTTTGATGAGCGCTAACGGCATAGTAGCAGCGGCTTTGGCGAGTTCACCAGCGTGCAGCGGCATGAGGGCCTTGTTGGCAGCGAAGTTTAGGTCATGAGGCGGGCGCCAAGTCTTGCCTTGGCATTCTTTGGGGCTTAGTACGAGCGGATTAGGCATAACGGTTCCGTATCGGGTTGAGCGGCATCTCCAACGCCAGAGAATTACCGGCTAGGTTGCCATTGTACCCATCGCTCTCTAGGATGCGACACCCTGTATAGATGGCAAGGGAATCAACAAGGTGCAGTTGGTAGGAGTAGGTATAGCGTGCTGGGCGGTCGGCTTATTCATCGGTTTGCTATTAAGCCGTCGGTGGCGGCGGCAACACCTCATCATCGCCAAGTGTAGGCTTCAGTTATTCGCGCTGCGCAATGAAAACCGGGGGTTTCGGCGCAAGAGAAAACGGCCTCAGCTTAGTCACCATCAAAAGTGGCTACTGGCTCTTTTACATTGGCTGTCTCCGACGTTAACGCGCTACACCTCCTTTTCACCTCGTACATTAGTGGCGTGGCATCGGCATTATGTACGGCGATATTGGTGGCTGATTTCACGCCCCCGCTCTACCAGCAAACCTGGTCGCCCCCGGCTCGCCGCGCCTATTCGGCAGATGATCATCGACATCAAGCGCGATAACCCTGAGTACGGCTCACAGCGTATTGCCAGCATGCTAGCCCACCAGCTGGGCCAAACGGTGTCACAAACCACCGTGCGGAATGTACTGAAACACATGAAAGGTGGGCCACCGACGAAGGGCGGCCAGCGGTGGAAGATGTTTCTCGACAACCACCGGGAATGCATGGCATCGATGGACTTCAAGGTAACCTTTGACTGGAAAGCTAGGCCGCTGTTTATTCTCAGCCTGATGGATCACCGCCGCAGGCGACTCATTCTTTGCAGAGCCACCTATCATCCCACCAGTGCCTGGGTGGCACAGCAGATGCGGGAGGCATTTCCTTTCGACGAAGCGCCCAAAATAATGCTGACAGATAATGACAGTATTTTCTTGCCCGTCCTCAGGCAGACCTTACCTGCCATGGGCGTTGAAGTGATACGCACTGCTATTAAGTGTCCTCAGCAAAATGGCATTATTGAGCGCTTCAATCGCACCCTAAGCGAAGAGCTACTGAATGCTGTCATTCCCATTAATGCGCAGCACTTGAACCGACTGCTGCGGGAGTATAAGCAGTTCTACAACACGACACGTCCTCATCGGGCCAATGGCGGCGAAGCACCCGAGCAGATCGATGCCTGTAATGACGAGCGCTTTGAACAAGGCGACTGTCCGATAGAGTCGATTGCATGGCTGGGTGGCTTGCATCACAGCTACAGACAAGCCGCCTAGCATCCAACGCCTCTCAATCCTTGCTACATCGGGTATCGGTTACCACAGCCGAGAATGACCTGTGCCTAAAAAGTCAGATTCCGCAACGGTTAAGGATACTTTTACCCCACCCTCACCCACTTTCATCCATAAAAACCGTTATTGAGATTAACGTTTCGCTCAAAAGCTCAGCAGTGCGCAGCCATCAACATGGGTGGATGTTGCTCAAAGTAGAGTTTTTGCACCCTACAGGACTATTTGGGGGACTAGATAAATTATAGACACAAAAAAGCCGCTGAAATCAGCGGCTTAATCTAAATTCTGTGGCGGAGGGGGAGGGATTCGAACCCTCGAAGCCTTGCGGCTTACACACTTTCCAGGCGTGCTCCTTCGACCACTCGGACACCCCTCCGCGTTTTGACGCTTTTGAAAGACGATGCCTTTCGCGACAGAACGGCGCATATACTATGGGCTAAGCCTCGAAATAGCAAGCCTTTTCAGGCGCATCGCCCTAGGCTGGCAACACGGCGTAGTTGCCGTTGGCTTCCAAACAGAGCGTCTCGCCGCAATAGAGCTGATGGGTTAGCGCAATGCGCCCTTTCCCCCGCTCTTCGAGCTTTTGCGCTAATTGAGAAACCCCTTCAGGCGCTGTGGGTGCGCAGACCAAACGGTAATCATCGTTGACTGGTGCCAGAAAGCGCTGGGTGGCTTCAGCAACGACCACATCGCGAGCAAGGCCCTGCTCACGCAGCCATAGCGTTACCCAACACCAGCCTTGCAGCGTCGTTTGTGCCGACAGCGCGCCACCAAAACCAGTGCCTTTATCGTTAAGGTTCGGCGCCAGCGCTAACTGCCAGGTCAATTGATCGCCCTGACGCGACATGTCGCTAATGCCGAGCGCACTCACCATGGGAATGGCGTCACTCAGCCACTGCTGAAAAGCGACCAGATCGTCTGGCTGGCCTTCTGGCAGCGGCAAACGTGGATGGGGAACGCCAGGCTTACGAGGTAGGCTCATGGTTAGCTCCAGCGTTCGACAAAGTCGGCAATGTCGTGTTGCGGCACGGGTTTGTGTCGCCCTCCCAGGGTCCCCAGGTAGATGAATGCGACGACCTCATCGTCTTCATCCAGGCTTAACCCTTTGCGAACCACTGAGTCGAAAGCGTACTTGCCGCTGCGCCACATCGCGCCTAACCCCAACGCGTGGGCGGCCAAAAGGATACCGTGCGCTGCACAGCCAGCCGAGATCACCTGCTCCATTTTAGGCACTTTTTCGAGTTCCGGCGTGACCTTCGCGATGACGGCAATAATCATCGGCGCTCGTAGCGGCTTTTTACGCGCCGCGTTAAGCGTTTCATCGCTGGCGCTTGGGTCTTCTTGGAACTCGGCCTCGGCAAATAACTCACCCAAGCGCTCGCGCCCTTCTCCACTGAACTCAATAAAACGCCAGGGGCGTAGCTCTTTGTGGTCGGGCGCACGTAGCGCTGACTGGTAAATGGCGCTGAGCTGTTCGGCGCTGGGGGCTGGTCCCATCAGCTTGCCCATTGAGCTGCGTTCGTGAAGAAGCGTGAGTGCATCCATCGGTGACTCCAAGTCCAATCGTGTGAGGCTACGGTAGTGTCATTATTGATCGCGTTATCATTTATAACACTGCCGTTTACTGCCTTGCTAGGCGCAGCGGCGTGGGGGGCGTTAACCCGAGGGTGGCTCGCCAGGGGCTAATATCGAGCCCGCCACGGCGCACATAGCGTGCTAGCACGAGCAGTTGTACGGGCTTTGCATGCGTCATGATGTCGGTAAAAATATGCTCGACACAGTGCTCGTGGAAATCCTGATGCTGGCGAAAGCCAATGAGGTAGCGTAACAGCCCTTCGCGGTCGATCTTGGGGCCTTTGTAGCGAATCAGCACGCTTCCCCAGTCCGGCTGGCCGGTGACGGGGCAGTTGGATTTCAGCAGGTGGGAATAGAGGGTCTCTTCGACGATCTCGTCTCCTACTGAGAGATGCGCGCTGCTTGGCGTATAATCGTTGATGGCAATATCTAAATCGTCCAAGCATTCCCCCGGCAACTGCTGTGGTGAAAGCTCTGAGGCATCCACATCAAACAGCTCGACACTCACCTCAGCCCCCGCCGCCACGGCAAGGTCATTGGCCATCGTTTCCATCACTTCCTGACGGCTATAAAACCGGGATTGATTAAAGCTATTGAGGTAGAGCTTCCACGATTTGGATTCAATTAGGTTGGGCGAATGCGCAGGCAACCGAAAGCGCGCCACAGCCACAATCGGTTTGCCGCGGCTGTTGAGCCAGGAGACTTCAAAGGCGTGCCACTCATCTTCGCCCACAAACGGTAAAACGCCCTCATCAATACCCAGTGGCGCCCGGTTGGCCGCACGGGGGATGGGGTAGAGAAGCCCCACGTCGTACTGCTCAGGGTAAGCGGAGTCACGCCCCAGGGGGGCGTGTTCTAACGTGTCTGGACGATGCGCCATTAATAATTACTCTCTCTTACTGTGCTGTATGACCACTAGCTGCGAATACCTTTACCACGCTCTAGCATGGTTAACGCCACCACAAATAACACGATGATAAAGGCGAAAATAGCAGTCAGTGCCCAACCAACGGGGATATCCGAGACACCCAGAAAGCCGTAGCGGAAGACGTTGACCATGTACAGAATGGGGTTGAGCATGGAAACGCCCTGCCAGAAGCCTGGCAGCATCGAGATAGAGTAAAACACCCCACCCAGATAAGTCAGCGGCGTGAGAATAAAGGTCGGCACGATAGAAATGTCATCGAACTTGTTCGCCAGCAAGGCGTTGATAAAGCCACCAATGGAGAACAGCGCCGAGGTGAGTACCACCACTAATACCGTGAGCAGCGGATGCTCCATGGTCAAACGCGTAAAGAACAGCGAAACGACGGTGACGATCAACCCAACGCCCAGCCCGCGCGCCATACCACCCAGGATAAAGCCGGCCAAAATCACCCAGTTGGGCATTGGCGAGACCATCATCTCTTCAATCGAACGCTGAAACTTGTTAGAAAAAAAGCTCGATGCCACGTTGGAGTAGCTGTTGGTAATCACCGACATCATGATCAGCCCCGGGACGATAAAGTCCATGTAGCTGAAGCCGTCCATATCCCCAATCCGTGAGCCGATCAGGTTACCAAAAATGATGAAGTACATGGCCATGGTGATCGAAGGTGGCAGCAGCGTTTGCGGCCAAATGCGCGTGAAGCGTTTGATCTCTTTGAGCACCAGCGTCCATAGCGCGATCAATGTTTGCGTAGCGTTCATACGCGCTCCTCCTTCTTCTCGACGCGCTGGTCTATTGCCCCTTGGCCGCTCCCTTCTACCATCGACACAAACATCTCCTCCAGGCGATTGGCCCGATTACGCATGGATACGACTTCGATGCCCTGCTCGCTCAACGCTTTGAATACTTCGTTCAAGCGCTGCCCACGATGAACCAACAGCGAAAGCTGAGTGGGCTCTATCTGGTGTAATTCAAACCCTTCGATGTGAGGTACTTCTGCGACTGGCTCAGCCAAATCGATCAGGAAAGTCTCGGTATCAAGCTCAGCCAGTAGCTCTCGCACGCTGGTATTGCGCACAATGTCGCCATTGTTGATGATCGCCACATTGCGACACAGGCTCTCGGCCTCTTCCAAGTAGTGCGTCGTCAGAATGATGGTGGTGCCTTCATCCTGATTGATCCGCCGCATGTACTCCCACATGCTGCGCCGCAGTTCGATATCCACGCCCGCGGTTGGCTCATCGAGAATCAGCAGCTTGGGGCGATGCATCAGCGCCCGGGCAATCATCAGGCGGCGCTTCATGCCACCGGAGAGCATGCGCGCACTGCCGTTACGCTTTTCCCACAGGCCAAGATCCGTCAGCAGTTGCTTGGCGCGGGGCAGTGCTTCGCGGCTGGTCATACCGTAATAGCCCGCCTGGGCCAGTACGATATCGAGCACCTTTTCGAACTGGTTGAAATTGAACTCTTGCGGCACCACACCCAACTGGTATTTGGCCTTGGCGAAGTCTTTATCAACATCGATGCCAAAGATGGACACCTGGCCCGCGGTTTTTTGCACCAGCGAGCAGACCACGCCCAAGGTGGTGGATTTACCGGCGCCATTAGGGCCCAGCAAAGCAAAAAAATCGCCCTGTTGGACGTCGAGATCAATACCTTTGAGCGCCTGAAAGCCGTTGCCATACACTTTGGTAAGGCCACGGATCGACAATGCCGGTTCGGCCATGAACATGTCCTGTCAGCAAAATAAGAAGAGAAGGTAAAACATTAGGGCGCAAACGACTTTTTTCAAGGTGATAAAGATCACCAAGCGCCAGACACGCAAAAAATGACGCCCAGCAAGTAGCTAGCGCATCAAGGATGCAGAGGGATAAAAAATTAAAACTAGAAGCGCTTGGAGCGGGAAAAGAGATCGACTGGGCTGGCATTCCAGCTCCCGACCCTCGCCTTGGCAATACTCTTAACCACACATCCAAATTGGAGCGGGAAAGGAGATTCGAACTCCCGACCCTCGCCTTGGCAAGGCGATGCT